>Ga0228711_1009203_pt1 | contig 13521 bp, 15 predicted proteins | sample MedpolnodulmetaG_2_FD_177996 | JGI IMG/M metagenome (GOLD analysis project Ga0228711, IMG submission 177996) | Root nodule microbial communities from Medicago polymorpha collected in Santa Monica, California, United States - brown nodules | ecosystem: Host-associated > Plants > Roots > Nodule...
TTCCGTTGATGAATTATATGCTTATTATTATTGAATGTGAATCTCACCCCTTCTGTTTGAATGTTGCCTCTACGTGGGTAACGTGCAGATAACCAAGATTAGCTGCTGATGTGAGTTGACTCTCTCACACGTCGTCTTAGGGTTGCTCTGATACGTAACGGGATGGGGATATTGCTTTGTTTTTCCATTGTTACGTATTATTTATGAACTATGTTGTCGAACTATTTGAACTAGGATTTTCATTTAAGTTGTTTATGTTGAGGCCGTAGTGCCAAAGTTGTTGAATAAAGAATTAGTTTTCCGCTGCGATGTAATTGAATTTTGACAAGGTTGTATTTAATAAATAGTAACTTTACTCTGTTTATACTTCAATGTAGTGTGGCATTCCGTTTTATGTTGAATACTCTAATTTATATGTATTATTTACATTGTTGGGAAAACGGAGTTTACAATTGGTATCAGAGCAGGTTGGTCCGTCCGGCCAAGTAGTTGAGTCGCGTAGTGTCGTGTGACAGTTTATTACTGTCGTTGTGTTGTCCTGATTGTTGTTTGTTGTGTAGAGACTTTGAAGTTGATTTAGTTTGTTTGCCTTTGAGTGGAATGGATGTAATACTTGGTATGAAATGGTTGGAGTATAACCATGTTCATATTAATTGTTTTAGTAAGACGGTGTGTTTTTCTTCTGCTGAAGAAGAGAGTGAAGCTGAGTTCTTGACTACTAAGCAGCTGAAGCAGTTGGCGCGTGATGGAATTCCGATGTTTTCTTTGTTTGTCTGTTGAGAATCGAGCAGTGATTGATAAGTTGCAAGTTGTGTGCGAATTTCCAGAAGTTTTTCCTGATGAGATTCCTGATGTGCCGCCAGAGAGAGAGGTTGAATTTTCAATTGATCTTGTTCCGGGTACGAAGCCTGTGTCGATGGCGCCTTACCGTATGTCGGCTTCTGAATTGGCTGAGTTGAAGAAGCAGTTGGAGGATTTGCTTGATAATAAGTTTGTAAGACCGAGTGTTTCACCTTGGGGAGCGCCGGTGTTGTTGGTTAAGAAGAGAGATGGTAGCATGAGGTTGTGTATTAATTACCGACGGTTGAATAAAGTGACGATAAAGAATAAGTATCCACTTCCAAGGATCGACGATTTGATGGATCAGTTAGTGGGTGCGCGCGTGTTTAGCAAGATTGATTTGAGATCGGGTTATCACCAGATTAAAGTGAAAGATGAAGATATGCAGAAGACGGCCTTTAGGACACGTTACGGACATTACGAATATTCAGTGATGCCTTTCGGTGTTACTAATGCACCAGGTGTATTTATGGAATACATGAATCGTATTTTTCATGCTTATCTAGATCGCTTTGTTGTTGTGTTCATTGATGATATGGAATCATAAGCTTTCTCAAAATCAACCTTGAAGAGTAACAGTTCCTTTTTACATTTTCGAGCATCATCGACAACCTCATTTGCCACCAATATACCATCAAGAATCTGACGCCCTTTAATAAAAGTCGACTGAGTATCAGAAATAACAGAGCCAATAACTGAACAAAGCCTATTTGCAAGAACCTTAGCCAAACTTTTATACATGCTACCAACCAAGGAAATAGGTCGAAAATCATTTAGACAGTAAGGACTATCGACCTTAGGAATGAGAGCAATGAATGTACTATTTATTCCCATGGCCAACTTACTGTTCCTATGAAATTCCACCAAAAAAATGCATCACATCAGTCTTCAACATATCCCAAAAATCTTTTAAAAACCCAAAAGAAATTCCATTAGGGCCAGGACTTTTATAATTTTCACAATCCCACACAGCCGTCTTGACCTCCTCCAAAGAAAAATGTTTAATTAAGTCAGTCCCTTCACGAACAGATAAGGAACGAAAATGCAATCCCTCCATGTTAGGGCGGCTTACTCTGTGAGCTTTAAAATGAGAAGAAAAATGATTAAACACTGCTACCCGAACATTTTCTACCCCTTCAACGAACACACCATCGACAAGAAAGAAAGGAATAGCATTTCGACGACTCCTATTAGACATAATGTTGTGGAAAAACTTTGAATTCGCATCCCCTTCGCGTAACCATTGCAATCGCGATTGCTACCAACAAACACTAGAATTAATCCGAGATAACGAAAACAACTCTTCGGAATATCCATGTAGCTCTTCAATTTCCTCATCCGACAAGGCTGAAGACTCACCTTTTACATCTAAAGCCGCCATTCTTGCTGGTAGATTTTTTGAGTGATGCACATGCCACTCCTTTAGGGCTGGTTTGATTAACTTTAATTTTTCTTTCAATACATACCCACCCCAGCCTTCCAATTGAAAAGTACTCCATTTTTCTCGAACAAAAGAATTATAACTTGTAAAAGACTCCCAACATTTTAACAAGCGCACCAGTTTTGGTCCCCAATTTGCAAAATCAATACACAATTGAATAGGAAAATGATCTGACAGTCCTCGTGATGAAGCCATCTGAAAGCAATTAGGCCACGTCAAGCACCATCTTTCTGACAACAAAAATCGATCAATCCGACTCATCGACCTCCCGTCCCCTTGGTACCAAGTGTACCTGCGCCCCCGTAAGGGTAAATCAACCAAACAATTCTCTTCAATCATGTCATTAAAACTAGCACTGCCTGTATGATTAACAGCACTACCCACACTTCTTCTTTCCTCCGGACATCGAACCGCATTAAAATCTCCACAAACACAAACATTTTCATTACTCAATGTCGCCAACCGAACTAAAATGTTTTGCCAAAGAATTTGTTGATGAGTTGAATCACACGGAGCATACACATTTAGGAGAGTAAACTTCACACCAGTTTTCACAAATTGACCTTGAATACCTAACTCATGCTCCATATTAAAAGAGGACCACACCTCGACCTCGTTAAGATTCCATAGCGTAATTAAACCTCCCGAAGCACCATTCGAAGGTTGATAGGAAAAATCAACAGTATTATCATTCCAAATTGCTTTAAAAACCAAATCATTAACCACAGAGAACTTCGACTCTTGAAGACACAAAATGAACGGATTTTTTCCCTCACCATATAATTCACTTTCCTTCTTTTTTCAAAACCACCTAAACCCCTTAAGTTCCATGAAATTATTTTCATCACAACCACTCACACACCCTCACCAACCCTCGACCCTACTTCCCATTCCCATCTCCCTCTTTATTTTTTCTTCCCGCACCTGGCAATACATCAAACATATTAATCTTATCACCTTTAAACTTCAACCCCACTGCCTTACCCATACCCCTAACATCATCATACAATGCCTTACCACTTCCATGTAAAACCAACCAATTTGTCCAGTCATTATTAACAGAAGATTGAGAACCATTGACAGAAGAGCTATCATTCGAAATTACCTTATCAAAGGATGCACCCGGTACCACCTTACGTCGCCTATGAGTTTTACGCAAAGCACGTAAAACTTGCTTACGATCTTCATCTGACAACCTCGCTATACGCTTCAAATTTTGTGCACAATGTCGAAGGTATCCACTCCCCTTCTTCCTTGTAACTCTATCAGAACCTGAAACAGATTTTTTGTTGCCGTTGGAAACCGTTTGCGAAGCATCTCCTAATACCGCATCCTTGTGCCTATTAGCCCATTTCAAACTCCACGGACCCGCCGTCACTATATGTACTCTTCCAGAAGGACAAGAAGAAGTCCGCTGCACTCTCTTCTTTTCACCACTACGAGATTGACGGGACTTAGAGGTGTCCCCGCCATCCACACCAATAATCACGTTTCCAGAAATCTGTTGGGTAGTTCCTTTAGCTTGCGTCGACTGCTTCAACATGGGAACCTCAGTTGAAACCAACGTGTCTTCATGTGAAACCACAGCTGGACCTGCCATTCCTTTTGGGTGTTCTTGGCATGCCGAAGCCTAAAGATCTTGAGCGTCAAGCTGCTCTTTCTTCCATTCCTCGGATAAATGATTCAACAGATTTTCAACATCCCCTATTGCATTTAACTCATCATGGTTACCTTCATGCCCCATTTCTTCTTCTTCGTTATTCACATCATCATCAGACAAACACGCGTCCTCCCCCAACGAGAACCCCCCTTCCTCAACAATTTTAAAGTCAAAAATAACACCGTCCACCATAACCTTTGCACTGGTATTTATTAAGTCCAAAGAAGAAGTTGATACAAGTACCCTTGCATAATCAAAACAAATTTTTTCCAGTGTTGAGTCGTCCACTTTCAACAACCGACCACAATCATAAACACATAATTTAAAAAAATCTGAATTCCATGTTTGTAACGGAACACCATAAATCCTCACCCAAGCTCCTCTTTCGCGAACAACCACATCTTTATTCCATTTTACGGGTTTGGAAAAAAATTATCAAAGAATTATGATGCCTCAAACAACATCATATTAACATCACTATCATCTTCTGTTCGCAATAAAACCTTGTCGGCTCCCAAAGGAATAATGTCCAATTTCTCAAATCCCGCATCAAAAATACGTAGTTGCAACACAGGAATAGCTTTCATATTAATGTTATCTCCGTTTCTTGCTATAAATTTCTTTAGGTATTTAGTTGTGTATTTTGCCATTCAAAAAAAAGAAGTTGTATTTGGTTGTGAAAAAAAAAATGAGAAGAGAGAAAGATACTAGAAAAGAGTGAGAGAATAGAGAAGAAGGTGACAATTAAAGTAGATTTGGTATAATAAAAGATGTGAGAGAGGTATGTTTATTTTTTAGAGGTCAAAAATACCTTTGAAATAAAAACTTAAAAAAATTAATATATAATTGTGTGATATAATTACTTTTTTATGTTAAAATAATAAAAAAAAATTACTCATTGAATTTTTTCTCTTCTCTTTAACCTAGTCGGCGCTACATTTTTCTCTCCTCTTCTATCTTATTCATCCACTCATATTGGTCCTAAATCACCGTTCTGAATTATTTTTTCTTCCTTTGTATTCGAATAAATAATTTTCATATATTTCTTTTTCCCTTCTCTTGTTTTTGTCGCCTTGGTGTGATAAATTGATTTGTTCGTTTACGTTATTTTAATTTCCTGTCTAATTATGTTGCTCATTCAGTTTAGATTATCTTCGATCTATTGCAGATTAGACCAATAACTTTGACGTCTTCAACATTATAGATCTGAAGCCACAAATACTCAAGACACCTTAATTTTGTCATATTTGTAGGTTTTGTCAACATTTGTAGGCGTTGTTACCATTGTATGCTATAAATCTAGTGTTATGAGTTTGTTCGCACAATTATTCTTTTTACCGTTAGCAGTTTTTATTTGTGTTGTTCTATATATCTATTATATTAATTTGAATAAATGAATATCTTTATTTTAATAAAAGAATAAATAAGCAAAATTACTAAAACAGTTTATTGGTTTATTGATTTAAATAAATCTAACCTATTCCCCCAACCTGACAAAGTTCTGCTAGTGTAAAATAATTACTATAAAAAAGATGATTGCTATTTTAAAAAGTGAGTATTTTATTTATTTGTTTACTTTATATATGTCATTTTCAATAAGGAAAAAAAACATAAAAGCAAAAACAAAATATATATATAGTGAAGCCATGATAATTGCAGATGGTGTGAAGAAGAAGAATTGTGATTATTTTTTATAAGGAGTTTCCCCTGCAGCTGGACCAGTATTCAGCTACAAGCTTGGAGAATGAAGAAGAATTGTCCTCCATCAGTTTTGAAGGTTCTTCATATTCAACCAGTTTTCCTACAATCACAATGTATATACATGAATCAATTTAACGATTTTTTATTGTCAAATTGTATCAACAAGCTAGGCTCTCCTTGAAGCAAGCAAAATTTCAAGCATATAAAAATATTATTTAGATTTAAATTAAATATATTTTTAGTCTATATATAGAATACAAAATTTATTACAACAATTTTGGCCCTATAAAAAATGTATAGGCTTTCAAACCTTAAATTGTACATTTTTAAGGCCTAAAAAAGTATATAAATTATAAACACTAAAATCAACATATTTCTAATTTTACTTTTAAAAAATCAACATATTTCTAATTTTTCTTTTAAAAAATATTTTAAATTTGATAAAAATCAAAAACATATATGTAACTAAATGTCTCTAGCACTCTAGTTTTTGCCCACTTTTCTCTATTTTTACTAACATTGTTTGAATGTGAGTTTATCATGATTATTACTTAGCACTTCCAATTTTTTGGTATTTAAAAATAAAGTTCACAATAGTAAAATAAAATAAAAATCATCCTTATTACTATTATTGTCCATAAAAGAAAGAACAAAAGTTTACCATAAGAAAGAACCATGACCATATCACTGTCAATAACAGTTGGAACTCTATGAGCTACAGTTATAACAGTGCATTCTGCAAATTCTTGTCTAATTATTTTTTGTAGAATAGCATCTGTGGCAGAATCAATAGAGGCAGTAGCTTCATCCAAAACTAGAATTTTATTTCTTTTCAGAAGGACTCTTCCAAGACAAAACAATTGTCTTTGGCCCATGCTCCAATTTTCCCCTTCATTACTCACTGTTGATATCAACCAAAATTTGCACATGATTTTCAGTATATGAACATAATTCAACCTTAGTCACTATGAATTAACACTAACTTATAAACTAAGTGAATATTAGCAAATGAATGAAACTATATAACCTGATGAGTCCAAAAGATGTGGTAGTCCAGATAAAACCTCCTTGAGTTGACACATCTCTAAAACCTATACACAAATGAAAACCATTAATTTATTAGGTTACTAGGACAATATGATAATTTAAGGACTAGATAAATTAATCTAAAAGGATTAATATGATCAAGCATTTTCAGTTATCAAACCTTCCATATCTCATCATCTGAGAATTGGTCTAATGGATCCAAGTTGGTTCTAACACTACCCTTGAAAAGAATTGGTTCTTGAGGGATGATGCTTAGCTTCATTCTTAAATCTTTAAGACCAATTGAGCATATGTTAAGTCCATCTATAAGAATTTCACCACTTGTAGGTTCCACCAAACGAAACAATGCACTTAAAAGTGTTGTTTTCCCACTCCCAGTTCTTCCAACAACTCCTACTCTAGTTCCTTCTTTGAAAGTACATGTGATTCCATTTAGTACTAATGGAGCATTTGGACGGTATCTAATCTGAAAAATAACAATATGTATTGGTTCATCAAACTCTCCAAAAGTAGTAAGAATAATAAATAGTCATTTTGATCCGTGAATGCAAATGCACGATCACTATAGTCCTTGAATATATCAAAATTATAAAAATATTTTGCGTGTATCTTTTGTAAGTAATATTTTGAATCAAAGTAACTAATAGAAGACACATTTGACCAAACTAACTAACAAAAGACACGTCTAAAGACAAAACTTGTCAATGAAAGACACATTCATATACGTTTTTGTAACTTTGATTGATTCAGGGACTATTGTGATAGTGCCTTACACATTCAAGAACCAAAATTGTTGTTTACTTCGGTAAGAATGAAGTTAACAAGCTATGGAATTGCTTACCATCAAATCATGGAACTCAATCCTTCCCTTAGAAGGCCATGAAGATGGTGGCCTTTTATCCTCCAATACTTTTGGAGGCTCTTGAGGTATCTGCATGAATTGCTTGATTCTTTCCACAGAGATTATGAAGTTTGATATGCTACAAGACCATGTAGTATAATACATTTGGGATCTTGTTAATGACAAAGCATAAGAGAGTGAAAGTCCCACAAGGCCTAAATGCAGCAGAAAAAACAAATAGTAAACATGTTAAGATTCTATAAAACCTGCCATAAATCCACATATTGGGAAAAATCCAAATCGCACGCCGAATAAAAAAACATGCCTAAATGAAATTTTAAAGATTAGGTAAACCTCATCTAACAAGTTGGTTCTGTGAGGTTAAATTAGTCTCGAAATTTAAGATAGTATCGAAGTTTATCTTAGTTCGTTAGTGAGCTACATGTATATTATCCATGCCCTAAGTCCAATAGTATGGGATGTGAGAGGGGTATTGAAAAAAAATCAAGTTCTATATTGACTAGGAATAAGTTCTAAACTTGATTAGGATCTATTTGGATTGACTTATTTCAGTTTATCTACTTGAAAAAAAGAACTCGTGAGACTATAAAAGCTTATGAAAACAAGTTATATATAACAAGCATATTTTTAAGATGTTTTCAACTTATTTCCAAAAGCAATATATGATAGCTTATGACTTAAAACACAAACGTTTAATGATAAACATTTATTCTATAAGTGTTTATTTAAGTTGTTTATCCAAATAGTTCACCCAAATGTAGAGTTTGGAACCAAAACCAAAGACCATAAATGGGCATAAAATGTAGAATAATATATCATGATTTTAGTGTTACCTGGAATAATTGATCCCATGGGAAGAAACACAAATAGACAAGCTGCTGTAAAAAGGATCAAATTTTGAAGTATATCCATTCTTGATTGTAACCACTCCAAAGCAGCATTGGTATGCAAGAATAGTGCAGCATCTGTGTCAACTAGATGTTGGAAGTTTTTGAAGAATCTGTCCATCATCTTGAAGGCTCTTACTGTGACCACTCCTGCTGATGTCTCAGTTGTATAACTCACAACTGGTGCTTTTGTTGTTCCATTAATTCTTACTAGCTCCCTTGCAGAGGCTTGATAGTATTTCTTTTAGACAAGAAAGAAGGAATAGATGAACTGTTAATTATTGTCACATAAACTGATATTATTTTATATATAACCATGTTATAGATACGAAGTATCCACCGCCGTTTAACAGTGGCTAATCTTCGTCTGGGAACCTGTTGGACAAAAATGGTGGATTATCACCTCCCAACTAAGTTTTCTCTATATGCAATAGTCATGATCGAACTCTTGACCACTTGTTTAAGAACATAAATTAGTTATGGTTAGTCCTTATAAAATCACGATCTTTTAGATTTACTCACTACATAATTTTAATTCAATTCAGGACTTATTTTGCTTTTATAGAGACTATGTTTTAAGTCTGACTAAAAGCTCTCATTATGTAAAAAGTTTTAAAATAGAGACCAAAATTAAATGAAATTTATGTAAAGCATTGTGATTTTATAAGAATGAAAAATATTGATGTTTCTCCATTCATGATCACTGATTCATTGTCCACTTCCTTCATTCAGTGATTTAATAATTATATCACTTAGACTAGAAATTGCACCAACCTTTATATAGTATCCTGTAACTGCAGCTAGAATGGAAACTATAAGAACTTGCCATGTGACTGAAGTCATGATCAAGATTCCTGTTATAAGAAGAACTGCACTTTGTGCTACATACACTGTTGCAAAAGGCAGATCAAAATCCAAAGTATTGAAATCTGACGACGCCTGTAATTATACCATAAAATTTGAAATTTTAGTGTTTGAAATTCATATACAATTTGAGTTCCCTAGTCTAATCTAGCAGACATATATGAACAATACAACTTACTCTAGTCAAAATTCTTCCAACAGGTGTTGAATCAAAGAATGACATGGGAGCATTGAAAATGGAAGAAGTGAAACCTGAGAAAAATTCTTTAGAAGCCTTTAGTCCAAGATGGGCTACCAATACAGACCTCAAGTAAGCAAAAATAGCACTAAGAATTGACATTGCAGTGTAAACTCCAACCATCCAGCCTTTAGTGATGCTTGGAAATTCACTTGATAAAGCAATCCAATAAGATGCACCGGCTGAAAAAGCAGCAAAACCTAACAATGCTATTAAACTTAAAAACTGAAGAAGCATTCCCTTAGAGATTCTAATGTAATCCAAGTACAGTTCCCATCCAGAACTTCCTATTTCTATATGTTCTTCTTGAGTAAGTTGTTGCCCTCCAATACTTGTCTCGCATATTTCGTCATTGTTGTTTTTCTTAGTAGCAGGATCACTAACTCTTTCTATTTCTTGACGTTTTCCTTTGTTTTGACTACTTGTAGTACCTATTACAGATATTGCATCTCTATGAGCATTCATAAGTTGTTCGAAGGTTGTTCCAGATGTCGACAATTCATCATGGCTTCCTGCTTGAGTAATAACTCCACCCTCCATAACCTATAAAAAGCAAAGTTATATGTTTTCTTATTTATTTAAATAAATAAAATATGCTATTTACCAACATATTCAGAAAAAGTATATTACCAGAATTTTATCAACTTCTGTCAGAAACTCTACTTGATGTGTCACTAGGATGACTGTTTTCTCTTTGAGAGCATTCATGACACAATCCTGAAATCCAAATTTAAAGTTAAAATCATATAGAATGCAGCAAAAAAAAATGATTGTGCATTTTATATAAACATAAAGTCTTTCAAGTTATTGTTCTTACATGAAATAGAATTGCAGCAGTATGTGCATCTACTGCACTAAAAGGGTCATCAAGAAGATATACATCAGCATCATTGTAGACTGCTCTAGCTAGTTGAATTCTTTGCTTCTGCCCTCCACTCAAGTTAAGTCCTCTCTGCCCTATTTCTGTAAGATCACCATGGCTAAAACCATCTATATCCTTGTCCAAAGCACATGCTTTTATTGCATTCTCATATCTGTTCCTTTCCATTGATTTTCCAAAGAGTATGTTATCACGAATTGTTCCGCTTTGTATCCATGATGTTTGAGAAACATAGGCTACCTCACCATGCAAATTAAGCTGCATTCAGCCACATTATAATTAAGATAACAACATTGTTGATACATAGAATTAATCAAATAAAATTACTGCATCAAGACATTATTCTCTCTCGTTCGTTTTTAGTTGTCGTTTTAAGTTTATTTACATGTATCAACAAATAAATGTAACACAACTTTTATACAAAATCGACGGTTAAAAAGGAATGGAGAGAGTGATTTTTTTGGTTCATACTCACAGTTCCACAAACTTTAGGCATTTCTCCAAGGATAGCATGAAGCAAAGAAGACTTGCCAGCCCCAACTGGTCCACAAACTGCAACTTTTTCACCATGTTTGATGCCAAGATTAATTTGTCTCAAAGTAGGTGTAACTGATCCCTCATCCCAACTGAAATCAGCTTCCTCTATCTCAATGCATTTACCTGATTTTGAAACATAAATGCTCTTCTTTTGGTAGGAAGTATTTATCTCATCATCAAACAGAAAACTATTAAGCCTATCAAATGAGACTTTAACTTGAATAATAACAGAAACAGCCTCAGGTATAAACCTCACAGGTTCTGCCACACTTCTCAATATAGCAAGAACAGTGAAGATAGTTGCAGCATTTAATGGAGCAGTACCAAAGAGAGAGCATGCTATTAAAACAACAGCACCAATAATTGGTGGAGAAACATATAGAAAAGATCCTAAAGCCTTGGTGAACTGTGTCTGTGCCAACCATTTGAACTCGACATCGTGAATCGACTCTATCATGTTCATAAACTTATCCTCCCAACCTTGTAGTTTAATAACTTTGATATTGTTAAGAATCTCTGAAGTTAACCTGAGTCTTTGATCCTGTGAAATCAACACTTGTGACTTGCAACTTTTTATCTTCTTTGCATATGGAACATTGAAAAAGACTCCAAATATGACAAGAAGAATCAAACCAGGAATTGCACTAAGACCAACAATCCAAAAAAGTACACAAATGGATAACAAAAGTTGCAACACAAAACTCCATCCTGAATGAAACCAGTACAAAAACTCTCCCATTCTGTATGCATCAACAGCTATGAAATTCACGATTTCACCATTTGAGTGTCTTTTCCTTCCGAAACTCGAAAGGTTCAATAGCTTTTCATACACTGCAACCATTAAAGATGATCTCATTCTCATTCCTGCCCTCCTTGATTCAAAGTACCATTGCCTTTCAGTTACTGACTCAACTAATTTGACTAACACAAGGTACCCTAATAAAGTAAGACCTTCATAAAAATACTCTTCTTCGTCGCATTCGCAGCTCGCGTGGTTTACAAAAGCATATACGAATAAAGGAGAAACAGCTGCACAGATAGTCCTAACTAATGTACATATTGCTATATAAATATTCTCTTTCAAAAAAGCTCTTGACATTGCCAAAATAAGAAAATTCTTTGGAATGTTTGTGCTACTTCTCCTTAACAAGGAATCCCTTGTGCTAACAAACTTTTGGTAACAATTGTTAGCTTTGTCTTCATTAGGCAAAGAAGGAATGTCTGTAAGAACTAATGATTTTGTATAACCTAAAGAGAGTAAAGGATGAAGCCAAGAAAATGTTAATTTGTTTAAGAAATTGGAATGGCTTAATCCTGGTTGCTGTTGGACTATTGGTTCCTTTTCAGTTTCACATAACAATGGTTCTTGAAACATTGTGCTCTTTTGTGAATGTTTTGAAGTGAAGTAACTATAGTTTCTGAAAGCACAATAAAGAAGAAGGAAACTTACAAGCCAAGGAATCAAATCAAACACAGGAATACTATGAACTGTCATAAGAACTTGAATGTTCAATATGGAAAGTAATGCACAAAAACAGATCCACCAAACAGAATTTAGACACAAGATCCATTTACTCTTTTGAATAAGTAATGAGATAGCAAAAGAGCTCCAAATTAGTCCTTTAATTACCCAACTTAGGTTATCTATTTTTCCATCTTGATCGATGAAATTGTACAAAACAGTGGCTAGGTACATGATGCAAGTAAGAAAACAACAGATTGATGCAACCACCATAACGCGATCCTTTCGATTGTTGTCGGGTGAATGTTGTTTTCTAATCAAACTAATCAGCATAAATAGGTAGAAAACACAGAAGAAGATAATGTTCACTCCATCTATTATGCTTCTTTGAACATAAAAAGAAGACAAATTTATTTCTCCTCCACAAATCCATGAAAGTGCACCTGTATCGAAATCACAAATTTTCATGAAATATATTGATTTAAAAACAACTTTTAGGAAAGAAAATTATAGTTACTTCTGATAGAACAGAAGCCCGTTAAGAAGAGTAAAGAAATAATAAACGCAAACAATAAACACACAATGTTTGGTAACGAAGTTCGGCCAATTTTGCCTACTTCTCTGACTACAAAGCAGCTGTAGTTCCTTTGTATTATCGGTGAAAAATTAGAGTTATAGTGTACAGCTTATATTTAATAGTAAGCCATACTCAACAATAACTATAGGCCATACTCAACAACTTCAAAATCAATAACTACGAGCCATACTCAACAACTTCAAATATATGTTTATATAAATTGATTCAGGATGAATGGTAAAAAAAAAAAAAAAAATCAACCTGAAAGCTATATTAGCAAGAAATCCTTCATTTGTTGCATTATATTGTTGTGACATTTTTTTTCATGCCATAAAAATCAAATAGGATCAAGTATCATGCTCATGCATAAGATAAATGTTATAATCTATCTAGTATATTATAAAATAAACTAGAGGAGAAAAGGAAACAAGTATACCTTGTGAGCTCCAAGAGTATGCCATTGCTTGAAAATAAGCTGCAATGATTCATTTTTGATGTAGAGAAGGCTATTAATGTAATGTAAGC
>Ga0228711_1009204_pt1 | contig 13521 bp, 7 predicted proteins | sample MedpolnodulmetaG_2_FD_177996 | JGI IMG/M metagenome (GOLD analysis project Ga0228711, IMG submission 177996) | Root nodule microbial communities from Medicago polymorpha collected in Santa Monica, California, United States - brown nodules | ecosystem: Host-associated > Plants > Roots > Nodule...
ATTTTTCACATGGACAAAAATATCCTTCACGTTAAAAGTCAAAATAATTTATGATTAATTCAATTATTAATATATTTAAAGTGAAATGCTAACCAGTGTTTTCGGAGCACTGGTTAAAGAGTCAAATATAATAATATTTTGTATTGAAAGTTATGTAGTCAATGCATTAAAAACTTAAAAAGTTTTTTTTTACATAATTTTTTTTTTCTTCCTTAACCTGGTTAGCATGACCTATATTTAAATTCAATTTTTATAACCCAACTTTGTTTTGTTTAATTTATATTGATTAATAAAAAAAACGGGGTAATAGTCATCGTGATCCCGGAATGTGTAAGAAGTAGTTAGAATAATTCTTCAATGTATCAAGATTCTAAAATAGTTCATGATTGTGCGCTTTGTTAGTCAAAATAGTTCTTAACATTAAACTAATCTAATACTCACAATAACTCTTTCAATATAAGGACTGTAATGACAATAAGTAAGTACATATAAGGACGGATATGATAATATGTAAGTATATTGAAGGACTAATTAGACAATATTAACGAAATATTTTAATCTCAGAGACTATTTTGACTAACAAAGTGCACAATCAGGGACTTTCAAAATATTAAGTCTTTTTAATTTTTGCTAATATGTAATCAAAGATATTAAAGATAAAAAAAATATACATTGACATATGTGAACAATCATTTAGGATGGTCATTTTGCCACATAGGGGGTATTCCACAACCGAAACTATGCTAGTGTTGGTTTATCAATTGTGAGTAATATGTCACACATTGTATGAAAAAAGTAGATGTTGAATGCTTTATTAATGAGAGAACTCGTAAATCAAATACCTTAAAGTTTTGGAATAAAATATGACGTTTTACCCTCACTTGTATTGTATAACTGTTCGAGACCTAATGTGATGATCACTCGGACCTCTCATGACCCAAGAGCCAACAAGGGTCAAAGCCTCCATCACAAAGGGTCAAAATTTACAATTTGGTAGAATAAATTGAGAAATATTTATTGACAAGTGAAATAACAACACAAATTAAGAAATAACTATTAGAATACATTTTACACCCTATCCATCACAATATACTAAATCAATATATAGTCGTTGTTTTTAGGTTGACCGGTTGGGCTTATAATCGACCAACATTCTTGTCTAAATAAGTAGGTTAATCGCTTTATTGAAAAACGAGATGAAAATCTGTAAAACTGAGTAAATTGTGGAGATGTAGGTTTCTATTGTCAAAATAAGATTATCTTAGAATGTTACTACCTCCATTCTTTTTTAATTGTCTTTTTTTAACATTTTACACAAATCAAGACATTCATTAAATGTTACTACTTTTAATGCAACAATATACACATTTACTATAATAGCCTTATTCATTTGATATTTAATTTCACATATTTCTCTCTCGGCAATAAATAAGTAAGGATAATATTGGTAAAACAATATTTAATGTTGCATTGAACTTCGAAAGTGACAGTTAAATAGGAACAAAAAAAATTCTCTGAAAGAGACAAGGAACATAGGGAGTAGTAAAAAAAAAATCCTTGTTTAACCAAATGAAAATCCGCAAAACCGAGAAAATTGTTGAGTTTTAGGTATCTATTGTGAGAATAAGATCTTCTTACAATGACTCTTACTCCATTTCAAAATAAGTGATCTTGTTGACCTTTTAACGCATACCATTACACGTCTTTGATCTTTAATATCTTTTATTATGTATTTTTTTTTTGTCTAGTATTATAGTAGTTAGAGCTCACACAATTTAATTGTGGAGAAGTGGAGTGTCCGGGGTTCGAACCCCAACCCCTGCATATAATATGCAATATCCCTACCAATTGAGCTAAGCTTACATGGATCTTTTATTATGTATTTAAAATTATAAAAAGTTGATATTTTGAAATATTCATCGAAACGAGTCCAACAATATCTTACATGCTATAATTTTTCTTTATATATTAGTAGAAAAATATGGTCAAATATCTTGTTGAATAGTGCACATGATCTAACAAAGCCGTGGGACAGATGGAGAAAAAAATAATCGTTATAATATGAGGTGAAATAGTCATAGCTTGTATATCATACAAAAGTATAATACGCTACTTCTTTCCCGTGAATTTGTTTCCTTCAATTTTTTTAATAAATATGATATGATACAGACAAGTAATCAAGGCATAAAATGAACCCAAATAAGTCAAATCAACATATACTAAAATTTCCCGTCACTATTCGATGTAAGTTGGTTAAAATTTGTTAGGTTAGTTAGGATTACTACATGAAGTGTATCATATATCTAGAATAATAAACTTTTTTTACTCAATCAATTCCAAACAACAACAAAAAAAAATGTGCTCTGCAAATTCACATACAAACACTGAAGATATGAAATAAATTTTCTCTAACATTTATCTGTTGTTAACATAATCACCAAAACAGTATGAGTTTATCCTTTTATGCATGGTGGAGCCCTAATGTTCTTAGTTCTGCATTCCTTCATCAATTTTTTCTTTCACATTCTCTGAAATTTTCTAAAGAATGTTTTCTTCCTCTTCTTCAAGCTTTTGCATATATCACAGTTCGAAAGGATCTTTTTACGAGAGTATAGCTTCCAAATTTGGGTGTGAAGTAAGATTCGGGAGAGTATTCTTTCTACCTCCATGTTCATCTTATTTTGAATAACCTTATTCTTAAAGGATCTTTTTATGAGACCAACTAAATTTATCTCTGAAGTTTCAACACCCGCAAGTAAGTGCTACATCAAATGATACTACAACAATAGGCGAAAGGACAGTTCTTTTGCAAAAAATTGAAATGATTTACAAAAGAGAACCCAGAAAGGCTGCACCAAATAGAAAATGCATAAGAAACCAACATCCTATAATTCACTTATAAATACGAAATAAAGGGATACACAATTGCTTAAAACGAAGCATTACCCATCACAGTTGCAATTCAACTCAAAGTAATGGAATACTAATGCTTATCACAGTATTCTCTTTCAACTTGATTTTCCATTCCAATTCTAAATCTTAAAAAAAAACTACAAAATGAAATTAAAAATAAAAAGTTCCAAAATCATGCAACACACATTTCCAAATTCTTACAACTATAACAGTATCATTCTTACATTTGGCTAGAAATGATTTAAAAAAAACACACAATATAATTGTATGACCATTTCAAAACAGGTTTCACTATCTCATTTAAAATAGTATGGATATTATTGAATTCCCGACGAATTAAGCATCCACTTAGTTATATGAGTTGTCAGAATTGTTTTTAAAATTTGTTCAAAATTTATGTATGATAATAAGGAGTCTATAGACTATAAGCCCTGTTGAAAATTTGATGCTTCTGTGCAGAAATAAGAAATACGATGCTTGCCTCATTTTAGAGTTCACAAACACATACAAATTTTTAAATCGACCATTTTCAATATTGACATCTACATTGATGGTGATATGATGCTCATACTTCACATGCCTATGCCAAAATAGCTTTTATCAGCTCCACTAAAAATAGTGATATAACAGTTTTACACAAGAGGGAGAACAGTAATCTTAGACAAATCAAAAAGAGGGATAAAAATGGGTGCAACTCCATCAGTATCAATTCAACCTTTTCTACAAACCAAGTTGACTAATTCCATCACAAGAAACAACTGGAGCATCCTATTTCAGCTGCACTTCACTGGTCCTTCTTTCCATCCCTTACAATCTCAATTTAAATCCTCCGGACAAGAAGTCGTCCCTGTGGAAAAAATGAATCACATAGAAGTAAGTTCAAAAATATCACAAAAGAATAGTTGATAAAAACCATGCTTTTGAAAGGAACTATGCATAAATTTGGAGTAATTTCATGGTAGGCCAATTTCTAAACAACAACTTTCCTCTCTATACATACACAAATATCAAACCAAAGCAGGGTGGAATAGTCTCAACATTAAATAATAGGGTCCCCCTAATATGGTCCCTTTTTTTAAAGGTCCAATCGTGGACCTCTTAATATGACTGGTTATAACAGGTTCCCCATCGCTTCTTAAAAACATAGATTCTGTTATTCTGGTGTACCAAATAGTCCATAGGTGAAGATTGCAATCGAATTGGGGGACAATGGAGGTGGGGGAATGTGGACAGAGTGAATGTAAAGGAGAAAGGAAAACTCTCAAATTTCATAATGTCTCTCAAATTTATGTTTACAATTCCATTCTTTTTGAAAGTTGAACTGAGAGCTGAATAACTTTTTAATAATGAAATTTTGCATCTCGACACCACCACATATAAAACAATTCTCATATTAAGTTACAATCCATCACATAAAATGACCCATAGAAACCGCCACATAAAACGACCATAGAAACCGCCATTATCCTATGGTTCACATCTTTGTAACCCTATCGGAACAACTACTCTACCATCTTCTCTTGACTTAAAACTTCAATGAAAGGGGAATTGAGGACCCAAGTCCATGTTTACAGTCAGATCTTGCGGAACTTTTTGTGATGGTTGTGTAGTGAAGAGTTCAAGAGAGGAAAAGAGTTGTTGTTCTTGGATGATTTGTGTTGTAGAGAATGATGTGATTTGTTTTCTATAAGAAATTAAAATAAATACAAAATAATAATCTAAACTTTCAGTTTCAGCCTGGGCTTTCTGTAACTTGATTTTTATTAGCAAAACCAAGACATAAAAATTAAAGACCATATCTAACCCATAATTTTAATTAACTGACACGATAGAATTTGAACGTGCCGAACCTACCTGCTATAACCGGCCATATTAGGTCATGCTAGGAGGACCATATTAGGGGTTAAGCTTGTCGAAATAACTATTTGGCAGTGAAGATCTCAAACAATGTGAAGAAGGGGAAAAAAAAAATTCATACCAAAAATCTTTCTTCAATATAATTTTAAAGAAAAGGAATGTTGCACATTCTTTAGCTACTCACAAGGTAACCTCTTAAACTAACACATAGCATACATTGTTGTCTATCGTTTCTTTTGAAATAAAGCATACACACATTGGCATATACATAAACAAAAGTAAAGACGTCAAAGTAATTAGAGAATCCTTATCTTATGATAAGAATTCAATTTGACTTATAATATAGAGTTTAATGTCAAAGGTCCATTGAACTGATATAACTTATACACAACAACAAAAACTCAGTTAAACAATAAGAAGTACCTTTTCTCACTCTCGCTTGTAGGATTCTCCTGCTTCCTACGATTATCAACAGGGAAGTAAGGTGGTACAAGACTTCCAACACATATCATAGTGTCTTCCAGATTAAGAATTTCTTGAAAATAACTAACTTGTTTCCTCTCCAAATCATACCAAAACAGATTCTCAACATCTACCCTCAACAAAACCTTTTTTCCATCACTCGAATAACCTAAAAGCCTCAAAGATTGCAAAGGTAAATCGAAAGAAGATTTAACCACAGTAAAAAGTTTACACCAACTATCTCTACATCCATATTCTTTCATCACCCAAACATCAATTTTAGTATCTTTATAATCCACAGTCATGCAAAGACACCCTCCTAAAACAGCAACACAAATATCAAAACTATTACTATTAACTTCTTCACCTACTTCATCAGGAAGAGGTACCTCATTGAAAGTCTCAAGTGTTAGGTTAAACGCCAGAATTAAATCAGATTGAAATGGTTGAATTTTCCTTGTCGCAACCCAGTGAAGAGAACTAGAATTCTCAACAAAAACACCCATTGTTATAGTATAGCAAAGAGCGTAAGGCAAATTAGGAATTATTTTCCATGAGTTTGTTTTCAAGCAGAAGAGTCTCACTTGTGGATCATAAAAAGGGTTTTGCGGATCGATCAAGTGAGAGATTCTGAGGAGTTTGTAATCGCCGGATACAGAATCAAAACCGAAGCCATGAACGCATAAGCAGACGCGGTTGATGTTATCAGATTGGAGAATGTTAGGGATTGGAAGAGGGAGAAAAGGGATAATCCGATGTTTACGGGTGTTAGGGTTCCAGATTGTGATTTCGTTGGGGGCATTAGGATGCGTGAAAGCCATTACGCCGTGGGACATGGCAAGGAGGCCGTTACATGAACCAATAAGAGTAATGGTACTGTTGAGCGTAGGATCGATGCTGTTGCTGTTGCCGGTGAAAGGGTGGTTGAGTGGAAAAAGTATCATCGATATGTTTGGATCAGAGAAAGCATCATTGATTTGGATTTGGTAGATATCGAATTTGAATTGAAGGACTAAGGATCGATTGGGGGAATTTCTGAGGTGAAGGTTGATGAATTTGTGAGAATCAATTAAGGATTTGAGTGATTTTGAAGTTGATCGGAATCGGAGAAGTGATTTCACCGGTAAGCGGGACAAGATTTCGGAGAGAATATCCGGCGGAAGTTCAGCCGCCATTGTAAGGAAGGAATGAAGGCTCTGCTAGGGTTTAGGGTTTTTCATTTCTTTCCTTCTTATTACATTCTTTTTTTGGTGGAGTATTCTTTTTTACATTCTGCCTTCGTTTATATACACTTTATTCTTTTTTTTTATTCACATTTATTTATTATTATGATGATATCTCTACCTATAAATTAATAGATTAAATATATTAATATGTAAACTTCTCATTTTAGTCCCTTTAACATTTTTCCTTCAACTTTTGGTCCCTATAAAATTTTCAATCACTACTTTTGATCCCTATTTTTAATTTAATTTTTATATTTTTTTAATGAAATTGTGCAGAAATGTGTAAAATATTCTAAAAAAATTAGAATTTTTTAACAAAGCACAAATTAAATATGAATTTTTAACCGTAAAAAATATAAAAATTCATATTAAATTCATGATTTGTTAAAAAATTCTAATTTTTTTTGGAGTGATTCTTATAATATTTTAAATTTTTTTGGAAAATTTTATTAAAAAATATGAATTCTACATATGAGTTTACTTTAAAAGAGGAACCAAAAATGAAGATTGAAAAATTTATAGGGACTAAAACAAAAAGTTGACATATTTATAGGGACCAAAAACATATTTAACCCTAAATTAATTAATACTCCCTCCGTTCCTTTTTAATTGTCACTTTTAGAGAAAAATTTGTTTTTATTTAACTGTCACTTTTAAAGTTAAAACAATTGGTCCTTCAAAAAAAAAGTTAAAACAATTGGTGTTTTACGAATATTACCTTTAGATATTTATTGCGGAAAGAGAAACATATGAAATAAAATATTAAATTAATAAGGTCATTATAGTAAAAGTAAAAACAATTGTATCAAAAGTAGTAAAACATTTAATGATTGTCTTGATTTGTGTAAAAAGTCAAAAAGTGACAATTAAAAAGGAACAAAGTCTTAAATCAACTACCAAATGTCGAAATTGCAAGGTCGGACGTCATGACTGGGTTCAAATTCGGGACATCAAAGTTGTGTGTGAGTTTAATTTCAGTGGCTTGCCACTTCATCTAAGACAAAAAAAAAATACAATTATTTAGAGAATCTATGGTTCGATTTTTGGATTTTTTTTTTTTTATCAAACTTTATTTTCCTCCGAGACAAACTCGAACTTTGAATCACCAATGAGTTATTTCCTCTAAGAATCAGAGGGTTAATACCAAGAAAAGAACTTAAATACACTAAAATTTCACTGCCACTATTAGCTGTAAGTTAGTTCAAATTTACTGCTCCAACAAGAGATTCTATTCCATATCAAATTTGAAAGTTCAAAAATATCACAAAAGTTGACATATTTATAGAGACCAAAAACATATTTAACCCTAAATTAATTAATACTCCCTCCGTTCCTTTTTAATTGTCACTTTTAGAGAAAAAATTTGTTTTTATTTAACTGTCACTTTTAAAGTTAAAGCAATTGGTCCTTCAAAAAAAAAAAAGTTAAAACAATTGGTGTCTTACGAATATTACCCTTAGATATTTATTGCGGAGAGAGAAACATATGAAATGAAATATTAAATTAATAAGGTCATTATTGTAAAAGTAAAAACAATTGTATCAAAAGTAGTAAAACATTTAATGTTTGTCTTGATTTGTGTAAAATGTCAAAAAGTGACAATTAAAAAGGAACAGAAGTCTTAAATCAACTACCAAATGCCGAAATTGCAAGGTCGGACGTCATGACCCGAGTTCGAATTCGAGACATCAAAGTTGTGTGTGAGTTTAATTTCAGTGGCTTGCCACTTCATCTAAGACAAAAAAAAAATACAATTATTTAGAGAATCTATGGTTTGATTTTATCAAACTTTATTTTCCTCCGAGACAAACTCGAACTTTGAATCACCAATGAGTTATTTCCTCTAAGAATCAGAGGGTTAATACCAAGAAAAGAACTTAAATAAATTAGATGGACCAAATATTGTAAAGCTAGACTAGACTTTTATTTACACTTTTATTTACATGAACAAGGCCAATGTTTTCTTGTAAATCTATTTTTATTTTTTGTCAAATAGTATATTGACTATAATTTCATCATTTAAAATGAATAAGTCAACGAGTTTAAGATTTAAACCTCAACCTCTACATATTTCAATATATTATCTCTACCAATGAGTTATGCTCATAAGGAAGTGTAATTAACTAAAAGAAACTTAAATCTACATCATAATTCAAAACCGGGGAGTGTGCTCCTCCTCAAGGTCGCGTGATCGATTATCTATGATGCTAATTTGGGTGGACAAATTTAACTTCTTCAAAAAACTAAAAGAAATTTAAATCTACATCATAACATTGCTACAAAAAATCTCATTTTATATATGATTTCATCTCGTCAAACCTTCGGGGGCTTAGCCCCTTTTATTCACAAATAAATGTTTGGATTGATAATAAAATGAAATGAAATGAAATGTAGAGTCCATTTTATTGTTGGTTGTTTTATGACAAATCACAACAAAGTTTTCCACACCATTGTAAAAAATAGACGAAATAAAATGAGTTATAAATTTTTTATTTCATTTTTACTTTTTAGATAAAAGTATAAAACAAAGGTGAAATATTGTAGAAGGTGAATCAAAGTAGAGATTTGCAAGGACTAAAATGAGATGTATATATTGTAGAAGATGCAAGAAACTTCTTTCAGTCCTCTATCTAGAAATCAAAAGGTAAAATAAAATGCAGGAACAAAGGTGGAATAAACTTGTTATAAAAATAAATGTAAGAGCTAGCATCCCATTAAAATTACACAGGTGTTGTATATATAAACAAATAATGAAATGCTCTTCTTTGGCTCGATCAAAACAAAATTCAAAAGCTGAGAAGAAATTAACTCAGAAAAATAACCCATTAGTTCATGCAAGATGCAAACAATTTTTTTTGAATAAATGCAAGCTGCAAACAATTGACGTTAGGTAGTGTTAAGTATTAAATAATAATCTAAAGTGATCTGCAAACTCACGAACACATTCGGTGGAAAAATGAAGAAACAATGAAGGAAGATAATTTTTTTGAACAAATGAAGGAAGATAATTAGTTTGAGAAAGGGAATGATATATTTGTAGTTCGATCGTTGAAAAATAAATTATTTGGTGGTTCCATCCCATTCCTCCTAAATCTGAGGATAAGCAAAATATGAATAAGTAATAGAATGTATGCTATTGAATTCCACTCCATTCCATCTTTTTAATGAGAATCTAAACAATATCATATTCTATCACTTTCTATCAATCTAGACATAGTCGAAAATTTAAATGAGGTGGAACGGGTTCCTTCACTCCATTTTTTGAAACTATTTCCGATATCACATCGTCATGCATTCTTTTATTGCAGTAAACATTTAAAGCATAGATCATCACATTCTCTTTCATTTGGTCACTGAACTATAATAAATAGTCCAAAACTACTCTCAATCCATCAAGCAAGTCCATGAACTATCACTCTTTATCATATTTTGTAGGTAATTGAAGGACTAACTTAAAAAATTGAAAATAGTTTAGTGATTGTAGTTACAGACTTACAGGTCTTGTATGTAAGCAACAAATTTCTTAATAGATGGTCTCAAAAATAAACATGAGTGAGGATCCAACTTTAACCTTTGAAAAAATTCGCAAAACCAAATTTAGTACCTTAAAAGATTGAAACTTTTAGACCATAAGAAAAAATGAACGGGATAAGTTGGTCACTTCTTTAGTTGCACTTTGTTTGATTGATGAAGAAAACATAGAGGAAATAAAAGAAAGTGAAAAGAAGGGATTATTTATAAATTTGATATGAAAGAAATTAAAAGAAATTTATGACCAAAAAAAAAGTATCCAAATAAGTCAAATGAGCATAAAATGTACACAAATAACTATGATATAATACAAACATGTGATCAAGCCATAAAATGTACTCAAATAAGTCAAACGAGCATACACTAAAATTTCACTGCCACTATTAGCTGTAAGTTAGTTCAAATTTGTTAGTTTAGTTAGGATTACTACGTAAAGTGTATCATATTCATATATTAAGCATAATCAACTTTTTTTTATTCAATAAATTCCAAAAAAAAGGTCACCTAAAAGGAGAATATGCACTGCAGATTCACATGCATAATTGCATACAAACACCGAAGATATGAAATAAATTTTCTCTAACATTTTACTCTTGTTAACAAAATCACACCTATAAAGTATGAGTTTAACCTTTTGTGCATGGTGGAGTACTAAAGTTCTTAGTTCTGCATTCCTTCATCAATTTCTTCTCCCACATTCTCTAGAATTTGTTTCATAATCTTTTCTTCATCTGCTCAAGCTTTTGCATACACCGTTCAAAAGCATATACTAACTCTGGACTAAATATAAAATCCTCACTAGATTCATTTGCATTCCTAATGTTCATTGAAGAATAGCTTCCAAATTTTGGTGCGACATGAGATCCAGGAGAGTAGGTAAATTCCATCCTCAGGAAGCCTTCTATAAGACTAGCAATGGCTGGAGATTCAACATTGGATGGAACTATTCTAGTCTATTTGCTACAGCCTTGCTCTTATTTCCCTTCTCAGGCAACCACTTCCTCATTCTTTTTTAAGCATAATGGTTGTATTTTCTTGATGGAAGAATCCTCATCCCAAGTATGATGAGTTGTATATTAGATGTAAATTCTGATCCATGTACATGAGGCGAAGTGTAAGCTCGTGACAAGAGTTTGATCTTGTAATCTCAAGGTACAAAGTTTAAAACTCCTTATTCAGCTACATGTCCAGGAATTGTTAGCTCAATGATAAAAGCTTAACTTTGTAACCTTAATGGATAAAGTTCAAATCCCCTCATCCAGAAGTCCTAGCTCAACTACTGGCAAAATGCCGAAATTGTTAGGCCGGATGCCATGACCGGGGTTCGAACTCCGGTACCTCCACTTGTGTGTGTGAGTTTATAATGGCTTTGTCATTTCGTCTATCTACCAAAAAAAAAAAAGTTCAAATCCCCTCAGACACAACTTAATACGGCTAAATCATACAATCTAGAGTAGATTGATACTTGAAAATCTTTAGAACTAGCAAATGAAGCTTCATGATATTACTCAAAATCATAATTGAGAGAATGACTCGATGTGAGTCGGTTCAAAAAAATCTAGAAAAACAAATAGCAATGCTTAAAAATTCAACTTATATTTATTTTCTCGTGTTTGTTGAACAAACAACAGTGTAGAGAACTGAACAAATTCCTCTTCAAAGCCTCATGCGCACCCTTTTTTCATTATGAACTTGTCAACGAGCATTCTTTCTACCTCCATTACATTCATATTTTTTTTTGAATAACCTTATTCTTAAAAGGATCTTTTTATGACACCAAACAAATTGAACTTTAAAGTTTCAACACTTGCAAGTAAGTGCTACATCAAATGATAAAACAGCCATAGCCAAAAGGACAGTTCTTTTGCACAAAATTAAAGTTAAAATGATTTACAACGAGAACACAGAAAAGTTAAAGCCAATAGAAAATGCAGAAGAAGCACACATAACTCACTTATAAATATGGAATGAAAGGAGACATAGTTGCTTACAACGAATCATTACCCATCACAGTTGCAATTCAACTTAAAGTAATAATAATTATCAGAGTATTTTTCTACTTGATCTTCATATTCTCAATAAAAACTTCAAAATGAAATTAAAAAGTAAAAGTTCCAAAATCATGCAACAAACATTTCAAAATTCTAATAACAATAAAAGTATTATTATGTCATTTAGCTATAAATGCTTTTCGAAAAAGCACAATATAATTGAATGATCCTTTCAAAACATGTTTCACTATCACATCTAAAATAGTACAAAATTCCAATATTGAATTCCCGATTAATTCAGCAACCAACTAGTTATATGAGTTGTCAGAATTGTTTTTCAGAAATTTGATCAAGATTTATGTATGATAATAAGGAGTCTATAGACTAGAAGCCATGTTGAAAGTTTCTTGCTTCCCTGCAGAAATAAGAAATAAGATTCTTGCCTCATTTTAGAGTTCACAAACACAAATTTATTAAATCGACCATTTTCAATATTGACATCTAAATTGACGGTGATATGATGCTCATGATTCACATGCCTATGAATATTTGCAGCCAAAATAGCTTTTTATCAGTTCCACTAAAAATAGTGATATATCAGCTTTACACAGGGATAAAAATGGGTTTCATCATTATCAACTCAACCTTTCATACAAACTAGGGTGCAGCTCCATCATTATCAAATCAACCTTTTCCACAAACCAAGGCGACAAATTCCATCACAAGAAACAACTTGAGCATCTTATTTCCACTGCACATCATAGGTCCTTCCTTCCATCCCTTACAATCTCAATTTAAATCCTCGACACAAGTCGTCCCTGTGGAAAAAAAATGAATCTCATCAAAAGTAAGTTCATCAATATCACAAAAGAATAGTTGATAAATACAGATGGCAATTCGACCCAAGTCCATCGGGCACCCGCAAAAAGTACCCGCAATGGGCGGGTAAATACCCACACTTATGGGTATGGGGACGGGCTCGGGTAATTACCCGCAAACTTGAACGGGCATGGGCGCGGGTACGGGCACTCTAATGCCCAGCCCACCCCGCAGCCCGCATATATATAAATATAATATTATATATATTTAAATTTATATACCGCTAAAATTAATTGGTTAATTGTAACATTTTTACAAGTATTTAAACCAAAATATTTTTTTAGAAGTGTCTAAACCTAAAACCTAAAGAATTGTTGTCGGCCGCCGCTGCATCTTTCTCCCAAGGCTTACTGATCTGTGATCACGTCTGTTCTTCTTAGAGCAGTCAGGTAACTTCATTTGTTAATCATGTATCTTATCTAACATGTATCTTATCTAATTGATTATCAAGTTTTTATCTCTGTTAGGTAATTTGTTATGTTTGGAAGGGATTATGTTAATTTTTTTGTCTTGTTGTTATTGGAGTTTGGCTTGTCGTGGCACTTATATGTTATGGCCATGTCAAGATATAATCATTTAAGTCGTGTTCTTTTTTGCTTCTTAACATATTTAAATATACCTTACTAATCTATATGAATATAATATGGTCTTATTAGTATAGA
>Ga0228711_1009205_pt1 | contig 13518 bp, 10 predicted proteins | sample MedpolnodulmetaG_2_FD_177996 | JGI IMG/M metagenome (GOLD analysis project Ga0228711, IMG submission 177996) | Root nodule microbial communities from Medicago polymorpha collected in Santa Monica, California, United States - brown nodules | ecosystem: Host-associated > Plants > Roots > Nodule...
AAATTCACTGAATCCTTTGAAATATTAAAATCCCATAAAATCCTTTGAAATCCTTAAAAGTCAGTGTGATAAATCCATTAAAATCTTGAGTGTATAAAGTCTTTTGCATAAAAAGTCTTTTAAAATCCACTACTAGAAAAAGCAAAATTAGCGAGGGAAATTAGTGACGGAAAAAATGAAATTCCTCACAAATTCTTTGGTCGCAAAGTTTAGTGACGGAATTAGAGAGGGATTTCACGTTTTCCCTCACTAAATATCCCTCACCAATTTTTGTTTTTTTAGTAGTGATCTCACAGAATCATTACAATCTCACAAAGTCTTTTAAAATCTTAAAGACTTTTTTTTATTAAAATAGTCTTTTAAAATTCTAATCCAATACACCCCCAGTCATGTCTCTTTACTAACCAATGAATGGAGATGTCAAAGAAAGATGGCTAACTTACCAATGTATCCTTTGTGTCATAATAATATTGAAAGTCATCTGCATGCCTTTCGCAATTGTTCGGTAGTTAAGGAACTACGGAAGCTTATTAAACTGCAATTATATTATTGGTTTTTTGATGTTTTGGACTGGAGAGAATGGTTGATGATAAATCTTATGGATACATCCTTGTGCAGTGACATTCAAAGCTTGTATGATGGGTAATATGAAATTGTTTAATAAGATCAGAAGGGTTAGTGCAAGCATTAATTCCACATTTACTCAAATTGCTTGCCTTCATGATGCTGATAGTACTCGAGATTCTACTATTCGTTGGGAGCGGGCAACAATAGGATAAATTGATTTGAATACCGATGGTGCTGTAATAAGAACACATGATTTAACGACTTGTCGCGGAATTATTTGAGATGATGACAAATTTATCTGTGCTTTTGCAGTTAAGATTCGTCCTTGCTCCGTGCTTTTGAAGTTGAGCTTTGGAAAATTTTCCATGGTTTGAAAATTGCCTGGAGTAGAGGATTTAGCATATTCAAGTGTTTGTTGATTCTTCCCTTGCAATTAATTTGGTCAAACATCGATGTCCTACTACCCATGTTTAAAGATGCTCATAAGCAATATTCATAGGATATATGATGATTTAGGTTTAATCTCTTGGACTCAAATCTATCGTGAAGCTATTCAGGTCGCAGATGGACTCACCAAATATAGTTTAAGTTTGGATACAAGTATTAAAATTATATAATTTTCTTCGAATTTTATTTCAAGTGTTTTGTTGACGGATGCCACTTATGTTATGTTTTCTAGAGGTTTCTAGCTTCTTGTTTGGGGCTAGGCCCCTTTTATTCAAACAAAAAAAAGATCTAGTTGATATTTACCTGTTTTAAGTTTAGAATGTCATTTTGATGTTAATCCAATGTCTTTTGGTGTTATTTTAATTAAGTGCATCATGCTAACAATAAATAATCTTGACTATCACTTTAAAACAAAATAGAACAGATGACACATTTATTAAATTAAAGTCATTCTGACCAATATCATCTACAACCATACTATGTTTCAAAGACCACAGAATCCACCAGGTCCCCCAAACAACACAACACGTTGCAATTTATCACGTAAATTATCAACGTAATTTGCATCATAACAAAGAGGTTTATCAAAATACACGTGAACTTCATCGCCATGTGGTGCACGGTTATTTCTTTGACTATCCTTGAGATAAAGATTTGAAAAATAACATGAAGTTAGAAGACTTGCATCTGCAAAGTGTCCAGAACCCATTGGAGGACTAGGCCCATCACCAAAAATCTTTGTTTGACCTGTCCAACCACCTTTACTTGCATGATCTAGTTTATTAGAAAACAATGTTGCTGGAAAATATCCAACATCCATATCTTGTGCTCTTAGCCACCAGTTCTTAGTTTTTGGATCCTGAAACACACCAAAAAAAGAAAAAAAAAAAGGTATTATAACATGCCAATAGAGATTATTTATTAGGGTTTCCATGTAGGATTTGCTGTGTTTATATATGCTGTGGTTAAGCAATGGTTGTTTTGAGCATGTCAAACGTATTCGGTAATATTTAAACTAAACAATTAAAAATATATAGTTACTTCTAAAATATATACTTCTTCCGTCTCAGGATATGATAATATATTCTAAAATGATAATTATTTTGTGATAGAAAAAAATGCTAAAGATAAAATTATTTTAAGACAAAAAGAGCTGTGACGGATTCAGAAATTTTGATTCGTGGGGCAAGATTTCATATATAAATATTTATATAAAATTTTAGCAATGTGTAAGTGATAAAATAATATCGTTGAAAAAAATATTTGAGATTATAAACATTATACAATTATATATTAAAAAAAATTAAAGATTCATTAACATCTAGAAATTAAAATTGTTGTTTGTGTGTCTTTATATTCAAAAAAGTATTGTAGAATTTTATTTATTTTCAACATTATAAAAAATATCTCTCTTTATATGTGAAAAAATCATTCAAAATATCACCTCAAATGCATTTGCACATTTGATTATAAAACTCTTCTTATGGAATAAATTTATAGAGGCAATCTATTATTTTAGAAGGGGACAATACTTAGAATATTAAATACTTAAAAAAAATAAAACACAAACATTAATGAGGGCAATTGCCCCTATCTAATATGAGTAGATCCATGTCTGGGAAGGAGTATCTAAAAGTTTCAAAGGAGTATTCATGAAGTATTTCAAAAGTATTCACTAATATATTTTTAAAATAGAAAATATTAGGTACTTTAGAAATACATATCCAAAGGTAAAATAAAAATATAGATATCCATAACATACAAATATTTCTTCATCCATTGTTTAGTATCAGACTTCATAGGTGTTTCCCAATCAAATTAATGTTGAGAAAAAAGTGATTAGAAGCATAAAGCTTACCTGTGAAAGGTAGAGGAGCATAGAAAATTGTGGCCCACCAACAGAAGATACATTACTGAAGGGTGTACCAAGATAAATTTGTGTGCTAGTTTGCACAAAACCAGGACATAGCAAATTGGTGCAGCCTGTACCTTGGATGCTATTTTGCTGCAGTTTATTAAATAAATAAATTTCTTCTTCAAATAACCCTAATTGGAATATGTAGTTATTTTTATACAAAAAGAGGCAAAACTCCAAAGATAAAAAAAATGAGAGAAGAATCTAACATTCTTAGACATGCCAATCTTAAAACATCATCAAATTGAAATTTGTATAGTTTATCAGGAGTCTCCATAACATAAAAATTCATCGAATTCATCAAAATGAGGAATGCGACACAACAAAATATTGAAGGATACAAACCGTAAATGTAATAATTACGATATATAAAGTAGTTGAATGATTCGTCAAAAAATATAGTAACATGATTCTATCATTTTTCATAAATATAAAGACATATTTCTTACCCATTCTACGAAGAAATGACTCTTTTTATCTCCTGACAAACCTGGAAATACCTGCCACCAATGAGGGAAGAGATTAGCGATTGATAACGGTGGGGGAGTGGTTTCTAGGTGAATTCACCTACGTGGTTAAGCGATGTTACATGAACTAGTTCTCGTGAGCTTCCATCAATTGGTATGGACAATGCATAATATATGTAAGGTTTAAGGTTCAAACCCCGACCACAAAAAAAAAAAAAAAAAAAGCGATGTTACATGAACTCAATCTATGTAGATTGAATTCACATGCATGTCTGTATGAATAGAAATAACCTACGTGAATTCACCTACGGCAATTGATTTTGGCATCCATTATTGTATTCTTGTTATCAATGGTTCAAGCAAAGTAACTAGTAACAAAGAATAACACGCCTTAGGTGAATTGATTATGCAAGATTGAAGGTGTAGGTCAATTGAAATAGCATATGTCAATTTTAAAAAAAATAATAATAATTAAGGGATATATAATTGAAATAACATAGCTAGCTTAAGTATTGTGAACTTATAATGAGATAAAATTAGAGAAAAACCTGCCATCCTGCATGGATAAACATATGGTCATTTACGGGAGTATTGGTTTCTCCACTAGAAAGCCATATATAAGCAGAACTCATTTCGCCAGGCTCAACAGGTGGATTATATACATTAATAGATCCTGCAATTCCAAACAAGGTTGTAGATATATTGAAACGCAATCCTGCAAACTGCAAACCAAGACAAAGTCACTAGTTAGTTATTAACTAAGAGATTTCAATTGCACTATCTCAATTATAGTTAGGTTTTGTTTGGATAGATATGATAAGTGCTTATGTATAAATTGTTTCTATAGCAAAATATCAAATGAAGTTAAACTGTTTTCGTATGTTATAAGTTGTTTTCATAAGTTATTTTGGAGAACTTTGAAAATAAGTTCAAAAAAACTAATGCACAATGTCATAAGTTGTTTTCAGAAATTCTCTTATTCATTCTCACAAAACTTATGTAAGTAGATAAATTTAAATAAGTCAAACTAAACAGGTCTATAGTCTACAGTTTTTTTTTTAGATATTAATAAATTTGGGATGAACAAGTAATATTTTATTTTAAGTATACATAAATTTACGTTTCCACGTTTCAACATGGATATCGTAAATCCTTAAACAAAACATGGATGTGAGACACATAATGTGGGTTCACCATTCTCAATCAAATTGTGTCTATATGATTAACCCAGAGATCAAACCTCATGCCACATGATGTATTTTTTTTTTTTTGAAGTTAAATTAGTCCACTAGAGAAAATCGAACCTAAAAACTCAAGGAGGAGCACACTCCCAGATCCCAAGTCAATACCACTAGGTCAAGCCAAGTGGTCTGTGTTTTAAAGTCTAAACCACTTCTTGTAAGTATAAAAGCTTGGAACATTTGGGCAACAAATTTTAATAATACACTTCATGAGGTTACAAAATGTTGATAAAATAATTGAAAGCCAAAAAAAAAAAATGTTAATGAGGTTGAGTATTGATACTCATTAAAGAACCTACATGACTGCCAGTGTCAAACTGAGTGAGTGTACCAAAATTATTTGATAGCCGTTTTGCACGAATGAGATCTTCTTTTGTTGTTCTTTGAACAGGAATTGTTCCTTCAGGACAGAAATCTTTATCAAGTCCAATTTTTGAATATCTTTCTGATATATCACGTGCCTTTACGTTTGTATGTGCATCTTGAAAACTAGATTTCAGCTGCAAAATTAACTAAATAATTAAATAATCACATTTTTTTTTATTAAAAAAAATTCAGAAAATTAAATTTATAAATAACAAACTATGACTGAGAAGTTTTTTCTTTTGAGGATGAATCACCTGTATTTTATGACTCTTTAGTAAAGGATGATCAAAAGCTAATTGCTTATTAATATCAATACAATCGACAATCCTTCCAAATTCTGTCTGCAAAAAGCACACAAAAAATAAAAATAATAAAATTATATAACGTATAAGAATAAGAATAATTATATATAAGATTAAACGTTTAATTAAGAGAGGAAATTAAAAAGGTGAGAGTATGAGCATGAGCATGATAATACGTGAATAGTTTTGATAGGAGGTTTGTTGATGACTTCCAAATGTTGCTCCAAGTCCAAATCTTCATTTTTGGATAAATATGGAATTGAACCATATACTCCATTTGCAATACACAAGCAATACAACAAGATAATGATCATTTTGCAAGTTGAAATCAGAAGTAATGGATCTGATGCATTTATCCCATTTACTTTATAAATGTATATAGCGAATGAATCAACTCCCTGGTGAGACATAAAGGAGCCATATCTCAACTTAATTGTTCTTGATTACTATTCATATCTCCAACATAGTAAAACTTCATTACCATTGACCACAGTATTAAATGTAATTATTTGTATTCAGATATAGTTGTCTATTTTTTTTATAGAACATACTTTTCTTTACAATGGTCAATGGTACATGTTCCATTTATCTTTGCTAAAAAAAGTTCCATTTATGCATATTTTTTTAGGGAGAACATGTTTATATTATTTTTTGAGCTATGGATGTGGTTATCCTTGTTAAAGCATGAACGATCTCATCTATTTATCTTCATCTAAATTCGACAAAAGAGCTTTCAAAAAATAAATAAATTACGACGACGTGTACAAATGGACATTACAACACAAAATTTTGTAATGTACAATTGCTTCCTATGTGGAAATAATCAACAACTTACTTTGCATTTATCACAAAATCGACATTGTTAAGTTCTAGATCATGTATTCAATTGATAGAATAATACCAACCCAACGCTTACCCATGTAGGTTTTAATCAACTTCAAATTTTTTTTTTATTAGAAAAAGTTGCGATGACTTTTTTTTGTTATATTTTTCGACCCCCTCATGTGATGCTTCAATGAAGGTAAATGTTGTATTTTTTTCTATATAAAGTCTCTATTACAAAAAAAAAAGTTCCGCTATATAATTTTTTTTGGCACCCTAAAAACCAAGACCTAAGACCGTCGCACCCAAGTTTTTGATGAGAGTCATCCCTGAAAGGAGGCATTGATATTACATCTGAACCGCCAGGTCCATTTGTGCACCATGCATTGATCTCGACGTGGATTCATGTTGGTGACTACTCTATGTGCATTTACTTCAGCCTAGTATGTTGCTCGAACCTTAATTTTGCGATTTTTCATCTTCTGATTTTCGAGAATATGCATGACTCACTCTAAAACTTGATTATCGGTTCCAACTACTTGTTGCCATACCCGCAAATTCATGTGCTTCCATAACCTTAACATTTTTTACTACGGGAGGAACTTTGAGATGTCATATTCCTCTCTAAAAAATGGGTATTCTTAGATGAGAGGTATCTGCAATAATATCAACACATAACATGGAAGCATTCCTAACTGAAGACCCATAGATGCAAAAATGGGTCTTCTTAGTGAGAGTAGATGAAAGAAGAAAAATGCTCATAACATAGAACAGAATTGATTGTAAAATTTACTTAGTCATCACCTTCCTTCACGCTATAGATAAACAATTGTTGCTCCAAGAATTGATTTATTGCCACACTTTGTCTTTCGTAAAATTGAATGTTTCCTTTATGCATCTTCCCACCATATAGCATCTGAATTATCAAAACCAAGAAATAGAAAAATTCATGGCATGGACTAAAGTTTTACCTAAAAATATACCGAATAAGGGACTTAAGTTTTGGAACTACACTCAAGTTCCCTAACCCTCAATAGTTCTAACTAATAAGACTCGTATTTCCTGACATTTTTTGCTTTCACAGTCATCAATTATCACACTCATCATACCCTAAATTGCATAACACCAAAAACATTAACATCATTAATAACAAAATAAAGGAATTTAGGCCTAGAAGAAATGGAAATATCAGTCATTCAACAAACAAACACCCCACATAGAAGCGGTACAACAAGAACCAATGAAGATTAGAATAACTTGGCCTAAATGATCGGGAAACAAAGCACCCCCATAAGAGAGTATTGAAGAAAACCCAGGTGAAAACACAAAAACAATCACAAGAATTTGTTGAAGATTTGACGATAGCAGCAAGAATAATTTATTAGCAACAACGACGATAGAAAAGCTAGGTGATCATAATAGCAGTAGAGAGACCTTCATTATGTAGAGATGATCAAATTTCAAAGGGGGAGAAGGAAGGAAAGGACTTCGAGGATAGGACTTCGAGGATACTATATATAGAAAGATGGCAAAACTGGCGGATGATAATATTGTGTGTATACAATATAAATCTAAATATAGATTATGCTATTTACCCAACACATTTTGCTCATTCCCAACTGAAATTCTAAAAATATCCCTGCGTGAGTTAACTCACGTTAATGTTAAATTTGCGTGACTTAAGTCACGCCGCTGAAAGTTTATACTAAATCCCCAACATGAGTTAACTCACGTTGGTTTTCTTATTTTTATTTAGCTTCTTCAGTTTGGTTAGGTGGGAGCAAAACTTGCTGGGAGAAGAGCAGAATTCCATGAGTATGGCATTAAGACCTAACAAAAGGACCAGACCCGAGATCATTTGAGGTGACTACGTCGCATTACGACATGGTGCAACATAGGATCCTATCTCGCCAACCAAACCAAACAACATCATGCCTCTAAACAATACGCATTCCAAGAAAATTCCTACACACATTATCTCAAGAACCATCACGCTCTTACCTCATGAATTAGAAGAGAGATGATGCACTCCACCACCTTAAAAGATAACAAACATAATTCACATAAGCGTTCCCGACTATCTTGGGTATGGTTACTCCAAACATTTGGATTAATCCAATAACAAAAGGTACCAAAACAAAAGAGCAGAGACACCATCAACAAAGTAAAAATCAATGAGATTATCTCCTAATTCATCATTATATACAAGGGCCTCGCGCGAGTAAAAATAGATTATAATTATGAACATGTTGAAAACAATTTTGAAGATGTTTGAATTATTTTGATCTGAATCAATTGTGTTTTTTTTTTTCTTTTGGGTTTTTGATAAAGGTATTATGAAGATGATGAAGGTCAAAGAACAAAGGGATAAATAATATGAAGAGAGAACATGAAGATGATTCGGTGTGAGTGGTTCATAGTAAAGTACAATAGACCCACATGATTTAACGGTCCTCTTTTAAAGAAAAAGTCAAATGGTTAAAATTAAAAAAATTAATAAGGCATATGGTCATGGTGGACCACTTTTAAATATGGTTCACCTTAGACATTTAATGTTAAAATCTAACGGAGAGGCCCCCAAAGAGGTAACGGAAGAAGACATAAGGGACCAATTTGAGACGGTTTTTAGTTAGGGGATCATACTGAGAAAAAGAATTAAGTTAAGGGATCAAAGAATGTATTAAGTCATTTTCATTCGAGTCATTGTAATTTAAAATAAAATATTATATTTCATCCAACTTTAAGTCAAGGGACGAATTGTGTAATTTGGCCTATTTTTTATTTTTATTTTTTTTGCTAAGTCAGGAGAATAGACAGGCATCAAGGGGAAGCAACGACCCCACATAACCCACATGCTATGCGGCCAATCTCAGAAAAATTTTATTAAAAAAGGGGAAAAAGAGTACAAGATGGGGGACTAGGCCAAGACCCTCAAAAAACAAAACAAACAAAAAACAGAAAACAGAAAACAAATGACTACAAAATCCTAGCGCGAGGGAACCCTCTCCGATACAAATTGAAGTCATTCTGAATATTCTAAGGCAGCATTGAGAACCAACCTAAGCCCTGAAGCGAGTGTCCCATATTAGCGAGCAAATCAGCACAACAGTTACCTTCCCTAAAGATGTGAGACTAGCACTGCATTAAAATCCCCCACAAACATCTAAGGACTATGAAAACAACCATGCAGATGAGTGAGATCCGCCCATAACTGACGACGAGTCAAATAAGAATTACTTGCAAAAATTGCCGCTATATAAACAGAAGAATGCTACCAAGTAATTTCTAAAGCAATACACTGAGACGACACAAAATTAGTGTCAAAATTACCAAGACTGCCGACAATCCAATAAAGTCATTGATCACCTGAAGTGGAACCTCCTTGAGAGCGGGTTTTAAATGGCGGAGGCTTACCAATCTGAAGTTGTTTCCTAACCTGTTGTTTATGTTTCTGAGATAAGACCGGAGTGAAAGGTATTTCTCTATTGGACTTGTCATAGTCACGAACACGCATCCAAAGGTCCAAATCATGCTACACATTCGGATTACTATGAGGTTCATAGAAAGTCAAGATTTTGTCGCCATTCTCATCAGTCCATGTTTGTTCAACCGTGTAACTGTTATGCGCTAGTCTCTCCATTTCCAAAAAAGTTGCAGTGTCATCAGGGATGGACCTGACTACGAGGGGGCTATCATGGGGACTGGTTTTCACGTCATCATGCACTACACAATCTTGAAGCGTTGACACCTCCTAGCAGAAGTGGAGGGCTCCAAATCAACAATCAAAGAATGCTGATCATCATGGGCATATGAGGATGGATGTGTCACAAGTGCATCCTGAATCTGGGGAATCTCCAACTCCTCCCGTGATTCCGGACTTACTCGTTCCACATCATCCGAAAGCGCGTCAACGTGCAAATCATCAACAGGGGAAGTCATCTCCAACACGGGGCGTGAAGGTAAAGAACCTTGTGGAATCTCATCAGACACGCAAGGATGTGTTTGTGTTTGTGTTGGAGCCGCAGTGGTGGCAATATCAGCAGCATGAATTGTTTGTTGTGGCTCTAAAATTGTTGCAAATGCGTTGGATGAACCTATCCCGGAGGGATTCTCTTTGATAGGCACCCACTGAGTTTTCTTGGTTGGAATCTGCGCCTTCCCCTTAGCAACTTTTTCCTTAGACATGTCTTCCTTCCTTGGGTACAACCAGCGGCAATTAGTAACATCATGTCCAAGTGTCTGACAATGAGAGCAAAAATCCAGAAGCCGTTCGTAAACAACCTCCACAATAAAAGAAAATCATTCCTTCTTTACAATGATTTCATGAAAAAATTTCTTGGAAAAATCAATGTCGACTAATATTCGTGCATAGTGACCAAAAATTCTTTTGGATGTTGCATTGTCAAGTATCAGCGGCGTGCCAACCGCACAAGAAATCTCTCAGAGTGTACGTTCCATCCAATATTCCTGTGGTAATGCCATTAACCGTATCCAGACTTGGGCATGTGTATTTCGATGATTATGTATATTAAAGTCCTTTGCCCATTCAAATAAACGTAATAACCCCGATTTCAAATTTAATGTTCCCATCGCCCAAACAACTTGTAAATCAGACTCAGAGGTGAAAAAGAACTCATAAAAGCCCCTAACTAGCGACATCAAAGTCCAAGGTGCAGCAGTCTTCCAATGTTTCTGTAATTTTGCTTCAATTTCTTTTGCTGTGTACGGTTTATCTCCTTTGTTAAGAACCAGCCTTCCACGAAGGTTTCTCTTGCAGACGTCTATCCCTTGTTCTATTGATTGAGAAATGCGGATGGAAACAGTCTCTCCCCGGATTGATGGTTGTGGCAAGTCGTCATTGGTGCTGACCGTATGTGGTGGATTGAGAGATGATTTGAGTGCCCGTGCGAAAGAAATAGCCTTTGGAACAGAAGTCGAAGTCGCAACAAGAGTGGGTTGTACAAGAACGAAAGGTGCAGCTGCAGGCGCCAAAATCTCTGCCTTCCAATCAAACGACATGGAAGAAGCGGTGGACAGTCAGGATCGCGAAACGATGGGTAGCAATAATGGAGCTCAATTTTTCTCCAAAGCCTTGCGCTCAGTACCGTTCAAATTGAGAACAACAGAAATCAATTGATGGAAGCTTGTACCAAACAACAACCAATGTATGGCTAGTGATCCAAAGACACGTGAATTGAGAAATGTTGAAGAAACCAAGTGACCCAAACGCGAGTTTGACACTCAAACACAGTTTCAACTATTTTTTTGATGTTTGGATAGCTGCAGAATCAATTTTCCAAAACGTGGTTTTGCTTCCAAACGTGAGTCCCTTCAAAGCTACATATTGGAGCTTCTGCGGCAAAGCACAATTGATTCCAATCAATAATTTTCAACAACAAATATATTTTACCTACTTACCCTTAACCTCTTCTCCAATTTACCCAGATCTACCACTCCTTACAAAACCCACAACCATACAGATCTGTCTTTCCCCCCTCTATAAGCTTGAGGCCATCTTGCAAGAATTGGATCATGGAGAGATGGTAGAGTTGGAAAATAATATTGACAGATTTGGAATGAAATCGAAATGATAGTGTAATGGAAGAAACACCAGAGAAGAGGATTCTGGAGAAATGAAAGTGATGATGTTGGGACTTATTTCCAGACACATAGGGTGTATTTGTTTCAAGTTTAGCAAATTTATTCTTAGGAATAATATTCCTTGGAATATAAAGATGAGAATTTTATTTCAAGGTATTTAGGAAAAATATGTTTGGTTAACTTTATAATATTCCTAAGAACCATAAAAATAGGGATTATAATAGGTAATTATTTATGAATTTATTTCCATCTCCATGGGAACTTTATTCCCATCTTTTTCCTTCGGAAAATTTTTCTATTTCTAGGAACATTTTATACCCAAGAATAAAATTTAGTAAACTTGTAACAAACATAGACATATATATTCCTATCATTTTATTCTCGAAAATCAACAAATATAACTTGAAACAAACACACCCATAATCTTATTTTATTAGATTTCTCTTTACTATGGGTTGGGCCAATGTTTTTTTCTTTAATGGTAGTGTTATTTTACTATTGTGTTCTTTTGCATACGCTGCAATTTTTTTTTACACCCTTTAATTCTTTTTAAGGAACCCTTTGATTCTTATAGTATATTAAAAATCACTCGATTGATAAAAATAATAAAAACAAATGTTATAAATTAATTATTTTAAAGTAAATTTGTGAAGCAATAAAAATTCAAATATGATAAAGATCAAATAAATATCTAAAATGAAAATGAGATATTTATTTTTAATAACATTAAAAGGATAATTTGGTCATTATACATTCAAAATCAATTTTAGTTCAAACTATCCAAACAACGTCAACTCATAAAAATTACTTTTAAGTGAGTGTATCCAAACATAAATCAATTCATATCTAACTCATTTTTAACCGAAATAAATTTTCTCAAACTTAGTTCTATTATAATCAATTCTCACCATAGCCAAGCAAACACATACTCAACGGATACAATCAAAAGCCACACGTAATTGCATAAAAAGAAAAGACAATCCACAAAAGTGCGCTTTCTCTCACCAAAGAAAATTGCAACAGGTAAAAGGCTTTTTGGTGACTCTATGTATGCAATCACAATTCAATTGATTCACGGCTATGTAAAAAGAAGTGATTGCTTTGAATTGAATAAACAATCACCAGGAAGAATGGCGGCTAGGGAAAGAACCCTAGGAGAGACTCAAACTGCGACGAAGTTCGCAAAAAATTTATGCAGGGGTCAGCTATAAAGAAGATTTTTTTTTGAGGGAAAAGAAGAATATTTTTAAAAAACAGACATATTAAATTTAAGGATAAAATATATTTTTAGTCTCATAAATTATAATCTTTTAGGTTTATTTTTTTAAAAAAATTCAATTTTTGTCTCAATCTTTTAAAATTTTACAAAAAAAATGTTTTTTGTAATATTCCACGTTTTAGTTCAAGATGTTTTACCCGTTAGCTCGTCTCATGCGCGTTTTAGGCCGAGGGGCATGTTGGTAATTGCACGTGTAGACTATTTAAGTGGGTTTGGACCCAAAACCTTCATTTCCTATTGTTCTTTCTCTCTCTTAAGCACAAGGACAGAAATCTGTCCTCTCTTCCTCACTCTCTTGGACTCATCTCAGCTCCCTCTCCTCCCAATCAATCCTTCCAACCAATGTGTGAATGAAGTTGATGCATGTTAGGGGCTTTGGATAAACTTGAAGATTGCAAACCAACATTCATTCTTCCTCCTTGTACCTCATCTTTGTAGAAAGATCCAGCAAGCTTTTAGTGTCTGTGTGTGCATGTCATTTCTGTACCTTCAAGTGAGTTCTTTAGATAGC
>Ga0228711_1009214_pt1 | contig 13507 bp, 9 predicted proteins | sample MedpolnodulmetaG_2_FD_177996 | JGI IMG/M metagenome (GOLD analysis project Ga0228711, IMG submission 177996) | Root nodule microbial communities from Medicago polymorpha collected in Santa Monica, California, United States - brown nodules | ecosystem: Host-associated > Plants > Roots > Nodule...
AAGAGATATCATCAAAGACATGATGTTTGTGTAGGGATGTTATCAAAGAACCCAAAAGATAGTCAATTTGATACTTATATATGACACTCTAAAAATACAGTCAATTTAATACTTATATATGACACTTAAAAAAAAAAACTGTGCATCGCATGGGTCGAGTTCTAGTTATACATTAATGAATATATTTTTTGTACTATTTTTTTTCTTCCGACAATTAGAAGTTTATAAGCCATGATCACAAGAATTATTGAGCTCCTCTTGGATTTCATCTTCCAAGTTCCAAGTCTGCTTGGAAACCGATATTCACATATGGAAGAGAAGTATTACTTTGACTAGGTAATGAATTGGTATTTGTATTAGGGATGGTAATAGTTAATTTGTCTTTGTTAAAACTAAATAGTTCTAACCTCCCGCTCCGACGATACATGTGAATCTTAGACTCTTACTCGCACTTTGGTGTGGGTGCGTGATCTTCAAGTAGAATATGTGAATTTTAAATTTAATTTAAAGCGTGTGGTCGATCAATTCAACGGTAATAAGATAGATGTTTTAGAATTCGATGTCATATTAGATGATCGTAGATATTTATTTTCTTTTATTTTAATATCTTTCATGTTAAGTTTATAAGAAGACAATGAAACAACTTTAACTAAGATAACCACATCTTAACTCTTGTTTATTTATTTATCGATGGCACAATATGGATTGAATACACTTTTATCAATGAAATGCTATAATTTGTCAAACAAAAAAAAGCATTATTTTGACTATTGAACATAGTAGAAAAGAAAATTCTAAGCACTTACTTAAGAATAGATCGCAACTTGATTATTAAAAAAAACATATGGCTGCTCATTTTGACTATCGAGATGACAATGATTTGCAAACGTCAAAAAGTTGAAATTGATCGAAGATTAGTATAATATATTGTATGAATATATATTGAAGGAGGCAGGCACATTATACCATCATATATTATTATAGCATAGTGGTATAGTACTATAGTATATGATTGAGAAAATGGAGAGGGAAGAAGCAAAGCAAGTATCTGATGAAGAAGCTCTCTTTTTTGCCATGGAACTATCAGGTGCTTCTGCTGCTCCAATGGTTCTAAAAGCAGCTTTGGAACTTGGCATCATTGAAATTATAGCCAAAGCTGGTCCAAATGCTCATCTTTCATCTTCAAACATTGCTTCTCAAATCCCTTCTATAAAAAATCCAGATGCACCTTCTATGTTGGACCGATTATTGCGTCTCTTAGCTAGCTACAAAATCCTTACTTGCTCCATTCAAAATCAAGATGGAGATTCTATTGAAAGACTCTATGGTCTTCACCCTCTTGCTAAGTATTTTGTCAATAATCAAGATGGTGTCTCCATGATTTCTTCATTTCTCATGCAACATGACAAAGTCCTCAAAGATATGTGGTATGATATTATATATATTTCAATTTATTTTCTTTTAGTAGGGACCCATTTCTTTTATAGAGTATGAATGTTATTATGTTTAACTGATCAAAATCTTTCTTATATTCTTAAATGTATCACTCTTTATAAACTCATTTAAAACTTATTCGTTAATCATAATACACCAACTCATCTCATATCCAACATGGATGAGTTTAGTACGTGGATGTAAATAGTAGATGATTTAGTGAATAGATAAACTCTAATATTTTATTAAATTTTTTATTAAGTCTAATTTATTCGTATAAAAATGATTTGTAAGGTAATATGTCACTTTTTATAAATTAATTTAGATTTTATATATGACCTGACAATAAAAAAATACTATGAGACTTGGTTTTGTCAACAACACGTTAGATTAACACATCCCTAGTTAATTTTAAAAAACTAAATCCCAACCTAACTTTAATTTTGAGAAAGACATCCCAACCTACTTGTTATCTCATATCCTTTTCCTTTTTTGTTTTGATTTGGACTTTTGCACATTAGAGAGAGTCCGTCCATCGAACTTACTTGTACGAGAGATGCTTTTATTCTCTCACGACTTGATGAATGCACACTACACATGATTAGATGAATTCATAAGTCATTAGACTCTACCTCTGTCACGATTTCATTTCATCACATTGTGCTGCTTGAGCAAAACTCGGTTGAAATAGTCCTATGATATACATAAAATTTCTTCGACCAAACACCTCAAAAGAAAATTACTAAATGAGTCTCACTAATAACTCTATAAAACTACATTTAAATATTATATTTCTTCCGTTTTAAAATGAACGTCGTTTAAGTTTTTTTACAGACATTAAAAAATGCATTAATTAAAAGAAAAAGAGATGTTATTTTACCAAATTATCATAATCAACCATTGGTTTGTTTTTCATTAAAGAAAAAATAATATTTTGGAAGTAGTGTATATAATATTAATTGAAGGGTACAATTGAAAAAAAGTTATTATTGCATTGAAAACTGAAAGTGACATTCATTTTGAAACAATTTTTTTTTGGCTAAAACGACATTAATTTTTTTTTTGACAAAAAAACGACACTCATTTTAAAATGCGAGGGTGAAGTTTATTTAAATAAAATTTATTAACTATGACCCATAAAAAAGTGATGAGAGAGAGTCCCCTTCCATATTCACCATTTTCTATAAATATCCAAAAATCTTATTCTACATTAGAGAATTTTTTTTGACAAAAAAAATCTACAGGTCAGTAGAGATATATCTATTTAGTTTGATAGTAAACAAGTGAAACATCCATCACTGGGAGTAGGAGTTTTAGATGTTTGTAGATAATAATAACTATGAAAGAACTCTCGTTATTTATTTATTTACCTTAGTTAATAAGTTTTATGCTGTAATAATTCAAGTATACCTAATAATTTGAGTTTTGGATGCTCTAATCGTATTTATGCATGTATATCTAGTTGATGCTAGTATGTTGTCGTTGATTTTCTAGTTTATGTAACTAAGTTGTCGTTGATTTTTTATGTATACCGAGTTGCCGTGAGTAAGTTGTTGATTATTTTTGTTTCAAAATTCAACTTATTCTAATAAAAAAATATCAAATGCAAATAATTAAAGTATATCTAGCATGTTATATATGACTAACAAGGCATAGTAACAATTTTCTTTAACCAAAGACTTATGTTTAGCCCAACATATTTTTGACTTTGCTTCTCCTTAAGCAAAAGTTTTGTTTTGACCAAAAAAGAGAGTAAAACTTTGGTTAATTAAACACCATATTTTAAAAGATCAAACTAGTTTAACTAGGATGCATATTTCAAATTTATGGTCATACTTTAGTGGTAGGAGTTTAGTCTTGTGAAATGTTTGGTTAATGTTCAAGTAGATTTTATGTAAATATATTCAAACATAAACAATTTCACATTCAATACACTTTTAACTAAAATAAAATTTACTCAACCAAATCATTCGAAATTAAATTTTGACGCTAAGGAAACACACTTTATTATATAATTCCAGGTACCACTTGACAGATTCAATTCAGGAGGGTGGCCTTCCATTTTACAATGCTTATGGAATGACATCTTTTGAATTCCATAGCATAGATCAAAGGTCCAATAAGATTTTCAACAAGGGCATGTCTGATTACTCTAGTATCATAATGAACAAAGTTCTTGAGACATATTCAGGTTTTGAGGGTCTTGGATCTATTGTTGATGTTGGTGGTGGAATTGGAACTATTACTAACATGATTGTCACTAAGTATCCCAGCATTAAAGCCATTAATTTTGACTTGCCCCATGTCATTAATGAAGCTCCATCTTATCCAGGTGAATTTTTATTTCACATTATATATCAAGGTGTTGGAGTGACATATCTAACCAAAAAAAATTAGGTTAATGCAATGTAGAAAATCTTTATGAAATATGTAACATTTGATATCACTAGTAATATATTAAATTCCCTAAAAAAATAATACATTAAATGTTGGGGTAATATTCATTTTGGTCACTGAATGTGTAACGCTTGTCTGGTGTAGGTGTGGAACATGTTGGTGGAGACATGTTTGTGAGTGTTCCAAAAGCTGATGCCATTTTCATGAAGTGGGTATGTCATGATTGGAATGATGAGCAATGCTTGACATTTTTGAAGAATTGTTATGATTCTCTTCCTGCCACAGGGAAGGTGATTGTGGTTGAATGCATTATTCCAATAATTCCTGACTCAAACTTGGCCTCAAAATCTGTGTTTCAAATGGATGCTATCATATTATGTCATAGCTCAGGTGGAAAAGAGAGAACAGAGAAAGAGTTTGAAGCTTTAGCTAAAGGAGCTGGATTCCAAGGATTTCAAATTGCATGTTGTGCTTTCAACATGTATATCATGGAATTTCTTAAGAATGCTTAACTTGTTATCCTTTTCTGTTAATTGTATCTTTGGATTAATGAAATAAGTTGTTTGTATTTTCTGTTATAAATAAAAAGTTGCTGGTATTTGTCGAGGGTCGGCGTTGTCGTCACCTAGTAGGATGATGTTCTCCATGTATGATGAAAAATATCAACCAATAGTGTTGGTTACACATAGTCTTATGTATGATTAGAAACAGAGTTGGATTGATTTTGGTATACGGTATAAACATTGTCGTGCTGTTCTTGTTTCAATGAATTCGCCGAAAATTTGTAGAAGTAAAATATCTAATTTCTAAGATACATACCATACCATGATAATGTTGTACACATTTGGTAAATATTGGAAAAAATCACACTTGTGTAACTTCAATTTTATTAGGAGGAAAAACACATAAACATAGATGTCTGTTCTTCTGTTTTTTCACCAATAAGAGAACCTAAGAAACTTTTAAATATCCTAAGATATAAAAACATCATAAGTTCTTACAAGGAAGCTCAAATGCTTTATTTTCTTTGATACATTTTATGCAAATAGCATAAAGAAAGCCCAAGCACAAAAACACTAATTAAAAAAAAACATAAAACCATAAACCCTAAACTAAAGCTCTTCAACACTTCCTTCATGATACCACATGCCATCATCATTGTAATTATACTCGTCCACATCGCTATCTTATTATTCTAAATCAGAAGAATCTTATCGTTCCTCTCCTAATTGCCAAGAATTTGAGGCCTCAAAACCATAAGTTTCGGAAATTTCTGCTTCACAGACATGGTGTCAAGTTTGACACCCCAACAACCCCTCAAATCCAAACATTCAAGCTTAGGGCATGATGAGATGATTTTAAGAACACCTTGATTGGTGATGAGATGGTAGACCATTTCGAGACGCTTGAGCTTTGACATAGTAGAGGCTATCGCAAATGCTTTAGTATCTTCCAAGGGTTTTCCCCAAGTATATGTCGGGTGCATATTCCAACAGAACACTTCCAACTGTTTGCAGTTCCTGCCAATTGTCTTTATAGCATTGCCACCAACTTTGATGCAGTAGCTCAAATCTAAGAAGGAAATCATTGAAAGTTTTCTGGTTAGTCGTGCTATTGCATAATCGTTCATATTGCACCTGGGCAGTCGCAGATCACGGAGGGAGCCAGCATTTTTAGCAATGAAGGTGAAACTTTTTCTAGTCTTGAGACCAGAAACGCTGAGCTTCCGGAGCGATCCAGAGCTTCTAGCAATGAGCATCTGAACCATCCGCTCATTTTTCCAATGCTCGTAGTTGCTACTCCAGTCAGTGATTTCTATCTCTTGCCAACAGTAAGGTCCATTTACAGCACTGGCCCAAGATTTGCATACCATTGGGATCACGGACAATCTTTCACGGAGTGAAAGTTTTGTGAAAATCAGCACCAAAGTATCGGGGATCAACTCACCCCAACCACGAATATCAGATGCTACTTCCATTTTCCCAGAGAGAGAATAAATAACTACCAAAAAAACAAGAAAAAGAACAAAATGCTAATTAAAGTTCAACATGACCAAATTTTTCCATGATTAAATTCAAATCTTTTAAGAGATTTTCAAGAATCATTCTAAACACAAAAATCAAGAACAAAGAAAGAAATTGAAACTTTCAAAGCTGGTTAGAATAGAAGATGAATATGAATATGAATATAAAGATGCATTTTCACCATGTTTATGAGGAAAATAAGATAAAAAAGTGACTGAATCAAGAGATTTGGAAAACCTTTATCTTGATACGCTCCACAATTGTCTCAACCAACAACCTTTGCGGAGAATTATATGGCTCAAAACAAGTATGTAAATTTGACAAATTCTATTTTTAGAAAATTTGATTAAGTTGAATGTTAAACTCACCCTTGAATTATTCAAACTAATCAGCACCTAATAACAATGTGATACATTGAGCGGGAAATTAATGCGAATTCAATGCGGATATAATACCTAGGGGGCACTATTAATGAGCTACATCTTAAGAACTATGTAGTTTTTATTACTTTCAAAATGTTTCAGCATCTTTAAAATGTTTTTTTCGCATAGTGCTAGACTTTTAACATTAATTGTTTGGTTTCTATATGGTGCATATGATCAACTTTTCTTATCCATGCTGGTTACATTCCATGTTTGATAGACATATATAACATGGGGCAAGGGATTGTATGTAAGGGTTTCCACAATTGATAATGTAATAAAATGGATAATTGAAACTTAACTATTCAATGAGGATAAAATTGGTAGATTAGAACTCAATTAAAATTGTTCTTAGTACATAAAAGAGAATAAAAGAGATACGAGAAGACTTAGTCCAAGACTTAAGCCATTACTCTCAAAGAGAGTACCAAAGGGAGAGAGGAGAGACTTTCATCATTTTTCTTCATACCCTTTAGTGATCATTCTTTTCCTATTTATGCACAATCACTACCACATGTCCATTTACCCCAACCAATTACATTTTGCCAAGTGTATTTTCTCGTGTGTTATTTAGAATCATAACATTGTACTTCAACTCCCACGTAGTTGGACAATAAGTTCTTCCACATACATGTTATAGGTAAATATTGTACTTGAAATGATTTATGTGTGTGGAAACACATCCTCACAAATAGTATCTTGAACAATGAAGTACTCTACTTACTTTTTCAAATAGTATTAGGGAGGATGTTAAAGAGTTGGCTTAAATATATTTTTGGTTCTTTATCTTTTATAAAAAATGTATTTTGGTCCTTTATCTTATTTTTAACATGTTTTGGTCCTTTATTTTTTTTTATAGAAAGAGTCATGTTTTAGTCATTTCGTCAGAAATCATGACATAAGTTAAGGAATGTTTAATGCATGGCAATTATGGTGTTAACATAAACCCATGTGGCACAGAACAGGGAAAAATGATGTCGTTTTTTAGGAATACTAGAAATGAATGTTGAAAACGAATACAAAAACATAATCTTTTGAAGGAGATTTTACTGCAAATGTCTTTAAAGGAGAACGATTTGTTAAAACGCCTTTACAAGAGATTAAATTTCTGCAACACATTTGACGAGCTGGAAGCTAATGCGTGTTTAGGTTCCAACTTTCTCTAAAGTTTGGACAAAAATCCTTTTGAAAAGAAAAAAGACCAAAACATGTACTTAAAAATAAGATAAATGACCAAAATGCATTTTTTATAAAAGATAAAGGACAAAAATTGTATTTAAGCCTAAATAATTTTGTAAAAAAAGAATGGGGCATTATAAGGGGGACATAACTTATAGAATAGAGTAAATAAACCGTTGGGTTTTTGACTAGTAAACAACCGCATTGGATTCGTGAGTTTGGAAATGGGTTGTTGGTTTCTTTTTGGTCTGATGTTTACGTGGGATTGCACTTGTATGTAAGGTTTTCAAAATCAGGATTTTGTTTCATGTCGAAAGGATTTCACTCAATTAGTTTTGTAGAATCGATATAAGAAATCGTAAAATCGCAATCAAAATCGATTGATTTTACCAAAACAAAAATAATGCTAAATATATGTTATAAATTGTATATAGTCATAAATGACTAAATTTAAAGTCCACAAAATACTTATACATAAATGACTAAAAAAATGAACAAAATCCTTCAAAACCCTTTAAAATCCTGCGATTTTGTATGGATTTCATGATTTTGACGCGATTTTACTAGAATTTTGCCTATTTTTGGATTCTGCTATGGATTTGAGTCGTTGGACTGGTATAACATTTGTTTGAAGACAACATTAATAAGTGGCAAGGTAAGAGATGGAGGATCACTCTCACTCTTTAGAAGCATAAATTGTCTTGTGTGAATGCCGCTTGACAGTTTTCGATTAGGTTACCTCCATGGAAATAATATTATCGGGTGACAACCCTAGATCATGTCACAACTGTAGAAGAGTTGGGCTCTAACAATATTATTATTATTAGTTCATATTTTTATTTTTGTGTATCTTAGTAGTGCTTTCAAAACAGGAAACACCGTGAAAACAATAGGAGTGTGATATTTATAAATCAAAGTCTGAAACAATTGCGTAAACAAATCCATATATAAACACTTACAGAACAACAAAACAAATAATCTAAAAATTTAGTTGTTTCATGGATAGAAAAACTTACAGGCGGAATTAATTAATAATTATAGATGATGCTATCAGCAAGGAACAACGGCCACGTTATGGTGAGGGAAGTGAGAGAGCTAGAGAAAAGAAAGGCGCAAGGGTATGAGTATTACACCGAAAGATGTGAGAACCCTAATCAATTCCTATCACTTTTGCCTAGGGTATTTTATTAATTTTGCATATATAAAAAAAATAATACTTTTTTGGGGGGTGGGCCATAAGGAAACTCATTGAGCAAGCTATAGAAATGTTGTAGTCTTGTAACTTGTAAGTATTGATTGCTTTTTCTGTCTGTTGACCCTTTTGTGTGTAGAGCAAGAAAAAAAGAAAAGGAATACGCATTTTTTTTCCTTCCAAATTTTATTTTTCTTGTTTCTTTCTTTTTCACTTCCCTGTTTGTTACACCCGATCACATTTATAAGCATAAAACAACTTTTTAGATTCATTGAATAAGTAATGTATCCGGCCACATTTATATGTTAGATACATTAGTTATTCAATGTACCTAAAAAGTTGTTTTTTGCTTATAATTGTGATCGGAGGAAGCATTCTTGTATCATGAAATGAGAGATTAAATTTTCAAGTTTAGTACTTTATTTTATATGGCAAAACCTTATGTTCATTTTTTTTAATTGAGACTATAAACTGTTTTATTTTGAAAGTGACAATTAAGAAGTTTTGGCCCCTTCATTCTAACAACATTACCATGAATAAGTTGTGCAGTATTTTAAGGAACAACTCTTTCTAGGGTACCATACTTGAAGAAGTTGTAGGATTAAAAGAATTTGAGATTTTGGATTTGGTTACAACAACTTTAGTGGACATCTAGATGCTAATTTTGAGCATAATATCTGGCAATTTGTTGTAGCTCAATCTTTTTATCACTTAACCGTTCCAAAATAACTTTCGCATAAGCATGTGCTAAAATTTGGCTTGGATTGATGGAAAGTGGTGGAATGGAATGGAGGCCTTAAAGACACGTTTTTGTTTTTGTTTAGATTGAATTGAATATATAATTGATCTTATTAACTTTTTAAAGGGGGAAATAGAGAAGTGATGAGAGAGAAGGTCTGGGGGGGGGGAAAGGGACATCAAGGATCACAAACTGAGAGTGAGAAACCCAAGCACCGTAAACCTGGTTTTGTCCACCCTTTGGACAAAGATACCATTTCGTTTTTCTTCAGAGAGTTCCCGGAGGAGGCAGAGTCGGTGCAAGATATGTGACATGTCGGTGAAGTCTATATTCCTACGAAGGTCGACAAATGGGGTCGGAAGTTCGGTTTTGTCAAGTTTAAAGGGGTAACTGATGTGGTGGGTATGGAGCGGAAGTTGTCAAATGTTAAGACGGGGAACACAAAGCTTAGGGTGAACCTGGCAAGGTTCAGTACAGAGAACGCAGTTCCGGCGGCGTCGGCATGGGTTGTTGGTTCAAAGGTTCTCCAGGCGAAGGTTGTGGATGGAAGATCTTACAGTAATGCGGCCAGGAACGATATAGATCCAGGCATTCCGATGGGAAAGGAGTTGGTGCCGTTAGAAGTGTGGCCAAGCAAACCTGTTATGGAAGAGCTAAGCACAGCTTTTGTTGGTTTTCTGAAGTTCCCCATGGGGGCTAAAAGCATTCAAACTAGCTTGTTCATGGGAGGATGGAAAGGGATCAAGGTGGTTGAGATAGGGGACAATATGGTTCTGATTAGTAGTGAGGTGGTGGGGGAGGTGGAAAGGGCTCAAGCAGCAGATAAGAAGTGGTGGGATGGTATGTTCTCGGGGGTACGGCAGTGGTCACCGGAGTTGGTGGCTAGGAGGAGGTGTGAAGATTTTGGGCATTCCCTTACATGTTTGGGATGATAATTTCTTCAAGTTGTTGGGGAGTAGTTTTGTTACCTTGAAGGCTCCATGATATTGACACCTCTAAATGTAAAGCCTTGATTTGTGTGGTGTGGTCATGTAACATGTTGCTCATTGAGATTGTATTTAGAACTTAATTTGGTGTTTATCCATCTTGCTAGATGATTTGTAACCCTTTGTAACCCTTGATAGATGGACGACCAAAATTACATAATTTGTAGAGAAAAACAAAACAAAAAGTGACTTAGAAAAAGAAGGACGACCAGCCCTGTGAATGAAAATAAATAATAGACGGAAATTGCATTTAAACCACAATTTTCCTTAAATTATGTCACTACAAATTTATAAATTTATGTCACTATACAAATTTATAAGTAACCTTATTCTGATATCATAACGGTCAAGTTTCAATAGTAACTTGTGAAAAACAAGATGAGACTAATAATTAGTGGATGATCTTAAGTTTATGGTGATTTTTTTTTTGAATACGGTAGCTAACGTGAATACTGAATGTAGAGTACTTGCAACTACACTTGTGGAAAACAAGATGAGACTAATAATTGCTAACTACACTTGATATCAATCATTAAATCACAACTTATATCAATCATAGCAAGCACCCATCTGTTGCATTTATGTCGCATTCAACTATTGCGTAGAACAATATTCAAAAGTTTTACAACAAGAATTTCTAACCAACCAGTATTTAGTCATAAATTATGTTCCGTAGCTAAAAATAACCTCATATTTCTTTCAACAAAACAATAACCACTTACTTATTTTTGAGTTAATGATATTATTGATACGAAGTTCTTACCGTCGTTTAGCCATGACTAATCTTTGACGAGGAATTTGTGGGTCACGTAAGGTGAGTTCTCCCCTTCCAATCGTTTTTTCATAGGCATAAGTAAGAAATCGAACCCTGGCCATAAACTTAAGGGACCCAAATATCTTACCATAAGACCAATTCATTGTTCATCTAACAATAACCACTTTATTAATTGTGATATTTAAATTAAAATCAACTCTAAATGTGTCGTCACATAATTAATTTATATACAATTCTTTAGTCTTACTATCTTTTTTTTAGGGTTTAGTCTTACTATCTAACATACATATTCTGCTGGACAAATGAAATCGGGCAACATTCTTTAAGAATCACTTTCATTCAATGTGTAGGTAAATACCACGATTTTGCACAATCCCATTGATCTTCATCTATTCGCAACAACAATTCTATATTCCTTAGCATCATAAACAATGTTGTAAAATATGTTCCCACCAATTAGTACTTTTGGCAATTGATTGTAGAGAGAAATCATTTGCTTTAAGTGGTCAATGTAAAGTCCACAAAGTAACCTAATTTATTTTGAAGGGATGGGTAAAGTTTGCTAGATGGTGATCATGATTGTGTTCATAAATACACAGTTTTTTTTTTTTGGGTACATAGACAAAATGGCAAAGCCATTATAAACTCACACACACAAGTGGAGGTACCGGAGTTCGAACCCCGGTCATGGCATCCGGCCTAACAATTTCAGCATTTTGCCAGTTGAGCTAGGACTTCTGGATATAAATACACAGTTTTAATTCTAAATACGATGAAATCCAAATTTAAGATATTAATCATAAAACATTTTTGTATAGAAATTAAAAAAAAAAATTCAAATAACCTAAAACATTAATTAAAGAGCAATTTTGAGACTTGACAACACAAAATAGAAAATTTAAATATATTACGTAATTTTCTTCATGTGATGAAATTATTTTAATGTACTTATAGTTGATGTTTATTATTTACAATATATACGTGGTGATGTTTTTTTACTCTTATAATTTTGATGTTAGTACCTTTGAAATGAGGCCATTAATCCCAACTGCATGCTTATTATCCCAACCAAATTCAACAAGGGCGTCCTCCTCAGCTCCCGTAGCAACTGAGACTAACATCAACATTTCCAAACCAAAAGTGATTATCCAAATAATTGGAATAATAATATGAAAGTATTGTAATCAAACAAAGTTTGCCACATTTAATTTTGTATTATGATTTTTGTTTATCTTTCTTACTTTCACACATATCTTAGACTATTCATTGGTTTTTGTGGGAGATGGGAGAATCAAGTTATTCTATAATATAGATTGATCAAATCCTTATGACCAGTGGCGGATCTTGACTTAATTTGTTGGGGGTGCCAAACTTCTATGTAATATATATTAAATGGTTTCAGGTAGTAGTAGTAATTAATAACTGGCCTATAAGTTAAATATGTAAAAAAGAAGCAATGAGGGTGTCGAACCAACCTTTGGCATATTATGGCACCCCCTTAGTCACAATCTGATTGATAAAATACATCTAATATGGTATATAAGGAAAATCTGGGGGATGTTGTGGCTCCCGCGGATCTCTGAAGAGATCTTGTTATTATTTTCTTTAATAACTGGCTTAGTGGTATGAGTAGTTTGAATGTAGCATGAGAATGTGGGTTCGATTCCCATCAAAAACATTTTTTTTTAATACAATTTGTAAAAGTATAAGTTAAATATGTAAAAAAGAAGCGATGAGGGTATTGAACCAACAACCTTTGGCATATTATGACACCCCTTTAGTCACAATCTGATTGATAAAATACATCTAATATGATATATAAGGAAAATCTTAGGGATGTTGTGGCCCCCGCAGGTCTATGAAGAGATCTTATTATTTTCTTTAATTATATTGTTTACGTGTATAACTATTTTTCTCATGTAAATGATGATAAGAAGATAAATGAATCTTTTATTTTGTTGTTATTGACGCATCATTACTATTTGAAAAGTCTCTAAAAAATGGCAGTTCATACAAGTATATACTTTAATCCTCTTGTTCGAATATGTAGAAATAAATAAGCAGTGTGAATAAAACCCCTAAGCTAACACATATAACAAATGGTATGGCATGAAAACGATTCCCTTCAGAATTATCTTTGCCATTGTATCCGCCACCACCACTGACACCGCCACCTCTGTATCCCCCTCCTTCTCCCTCTCCACCACCTCCGCCTTTTCTTATAGTAACATATAGATCATGATTGTGTTCATTTTGATTTTCCTCAATCACATCTTTGTTCACCTCTATAGAAGCTTCAATGGCTCCATTTCCATTTAATTTCCCTATAATTTTGAAAAACAAAAGTTATGAAAGCAAA
>Ga0228711_1009216_pt1 | contig 13505 bp, 8 predicted proteins | sample MedpolnodulmetaG_2_FD_177996 | JGI IMG/M metagenome (GOLD analysis project Ga0228711, IMG submission 177996) | Root nodule microbial communities from Medicago polymorpha collected in Santa Monica, California, United States - brown nodules | ecosystem: Host-associated > Plants > Roots > Nodule...
AAAAAAAATAAAACCTTTTTTTAAAAAAAAAAAAAAAAAGCATAAAACCTTCACTCTAGAATTCAGATCGACTGGGGTTAAATTTGTTCACTGCATATATATTTTGGTGTTAAATTTGGGGAAAAGGACCACATCGATTGGGTTCCACTTTGGTGACCAGCAGCAATAATTGTCTACTAGAAATGAGTATAATACCAAAAAATGCATTATTTACTTTTGTAGACCAACAGCACTATTGTCTTTATGATCGTCTTACTTTATATCACTATTATCATTATGTTTTTCATTCAACTTTTTAGAATTTGTCATTTTATGGTTCTGTTTAACTTACATCATGGTGTTAGACGTCATGCATTTTTTTTGGGTTTGCAATTGAAGCTTTGTGACTCATGGGAATCGCTGCATAGTGTCTTTGGTGGATATACAGCGAGATCGGACCATCCACAATGGCAGTATCCCAACACCTTAAACATCGGTACCTAATAGGTACTCCTATTGTGGAAAAGAGAATATGGGTACTTGTGGAGAGTATCCTAACTTTTGAGATTTTTTGTAGAATGGTAGGGTGATATAGGAGTTTGACAACTAACCTCTGAATTTTTCGTACAACCAATGTCACATGACTGCCTCTCCATGTCACAAAAAACATGTCACAAATTCATCTCCACTCAAAACTTATGTACTAGTTGTGAGGTTATCAATTGACATGTTTCCTTGTTTAAATTATTATAGAAGTTTTTTGAACATGTAACCCATAAAAGCAACAAGATGTGACATTATTTAAGCTTTAAAGTTTAAATTTATTCCTAATCGATTATTTTATGACCCTTATGGCCTGTTTGGTTTCACGTTGAAACCATGATTCTCGAGTCGCAATGCCCATGTCACTGTGATTTGCTGAAGATAGACATTCAAGCTTTTCACTAAACATGCAATAGCGTCCATTATACCGCTAGGCCAAACACATGCTTATTCCTTTTGTTGATTATGATCATTGAAATGTTAGAATTTGAGAATCAAAATCTGCATTTATGGTTACTACCTCATCTTCTACGTTTACTCTAGTAATCAAATCTATCTTCTTATATAGGATTCTAGGAGTGGGAGCACAGTTACTAAGTTAATTTTGAGTTCTCAGAAATATGTACATAGTTTAGAGTTTAGGAACCTTTTAACAATTATGTAAAAGAAAATCAATCCAGTTTAACTTGCAATAATTGTCTAAGAAACATAAAAAACAAGTGAGAACTAGTAGAGAGAGAGTTAACAAAGGGATATACTACTACTACACTCATTACTAAAGTAAACTCCAACAATCCAACATCATTTTTTTTCTTCATTATCATACCTACATTTTTTTTTTGTTCTTGTAATTAAGTATGTATCATGACATTAAACTCACACAAATCCAATTATTCTCAACCTTATTAAACACAAAACCTGAGTAGAGAAAATACTCAAAGGGAGTAAAGATGATGAGCAAGTCTAGGCTCTACAACAATTTCTAATGGTATTTTCTTAGGTGTAGAAAGCCCAAAAATCTCCTCCATATTCAAATCCTCCTTTTTCACATTATTAGGTAGTCTCCAATTAAATCCATGCAACAAATTAGCCAAACTTGTTTGAATCACCTTAATACCAAGAGGGTAACCAGGACACATTCTTCTACCAGCACCAAATGGTAACAACTCAAAATCATGTCCTTTTACATCTATATCCTTACCAAGAAACCTCTCAGGCATAAATTCATATGGATTCTCCCAAACCTCTGAATCTCTTGCAATTGTCCAAGTATTGACAAGAATCATAGTCCCTTTAGGGATATCATAACCATCAACTTTGCAATCCTCTCTAGCTTCTCTTGGCACTAAAAATGGTGCCACAGGATGTAGCCTCATTGTTTCCTTAGCAATTGCATAAACATAAGGTAAATTCGCAATGTCTTTCTCTTCAACCCATCTATCTTTTCCTATCACTCTATCTAGCTCCTCTGTTGCTTTCTTGAAGATCTCTGGTTTTTTAACCAGCTCAGAGATTGCCCATTCTACTGTTACTGCTGAGCTCTCTGTCCCTCCTGCAATTAAGTCCTGAGGAAAAGATACATGACAAATAAGTCACTACATGAAAATTAAGTTTGAGGTTATTTTCAATACGAAGAATAATATGAACACTCTTTTTTAAACACGCTCTCTAAACATTATATGGTGGATGCACCAAAACTTTTAGGTCAAAATTTTGATTAATGCAGCTCAATCTTAATTGATAATGCTACTTGAGTTGTCATATCAATCCGCCCTTGCCTAACGTATCAAACTAAAAATGTGTTAGGTCGGACCAACCCATTTAACAAGACGAAAATTTAGAGTTTATATGCTAGTAATTTTTGTTTCTCTTCTAAATTAGTACCTCTTAAATCAATGGATTCATTGAGCTAGCACAACAAAACATACTTAATTAGCTTAAACTTGACACGCCATGTATAATTAGTAAATAAAAATATACAGACATAAGGGTAACAAATGTGGCAAGATAAGAGTAAGTTAAGTTAGTTAGCCCCACAAATACTATATATAGAATAAACACTACTAGAAAAAACAAAATTAACGAGGGAAATTAGTGACGGAAAAAATGAAATTCCTCATAAATTCCTTAGTCGCAAAATTTAGTGACGGAATTAGAAAGGGATTTCACGTTTTCCCTCACTAAATATCCCTCACTAATTTTTGTTTTTTTAGTAGTGAAATAAGTGATATTTGGAGCTATCAAGCAAAATTGGAATTGCGTTAAGCAGTTAATCTCTAAATTATGGTTTGGATTTTTGTTTTAAAAATCTAAACACCAGATTTTCTGAACTTATAAAAATATCATCGATAAATAACGAATATTATTCCTTGTTTATAATTGTTGGGTCATGAGGGGAGCCTGGGAGACCGTCTACTTCGAGGCTGGAACAACCACACTTGCAAGAGAGACGCCACACTTTTACCCAAAACCTCAAGGCTATGGGTTTATGAGTCTTCTTACTTATAATGTGTTCAACCTTTACTCTTTTATCCGATATGGGGCATATAACTCACACTTGTACACAACAATAATTATATCCCCATTGAATTCAACAAATTATATGGATGAGAGGAAGAAGAAATATTTTTCAACTTGCCATCATTTCCACGAAGATGCAAGCATATTATGTACCATATCATATCAAATTGTATAACGTCATAATAAAAAGTATATCAAATTGTATATCCACATAGAATGCATCAATTGGACCACCCATGCACTAAGGATAATAATTTTTATTTTGAAAAAATGACATGATATTTATTATTATTTAGGTGGATTGTCTAATCATTGACAAAAATAATTTCATAATTAAACAAAGGAGTATTCTCTATCATAAACGTAACTACCTAAGACTAATAACCACACCCAAAAAAAAAAAAAAACTAAAGAAAATAAAAGATTCAATCACTTCATACCTGAGTAAAAGCTTTGACTCCATGTCTCTCCAGTTTGACTTCAAGATTAGGATCCTCAGCAAGCTGCAAAAGCACGTCCACCATATCTTTAGCAACATAATCCTTCACATCTTTCCTTCTTTGAATGTGTTCCTCCAATACATGTTCCATAAACCTATCAAACTTTTTACTCAAAGCCTTCATCCTCTTTACATAACCTTGCAAGTCCAAGAAATGAATCCAAGGAATAAAATCCCCAATATTGAGAATTCCATTAAGTAAAAACAACTCATCTAACATCTTCTTAAACTCATCAGGGGAAATAATTGCATTTTCAGTTTTTTCCAAGTACTTTTTCCCCAACACCATTCGACTTATAACATTTAGACTCAAAGTTGAAAGATGGTCTTTCAACAAAATTGTTTTGTTTTTTGAATTGAAAAGTTTATGCAAAAAATCATGCATCTCTTGTTTTCTTATGTACTCATAAGACTCGAGGCGTTTCACACTAAACAACTCCAATAGACACATTCTACGAGCTTGGCGCCAATATGGACCATATTGGGACCAAGTTATGTCTGAATAGTTATAAGTTGTGTATTTCCCCGCCGACAATTTGGGCCGGCCGGCAAGAGTAGCGTCATGGGTTTTGAGGAATGATTTGGCTAATTCTACGGTGGCGCCCACAATGACAGGTTTTGAGCCGAAATATAGATACATGATGGGTCCATATTTTTGAGTGAGCTCATGGAGGGATTGATGTGGGAGGGATCCGATAAGGTTGAGATTTCCAATTATAGGCCATGGTTTTGGTCCTGGTGGTAGATTATATTTGTGGCGGCGGAGGCGGCGGAGGCGGCGGCTGAAGAGGAGGAGGATGACAAATGTTGCAAACAATGTGACCCAACTAGGAAGTTCCAATAATTGTACTGGCGCCATATTTGGTCGATTTTGTGACTTTCTTTTGGTGTGAAATTAGAGGGTTGTGAGTGTGATGAGAGTTTGAAGGGGGTGTGGGTCATTATTTATAAACATATGATAGTGAGAAAGCATAGCTCGAGGACCCACGTGATGTTCAACAAACTTTCCATCAAAACATGTTTCTTGGTGATCGTCATGTATATGGGACTATTTTTCCACTCTCATGAAACAAATAATACTACTCTAATCAATATTTCATCTACTATTATTTGTTGCAACTTGTTTTAATAAAGAAAACTATTTTAATTCTTAAAATGTCACAGGTTATTCATAATTCTTTAATTTTTTGGGATATTCTATAAAAATATTAAAAAGAATATTCTTTTTTTTTTAAGGAAAAAAAGAATATTCTTTTAAAAGTTGCAATTTTAACTGCTTTTGAAAATAAAAGTTAATCTTCAGATTAGTGGCTAAAGTAAAAATATATATATTTTTTGAAGAAATAAAAAAAATTCATTTTTCATAAACTTATTTAGCAATGAAGCTAATCCCTTACAGGACAATATGGTTGTATAAAAAATCATTTGAAAATACTTTCAAAATAAAACATTTATGAACTCAATTTTATATAGGTTGCATTCGATGAGTGAATTCTTTCAAAAAAAGAAACTTAAGATAAATTATTTATAAATTATAAAAAAAGTTAATTATATAATAAATAATATTTGTAGACATTTTATTTGTAGACATTTTCAATTGTACAAAGAAGAACTAATATAATAAAATATTTTTTAATAAAATACTTTTAAGTTAATTTTTTATTATACACACACGTGTATATATATATTCAAAAAATATATCTTATTTACTTCAACAAGAAGGGCCTTGTAACCGAAAAGAATGTTCTCCCAATTTTGGTACTAGCACAACCTCACTTAGGTTAGTTTTACATTTTTTTGTCCTAAAGCTCTTCGATTCTCAAGGCGAAAGATATGATAAATCGAGTTTAGTCAATAGATAAATAAAGTTTGACCTATAATTAATAGTCATGATTTAAACTTAAGTTTTTTTCAAATGATTCGTCTTTAGTTGAAGTTTATTAACCAATTTAAGTTCAACCATAAGATAGAACATATTATAGCTCGATATATCACCATTAACAAAGCATAATGAAGACTTCATTTATATATATAAAGTTGTTTTTATTCGAACTCATATTTTTCAGAACGACTCCTTATTAACAAAAGTTTATTAAACAACAATATGCACTGATCTCCAAATATTTTTGTAAACAATCTCCAAATGTTTTTATAGGCAATCTCCAATATATGTGGTAGTGAAACTCAATGTTCAAATTAAGGAGATTAAAAGTAGACATGGCAACATGAACCACACACGCCTAAACTCATTTGAGTCTATCCCGACTTTGATGGAAAACCGTCCCTTTGATTGGGTGAGGGTGTGGGATTTATGTAATATTCTGAATTAGGGTTATGATGTTGATATTTTCTTCGGATTTGTCTCATTAGTAAAAAGTATTTTTTTTCAAATACATATATTTTTTCATTTTATTTAATATTTATTTAATTATATATTATAAATTTTAATTTCTTGATAGAAAATATAATTTTATTGTATATATGTATGGTAGGGATGGGTGTGGGCGGGAAAACATAATCTATGTCAGGAACGCAGCGGTAGAGGGAGGAGTGGCCCCTAAGTTCTATGGCCACCACCATTTTTGTTTTTGTTTTGAGAGGACCACCATCAAATTTTAAATTTTACTTTTAACACTAATACATAAACTATAAACCATGATGAGCATGCAACTTTAAAAGCATCTCCAATGGTGCAATTCAACAAGAGCATTTTGTGTGGATTGATATTGCCACATTACTTTGTAATATTTCATTTATTTTTTGTTTTCAATGATGTAACTTTTATGAGCTCATATTAGTTTCTGCAACTTTAAACAACATATTAATGTTTTAATTACTTTTAACAATGCTGCCACATTGTCGATCTTTTGTTGAACTCTAGTGTCCTTAAGCTACAGGAAGTAACAAAATAACCTGTTTTGTATTGTTATAAAGTTATTTACTTAAACGTAGAAAACATCATGTCCACTAACTTATTCTTATAAATTTAAATTAATTAGGTATTACTAACCCATTCGAGCTTATATTGTTACAATAGTAACTTATATTAATTTTAACAATGTTTAATTGTATTACATGCTTTAAGGTCGTCGTGTCCTTTTGCAAGCAGGATCCTGGCAAATCGATAAAGCTTTAATTGTTAAAACAAGAATAAGTGGGCCTATCTAAAATAATTGAAGAGTAAGTGGAACACCATTGACCTGTATATTTTGGTCTTTTTAAAACAATTTCGAGTTGCCAAACTAAAAAGGACTCACTGCCTTTTTTTCTTGGGTTGTTGCCACTGCAATTTCACAGAAATTTCAATATTGATTTATTGACTTAGAATTTGCAAAATCGTTTACTACATTGACTTAGAAATATCATCTTGACTCTTGAGTCTACATTCACACAGTGTGATGGTGTTTATTTCTTGTTCATACTCTGCGGTCTGACAAGTTTTGTCATGTTAGGTTATGAATAACATTAACTATTTTTACTAACTATTTGTAGTCTCTAAGATACTTTTTTTTTTAAAAAAAATTTACAAATTATAAAGCGAAACGCATCAACTTAAAATTCAGGATACGATATACCTAAGAAACGTTAACAAATTATTTTTATTCTAAAACTTATGAATGTAAAATATTTGAAAGAAATAATTATTGATTACTCTTCATTAATATATATATATATATATATATATATATAATTATAAAAGTTACAAATTACAAAGCGAAACTTTTTAACTACCACATGTAGTGGCTCAATCTCTTTAATATTTTTGACTGTTTCTTTGCTTTTTTGTTGGTGATTTTCACCTATTCTGATGTAACATTACCTTTTCTTTTTTTTCTTTCTAGCACTCCTTGTGCAAAAAAAGTAAAGTCTCTTAGTTATATATAATTCTATTATAGCTTCTTAAAAAAATTACAAAAAAATAATACTTGTAAGTCCAATTTATGTGATAGGTTCAACAAGGCGTCCGGGTTGAAGATTAATCTTTCAAAGTCTAGAGCTTATTATTCGACAGATACTCCTCAAAGGAAGATCAATAGCCTCACCAATATATCTGGCATCCGGAGCACTACTTCCCTTGATAAGTATCTTGGCTTCCCCATATTGAGAGGGCAGCCCAAGCGGAGCGATTTCAACTTCATCATAGAAAAAATGCAAAACAGGCTAGCTTCTTGAAAGAATAGGCTTCTCAATAAAACAGGGAGATTGACTCTAGCTAACTCTGTGTTATCTTCCATTCCTTCCTATTTCATGCAAATTAATTGGCTGCCCCAAAGCATCTGTGATAACATAGACCAAACCACTAGAAACTTCACCTGTGTGGCACTAATTATAAGGGAATCCACTTGGTAAATTGGAAGAAAATCTCTCTTCCTAAGAACCTTGGTGGGTTGGGCATTCGAGCAGCTAGAGAAGCGAATACTAGTCTCCTTGGTAACCTTGTCTGGGACATGGTTCAGTCTATTAATAAATTATGGGTGTCTCTCCTTTTGAACAAATACACAGGTGGCCAGAACACCCTTCTCGCGAGTGCCAGCAACAATAGCTCTCCAACTTGGTCTTCTTTAATCCGCGCTAAAAATATACTCAGGAAGGGTACACTTAGTGTATTGGTTCGGGTTCATCTTCCTTTTGGTTCAGCAATTGGAACTCTCTCGGGCCTATTGGTCACTATGTTTCTATTATTGATATCCATGACATTCATCTATATGTTAAGGATGTTCTTTCCGCTTTAGGTAACCGCACTCAGATTCTCTACACTAATCTCCCATAGCGGTCGAGAATCACATCAACATTCATATCCAGTTTAATGACAACATTGAGGATGCTTTAATCTGGTCTCAAAACAAAAATGGCACATATTCTACAAAAAGCGGCTTCAATTGGTTCTCACCCTTAGAGACCCGGCAGTTGATCCCACTCCTCGTCTCTCTTGGTCTTGGATTTGGAGATTAAAGGTTCCGGAAAAGTATAAGTTTCTCATCTGGCTTACATGTCAAAATGTTGTACCAACTCTTTCCCTGCTTCACCACAGAAACATTACTCCCTCTCCCACCTGCGCTCGCTGCAGAGAAGAAGATGAAACATTCCTGCACTGTGTCAGAGACTGTCGTTTTTCAAGAATCATCTGGCAGAGAATCGGTTTTTCATGTAATGGTTTCGTCACAGCCGCTTCAGCTTATGATTGGATCAAGTTCGGTTTGTCTGGCTCTCATTCGAATACCTTTTTAGCTGGTCTTTGGTGGGTTTGGAGACATTGCAACTTAATGTGCCTTAGTAATGAAAACTTGTCTTTAACTCAGCTTTGCAGCAACATCTATTCAGCAGCTGCTGATATCATTTTAGCTTTCGACAGCGAGGACAACTTGACTCATTCCGACCGCTTAGTGAAATGGAACAATAGAAATCACCAGGACTACATTCTCAATGTTGATGGCAGCTGCATTGGAACTCCTTCCCGCTCTGGTTACAGTAGTGTCCTCCGCAACAGTGCAGGCCTGTTCATCTCAGGCTTCTCTGGTTTCATTCCGAACTCGACGAACATTTTGCTGGCCGAGCTAACTGCTATTCATCAAGGGCTGAATATGGCTATTGATTTGAACATGAATGATCTTATGTGTTACTCGGGTTCCCTCATTGCTATTAATCTTATCATGAATGATACCCTGAGATTCCACATCTACGCCGTTCTCATTCAGAATATTAAAGACTTGCTAATTGATCGGAACATCTCTCTTCATCACACCTTAAGAGAGGGGAATCAATGTGCGGATTACTTTGCTAAATTAGGTGCTAACTCAGATGCTCACCTTGTCGTCCACCAATCGCCTCCAGCTGACCTTCTTCCTCTTCTTAGAGCTGATGCGATATGCACATTCTTTGTCAGAAACTAGCCATCTGTTTTTCTTTGTTCCTGGTTCTTTTTTCTTTCTTTTCCTCTTCTTTTTTTGTTTCTGTTAGCACTCATGTAACCGAAAAAAAAATAGAAAATGTAAAGTTTACGTATAAATCATATTCAATTTAATTCATATGTTAAAATATCAACAAAAGTATCATTAAATAAACTCAACAAATTTTGTCTAATGTTGACTAAAACGAGTGTCGTTTATGATGTTTACATACAAATTAAGAAACATAATAATGATGTCAAAAGACATGACAATTTTACTAAACTAACATTATTTACCATTGGTGCAAGTCTTTGGAAGTAATATACACTTAATTAATTAGAAGGTACAATTGGAAGTAAAATAATAATTCTACATTGAAAAGTGCAAGTGATATTCATTTTAAAATATTTTTTTGACTAAAACGACACTCATTTTACAACGGAGGAAGTAATAAACATTTGATTTTGAGAGGTGGTTACTATACTCGTAGCTTAGTTAGATGGTCACAGTGGATTAAATTTTTATGTAAAGATGGTGAAATCTCTTTTATATAGGGGAGAACTTTAGGTATAACAATAATTTATAGTGAACCAATGTAAAAATATTTGCATGTTCTTCTTTTCGATTTCTCTTTTTATCTTTGTATTTTTTTAATTAATGTCTTTAAAAATGTTTTTAATCGAAGTCCTTTATATTAAGGATTAACCGATAGTTCAAAGAAAAAAAAACAGTCTACACAATTCAAACTCATGTGTTTTCCAGCACCTTCGGATGTAGGAGGGTTTCCATAATATTTTCTATAGTATTTTTATTTTAGTTCAATTTTAGTAATTTTTTATTTTCATTTAAGTTTGTTATTTTTGGCCCATTAGTGTTTTGTTATTTCCTTATTTAAGTTTAACAATTATAACCTAAGAGACAACTTTATTTATTCTATAATATTTTAGATCAGAGTTTTCTCAATTTCTGGTGGATTCCGGAACCCTATTTTTACAAGTTTGTCGCTTACGAACTTGTTCCTTTTTCTATCTAGGTTTAGTGCTTGCTAGCCTACGCTTCTGTACTGCGTCAGTTGGTATCAGAGCAGGTTTCTTCTGTTCTTTTCCTAACCTGATCAGCCATGGGAGACCAACTGATGACGAGGGTAGAGTTTGTCGGCATAACCGTGACTCTTACCACGACCATCAAAGCTCTGTTAGATCAGATGGCGGCGTTGACAACTAAAGTTGACGACGACAACAACAACAACAACAACAACGTCAACAACAACAACATCATCAGCAGTAGAAACAATCCGAACAGAGGAGTATGACCAATTCCGGTTATTAGGGCTCATAATAACAACCATACTATTTGTTACGTACCGAAAATCGAAACATACCCGTGAATCTGATTTGGAATACTATGAGTGTAGATATTAAAACAAGTTGAAGGATGGTTACTAAAAGTTTAAAATATCCGATTCAATATATCCTTGTCCGTTTTGTTACAACAAAGATTACTCCTTGACCGACCTTTTGAGACATGCTTCCAGAATGGCGGGTAACTCGCGTAAGACGTTTAAGGATATTGTTAAACATTCCGTTTTGATGACGTATATTCAAAGATATCTTAATGTTAAAGTCGATAAAAATGAGCCACCTAATGTTAATATTGCTAGTGATAAGCCACCTATGTCGGTATTGCTAGCGGTAAGTCAGTTAATTTGAGGGTCGCTAATCAGAAGTCACTTGACATGAATGTAACTAAGGGTCAGTTACCTAACGCGAATGTTGATGATAGTTTTGTTGTCGCAATGGAAGAATACATTAAAGAACTAGTCGAAGGACATTCTATCACTAGTGGATATGTCCAGGTGAAAAATTTAATTGTGACAACAGTTCTTGCTTCAATAGATCTCAATGGCGGAACCACAAATCTATTTGACACGGATGCAAAGAAGAGTATTGACGCATCAAAATGATTCAATCATCCCAAATTTTCTTTTGAATGCAATGCTCACAATAATCAGAAACGTGAAGAACAAGAAAGAGTAACTATAACCAAAATTCCAGCAATGGTTGACAATCTTATAAGCAAGAAACTAGCATGGGAAGATGAAAAAAAAAACTTGTTTTCTATATGACGGGGCACGTTTGATGGAATTATTGGATGATTACAAACTGACCAAACCAACAGAGGTGAGAGTGATATTTATCAAGGGACTCCCATTTACATCTCAACATGGTGGTCATATACTCTTTGGACCTAATGATGAGAATTTATACTTCATGATAGGAGATGGAGGAGGTTCAGGTGATCCATACAACTTTTCCCAAAACAAGAAGTCAATGTTTGGAAAGGTTATGAGGCTTGATGTAGACAACATTTCAAGTGCATTAGAAGTTAGCAAACTTGGACTTTGGAGTAGCTACTCCATTCCTAAGGATAATCCCTTCAGAGAAGATAAAGATCTGGAGCCTGAAATATGGGCCTTAGGATTAAGAAATCCTTGGCGATGCAGTTACATTTGCTCACGGGAAAAGGCATAAAAAACTATCACTCCTTTTTCTCCATCTCATGCAAGCCATTTGACTTATATTAAGAAGCATTTTGAGAAAGAATGCATTATTGCCACGGATAAAGGCAACTTCTATATTTTTCAAACCAACCCTTCTTTGTATTTCACTCAATGGGATTCGGGTGGGTGTTCTCCTATTCATTGGAAGAGTCGGCATGCATGGAAGCTCTTTTTTCAAAATAAGAACCCGGGGTCGAGTTCTTCAGAGGTGGAGTGTAACACCCAAGGCACGATAATTAGCGGTTCCCGACAGCTTCTAGAGGAACCGAATCACATCGGAATGAGAGAGATCCTGAGGCCGTGTAGGTATCAGACTACATGGTTGAAGAAAGGCTTATAAGAATTGTTTGGTACTACCTATATCAACAAGATGCGTCTTATTTTTGGTAGCCCATTCCATAAGAACTCCATAGTTAAGCGCGCTTGGCTTAAAGTGGTCTTTGAATGGGTGACCTACTGGGAAGTTTCCCGGTAAGCGTGTGAGTGAGGACAAAGCATGCTGAAAAGACTCGTGTTGATTTGTGGGGTCAGCCGGCAATCCTGAAAGTCGTCTGGAATGTTACAAATGGTATCAGAGCAAACCTCTCCCAGTACGGTGTGGTTCGGGGACGAACCAAGCGGAAGCTGGTGGGCATGTAACACCCAAGGCTGACGAGGGCGGGGAGTGGTCACCTGTGCACAAGGCACGACAATGAGCGGCTCCTGACAGCTTCTAGAGGAACCGAATCACATCGGAATGAGAGGGATCCTGAGGCCGTGTAGGTATGAGACTACATGGTTGAAGAAAAGCTTTTAAGAATTGTTTGGTACTACCTATATCAACAAGATGCATCTTCTTTTTGGTAGCCCATTCCATAAGAACTCCACAGTTAAGTGTGTTTGGAGTAGTCTTTGGATGGGTGACATAGCGGGAAGTTTCTCAGTAAGCGTGCGAGTGAGGACAAAGCATGCTGAAAAGACTCGTGTTGATTTGTGGGGTCAGTCGGCAATCCTGAAAGTCATCTGAGATGTTACATGGAGGAGACTGATGTAGGAGGGTTGCCATAGTTTTTTTTCATAGTATTTTTATTTTAGCTCAATTTTAGTAATTTTCTGTTTTTGTTTCAGTTTGCTATTTTCGGCCTATTAGATTTAAGGTTTTGTTATTTCCCTATTTAAGCTTAACAGTTGTAGTCTAAGAGACAATTTTTATTCATTCAATAATATTTTAGAGAGTTTTCTCAATTTCTGGTGGATTCCGAAACCCTATTTTCACAAGTTTGTCGTTTGTAAACTTTTTCCTTTTTCTATATACACTTATCGCTTGCTAGCATACGTTTTCGTACTGCGTTCCCTTCTATGCAATAAAGGAAAGTCACATAGTTTTCTTTTAGCTGTAGTTTCTAAGAAAACAAATATAAGAGTATCAAATGTTTTCCATAAAAAATAAAAAACAAGAGCGAACATAATATACTTTTATTTAATATTACAACTCTGAAAAAACTACGAGTGTTTTCAAAAGGACTCTTTTTTTTTT
>Ga0228711_1009219_pt1 | contig 13503 bp, 7 predicted proteins | sample MedpolnodulmetaG_2_FD_177996 | JGI IMG/M metagenome (GOLD analysis project Ga0228711, IMG submission 177996) | Root nodule microbial communities from Medicago polymorpha collected in Santa Monica, California, United States - brown nodules | ecosystem: Host-associated > Plants > Roots > Nodule...
GAACAATGGCATATTCCCACAACAAAGATTATTAGAAAATAGAAAAGATGAATTTTATGGAAATTCCGAAAACCCCAAATGTCTGATTTCATCTTCCCATGTTAAATTCAAGTCTAAAGTGTGAACCTCCATCATTCAACATTGCAATCTATTTTGAAGGAACCATATCTCAACCCAAAAAAAAGAATATCAATACAATAAAAAAGAAATAAAAGAAAGAATCACATGCTTAAGATGTAGGGGCATGAATTGGGTGGAGGGAAGAGTCAGTATTCCTCTTTTGTTAGCACTCTTATCCAACGGGAGCATAGCAGCAAAGGGGGAGGGAAGAGACGAGAGGGGAAGAAAAGGAAGAGAGGTGCAATTAAGTGTATATGGTATATAATAAGATATGTGTACTTGATTAATCTAATGACTATTAATTACAATTCTAAGTGGTCCACTGGTGAGGGACTTAATTGAACCCTCACCCTAGAATCCACCTTTTTTTATTATTATAAAATTTATTTTCTACTGAAAATGATAAGGGTCCACCCTTAGACTATTTTTTATTTTTTTAGTAAAGCTTTAGACTATTTTTGTGAGGTCCATGTTAGGCACACGCACACCACTCAAATAGTCTTGCTTTGATTTCTATTGAATATTTTTGGAGCAAAACTGAAAATAACTTTTAAAAATCTTGATTATGAAATAATCATTAATGGTTTTGCAACAAAAGAGTAATAAAATCCTTATATAATTAAAGAGAATCTGATGAAAAGAAAAAGATAAATTCTCAATAAAACTATATGTTTAAAGACATAGTATTAATCTCACCTTGTCAAACAAGCAGGAAAGGGAACAGTATGAAGCAAGAGATCTTCAAGATAATTGAAAAGCTTAGGAGGTTTTAATGTTTCAATTGGAGCAAGTTGAAGGAGAATCCACGTGTCCAACATTTTAGGACCTTGGGAACCAAGGATAGTTTCAGAAGGGTCCTTGTTATCACAAAAGAGCCTAAACATAAAGTTAAACGAAGCCACATTCATGATAGAGTTAAAATCAGCTTTACCACTTTTACCACAAAGCCCATCTTCAAACTCATCAAAAGCATCAGAAAGTATCCTCCTAAAGAGAGGGACAAAAGACTCTTTTCCAAAAAGAAGAACGTTAAGAAGTAAACCTTTGATAAGTGCATGGTTTGTTTCAGTTGTGTCTAAGAAAGGACAGACACGGTAGCCTCCGGTGAAGTTTGTCGACGGCATGAAGGTACCGACGAAGACATTGTATTTCTCGACTTTTTTGTTGTCGAAGAGGATCGGAAATGATGAAGCATCTAAGAGTGCTATGACTCTTGAGTTTGACGAAATGAATGGACCTGGTGGCATGTTGGTTTTGAAGACTGTTGAATTGTATTTTTGAATTCTTGTTGAGAAGAATTTGTCTCTGCCTTGGTTGTAGAAAAAGTCGTGTCGGTCCAAAATCGGTCCGATGAAAGGGAGGCCATAGGTTCCTGGGATTTCTTTTAGTGGAAGCTCTTGCTGGTGGTTGTTAATGGTGGTGGAAGATTGTGGTGAAGATGCTGCCATGGGAGATATGAAACTCGATATTTTGATAGGTTAAATGGTTTGGTTAAGACTTATGGGTATAGCTGTTTTCTTTATATAGAGTGGTAGTAGCAGAACTCATGGTATGTGTTTTTATTAAAATTTAAATACAAAGTTAAATATATTTTTGGTCCTACAAAATTAATTAGCAACTTTTATTTATAAAAAGTTAGAATTTTTTAATATAGGATATATCAAATATGAATTTTTAAAGGTAAAAATTTCAAAATAAAAATATTGAATATCTAGTTATAAAAATTAAATTTTGAACTCATTTTTTGTTGAGAAACTATTTCCAATGCTCTAAACACGACTATAAAAATACATATTGACTTAACAGTAGAGACTAAAACAATGCATATAAAGTTTTTTTGGTTGAAGGAATAATGAAAAAAAATTATTTGTTTTCATTGGTTGTTACTGTTTTTAATTTACATAAATATACTTTTTTTATTTTAGTTTTTAAAATAGTTTTTTCGTAGGAAAGTTTTGAAAATTGTTTTTGACTTAAAATTTATCACCGAAATATCTGGAGAATTTGATTTTAGTTTCCTCTGATACAAACTACATAGGTACAAGCAGTGGCGTAACCAGGAACTTTATAGAGTTTGTGCAAAATTTCAACATCAAATTTACATGTGATGACATAATATATAGATAGTCATAAATTGAAATAAAATAGACTTGTCATTTTGTAAAGAAAAGTTCAATTTGAAATAAGAGAGATGAAACATAACATGTCAATAGTGTGCTAAATAAAATTAAAAGATTGTAACCAAAAAAATATAAAATTAGGAGGTAAATGCACCTGATATTGTTGAAGATAACTTCATTAATGAATAACATTGGTTAACAATGAGATGAAGTGATTGTAAGTTGTAACTTGATAGTATGTCATTTTGTTGACAAGCTATAATGACTAGTGATTCAAATTTTGTTACCATAAATTAAGTGGACAAATGGAGTGTATATATATATATATATATATATATATATATATATATATATATATATATATTTTGATTTCTGTGAGTATTTGAGTATTTATGTGAGTATTGAGTATTAGTTTGGGTGAATGGTATAATAGTTCATGGTTAGGAAGAATTATTCTAGTTAAGTCACTTCAAGAATTTATTCTATAAATTGATTATAGTAATCAATTTCAAATTCCAATGATATTGATTATGATATTTTATTATATTGATTAAACTAATTTTGGTTGTAATTTTATGAATTATTCATTTTTAAAATTTATAGTAGAATAGGAAATATAAAATAATAATAAAACATTGATAAGTGTTAGTGACAGCCGCAACCGTAGGTAGAGGTCCTTAATGTTTTAAAATGATATCTTGAAAATTACCTACGATTTTTTCCGTAGGTAAAAGTGGAAAACATGCAGTGATGGCCATTTGGCAATGATAGATGGCCACTTTTAGCTACGGAAAATATGGGTTGAGCCTAGGCTTTATGGGGTAAATCCCCACTAGGTACAAAACTGAATCCGCAGACATATATAATATATTTTTTTAATAATATGAACTCATTTTAAATTTGACTAGAAAAAATATATAGGATTAAAAGTAAAAAGGGTGTCTTCCCTAGGGGTGTATATGGGTTGAGTCAACTCAAAAAATTCGGTTAAACCCGTCCAAAATATCCAAAAAATAGGCTGGGCTGGATAAATAGGTGGGTTTGGTTTCTAAAAATGGAAAACCCTTAAAAATAGATGAGTTTCGGGTAAAACCATACACATATCAAAAAAACCCGCTTACCCAATAATGTCAATATTTTTTATCTTTATTTTCATAGGGTATAAGAAAAATACTAAAGGTTATGGTCATAAACCAAGTTATATTTCCAAAACATACACATTATAATTTGATAATATAATTTATATTTCTATGATGCATAAATTATAGTAAAAATTAGTTAACCACTTTCTTTTGAAGAAAATTAAAAAGTGGAGTAATATTTAAGAAAAACTATGAGTACTTGTCATTTAATCATTTAATATTAAAAAAATAAAAAAATAAGTTGGGTAACTCATTATCCAATCCAACCCAACCCAGAAATTAGCGGGTTTACCCAAACCCATCAAATTGTATAACAAGTGGTTATTTTACTTCACCCAAACCAGAGAATCCTATATGATTCAGGTTTTGGGTTTGACCAAACCCAACCCAAACCGACTCATGTACATCATAAGTCTTCTCTGTCATATTGAGTTAAACAATGATGGCAAAATATTAAAACATGGTTCACGAAGGTATATTTTTTGAGTGCCTTAGCTTCATAGTTTTTTCTTGACCATGTATATTTTTTCTTTGTTCGCAATGTTAATTGAGAGTGTAATTTTTCTTTGGTTTTGTTGTTCATGTGGTATAAAACTGCTCTACGATTTCATATGCCTAAAGTATATCATTACTAGAGCAGTTGGATTTATTGCATTTACTTTTCCTACATAATTGTTGTTCTTGACAAACTGAATTATGTTTCTAATATGAAGAATCTTATGTATAAGCTCAACTCTTGACATTATATGATGAATCTCTTGTATAACCTCATACTTATATTATTATTGTATGACCTAATTTTTGGGTCAATACTTGTTTTTGATATCTTATGGTATGCTCAACTTAAGTTCCTTAGTAATTGATTGGTAGTGCTTTAAATATATTAATTTTTTCAAAACAAAAATTCACAAAAAAAAAACCTAGGTAAAAGCCACCTAATTGCTAGGATTTAGTCCTAATTTTATTTATTTTTTATATTTTAGTTGTGGATTTGCTACGAAATTGCTGTAGATTTGTTGCAAAATTGCTATGCGAAGTCGTCGCTACGTTACTACAGAAAGTACAATTTACATACTTGTGTGTTGTGGATTAACTAGATATCTGATAGGGCATTTTTTAACTAACTATGGGTTTATTAAAAATTATTTCCTAGCATTTTTTCAACTAAATGTGTTTGCTAGATATATTAGCTGAGAATTAGCTGCGAAAATGTCGTAGCAAATCACATATTTTCTTGTAGCAACAATTCAGAACCAATACTTCAGTGCATTAAATTTGAAAGTGCACAGATACAGCCCAAAATTGTCTCACGTTTTATAATTCACTTATATATTAGCTGTGGGGTCGAACTAAATACAATTTACACCAAGCAAATTGTCCAACCAATTTTTCAGTGCTTTAAATTTGAACAGCGCACAAATTCACTAATAGCTGGTGGTACAGTATTCCTTGAACTTATGAGTTCTTCATTTTCTTCATTTCATCTAAAGATGGAGGCTTAAACAAAAAGCAAGCTAAAGCAATTTGATAGCCTTGCTAGAAAAAAAAAAGTGAGAGGAATAATTAGAGTGTTGCTCACAAGATATAGATAGTCTTAGTTAATTTTCGGAGAGAAAAATATGTTGAGTTGAGTTGTATATCAAATAAATTAAGATACATTTTAGTAAGGTTCACCTAAAAGTGAAGATTTACATTCTCTTTAAGTATATTATAGTGGAAGTTTAAGAGGCTATAATTCCACGCTATAATTTTCTTGTGTTGCTTTACATTTTCGCTATAGATTTACATTACTCACATTAAGAAGGTTTTCCAATTCCACGCTATAATTTTCTTGTGTTGCTTTACATTTTCGCTTAGTGCATATTTTGAGTTCGTAGAAAAGAGAAATTATGTTGGCTGTTCCTAACAGAAATATTATAGCACTCATTACTCCGAGTTACTAAATTGTTGCGCAGAAGAAAATTCTTAGTATGCTCTATGGTTGTAACATTTTATTTGATCTTCAACATGAGAAAAAGACACATTTTTGTTGCTAGAAATTAATTTTAGTAGCAATATATTGCATGTCTATGAAAGTTTGACAATGAAAGAATTGATTTTTCAACGTGTTAATTGACTCACCTCTCTTTCCTCGAAACTTCCCGATGCACTAGTCAAAATCTCACATTTATTCTGGTATATGATATTAGTCACATGGTTTTAAGAAATTATTGTCCTGTGTAACTAAAAATGGAGGGTTTTATCACTCATGATAGAGATCATGTTAAAGCTAACTACCTATAATTACAAATATTGGAAGCCAATGATGTACGAGCACTTATATGCAAAGACTTGCATATTAGTCAATCACCCACAAGGATAAATCCAAGTGGAAGACCAAATGAGACGAAGAGACGAAGATTAAGTAAACAATAGTTACAACACAAATACATTGATTGAGTTTATTTCCAACATTTATCAACTTACACCAATGCACATGAATTGTGGATTAAGCTTAAATAATTAATTTAAAAGAAGACGGACGGATAGAAGTAAAGCCCAACTTGTTAGACGATTGATGAAATTGAAGTACTCAAATGGTAAAAACATGATCAAACGCCTAAATACTTTTAAAGGTATTGTAAATCAATTGACAAAAATAAACATGAAGATAGATGCAAGTTGAAAAAACTTATAATTTTAAGTTCCTTACTAAGAGTTGGGACACTCTAGTTGTCACTCTCTTATATTTTCCTTCAAATGGAAGGCTTACCATGAATTTTTTGACATGTGGTAATTTTGTTTTTGGATGCTAGTTTCTAAGGTAAAGGTTAACTTAACGAGGAATCAAATGTTATCCTTTACAATAGATCTATCACCGTTTCTCAGGAACGTAAATATACGATGAGTAATGACCTATATTACAGAGGGTAAAGACCTATTAACCCTTTTTATTTTTCAAAAGAAAGTAAAATAAAAGAAAAAATTAAATGCATTTCTTAAGGTATTCCGTATAGTTCTTAATGTAACTACTCATGATTTCTTTAAAACGATCATACAAAAAATATTTAAAGAAATGCACTCAAGTTTTGTGCTAAAGAAAAACATTGGAGCTATTAATTAGGCTACAGTGCTAACTAGAAATAATTTAGTTTAGTAAGTATTGACTTTCAAAGTTAGAAATAAAAGTGATTATAATATTTTTTTTTTTATATGTAGAGATTATTAAAAAAGAAAAAATTGTTTAGTGATTCTTTACAAGAACGAAAATTACTTTTTTTCATAAAAAAAAAAAGAAATTATGAAAAATTACTTTTTTTTTGTAGAAGTTATTTTTTTTATGGTAGTAAAAGAGGGCTTACGCCCAAAAACGAAAAAAAACACTAATGAGTTACACGAATATTTCTAGGCATGCAAGCCCCAGAAAATGTCATCAAAAAGGAGACTTAAGATCCCAATAGGAGGAGTCTCCAGAAAATTCCATCCAATCAGCACTTCTATTTCCCTCTCGCCAGGTATGATTGAAATGCACGTGTCAGTTCAACTTTAAAAGTTCTCGTATGCGGCGTATCAAGCTGAGTGGTTTCCCGTTAATTTTAACTTTCCTTGTGATCATGTCAACCAAAGTTTTTGAGTCACTTTCCACTTGAAGATTGTGGAAACCTTGTCTCCAATCAAGCTCCATTCCCAAGTGCATTCCCCATATTTCAGCAGAGAGAGCGTCACAAGTTCCAATTTTTTGCGAGTAGCCTTTGATCCATCTGAGTTTCGAAAGAGTCCACCACAACGAGCAAGGCCTGACGAATCTTTGTATGCTCCATCACAGTTAAGTTTAATCCACCCCTCCTGAGGTCTTTCCAACCAACGAAAATAGTGTCACATTGGCGAACATTAAGAGGATGTTGGGTGTATTTGTCTATATCTTCAACCATCTTGAGAATCATGCAAGTGTGGTCAGTTGGACGTTGAAAGTCACCCTCAAAAATAGTTTTGTTCCTCCATATCCATATATGCCAACAAGCCACCATAAAAATTGTGCTTCGTTTTTTTTTCCTTCTGAATATCAAACAATTGATGATTGATATTCTTGAAGATCCAGTCCCTGCAATCAAAAGAAGAAAACAAATTAGAGATTTGATAGAATGGTCTAACCTTATCCATATTTGGGTTGCTAATGGGCAATCCCTTAACACATGAATAATGGTTTCATCATCTTTGTCACATCCAGAGCATATGGGAGAAGCTCCAACACCCCATTTACTCGCCATCCACATAAAAGTTTGAATTCTATGTGGTCCTTTCCAACTCCACAAGGCCTTCCAATCTCCCTGGATGGGTTGAGCTCTAGAATCCTGAGAATTATAGGCACTTTGGATTGTGAAATCCCTAGTGTTGGTTCCTCCCTAACCAATATTGTCAAGTCCATCAGTGTCTTTAGGTGTAGGGATAACAAGAACCTATTAAGCAAAGGTAGACGGTAAGTTAGAAGTAAGGAAATTATAATCCCACTCTCCTGAGGGGGTTGCCACGTCCCTCACATGGAGAGTTGTGTCAATAATAGTTTGATTAGTAATGGATATAAGAGAAGTTCCATTAGGAGCTCATTTATCCATCCAAAAATTAATATTGTTACCATCGCCCAGCTGCCACACAATATTTTGCTGAAATTGTTCCCAATACCTGTTAAAGCTTTCCACAAAGGAGAATCATATGATATAGAATCTATGGTTACCCTAAGATCTTTATTCCTCCCATACTTACTATAGAGAACCTTACACCATAGGTCATCAGGCTCGGTGAATAGATTCCAAAGCATCTTCAAAAGAAAAGCGTCATTCATATGATGAGGTCTCTTAATGCCTAGGTCACCCTCATTCATAGGAATACAACAAATGTACCATCCCACAAGATAGGGTTTGCAAGATTGGTTAGTATCACCCCATAAAAAGCTACTTTGAATTTTTTCCATCTTGTTACAAAGGATTTTAGTGAGCTTAGCATACTACATATGATAGTATGGTATAGAGCTCAAAACTGATTTAGATAAAGTAAGTCTACCGGCAAAACTCAAGCATTGTTGCTTCCAACCACTTAGTCTATTTTGAATTTTTTCAATGATGTTATGAAACTTTCCCCTAGTAGCTCTACCTTGATTGATGTTTGCCCCCAAATACCTGCCCATATTATTGACATGTTTAGAGAAGTAGATCTCTGTTTTCTGGCTATTGATCTTTTGCCCTGAAGCTTGACAGAAAAGGTCAAGTTAGTGCATAATACAATGTGCTTGCTCAATAGAAGACTCTGCAAACAAAATAAGATCATTAGCAAAAAGAAGATGAGATATTTGAGAGTCATACCTACCTGCACGCATGGGTTTTCAATGTTGGGCATCAAGTTGATCTGCAATAATATGAGATAACCGCTCCATACAAATGACAAAAAGATAAGGAGACAAATAATCTCCTTGCCTAATACCTCTCAAAGGAGTAAACATATCTGTTTTCTCACCATTCCATAACATTTTGAAAGAGGGAGAAGAAATGCAATGTTGAATAATTTTAATTAGATTAGGGGGAAACTTACATTCATTGAGACAGTTTTCCACAAAATTCCAATTAAGACGATCATAACCTTCTCAAGATCAATTTTAATGGACATAAACATCTTATTACCTTTCATCCTAGCCATAGAATGCACCATTTCTTGAGCCACTATAATGTTATGGTGTATGGTACGCCCTAGAATGAAGCTGGACTAATAGGGAGAGATGATCCCATCTAACATAGGCTTAATTCTATTCACAATAACCTTAGTGATAATTTTATACACAACATTACACAAAGATATAGGACAAAATTGAGAAACATATTCAGGTTTGTCAACTTTAGGAATTAGCATAGGCAAAGTATTATTAATCGAAGATATGAGCGAAGAATTAACCCAAACGTGTTTAACATACTGAAAAAGAGAGTCACCCACAATGTCCCAACATTGTTAAAAAAATAAAGCAGGGTAACCATCTTCTCCAGGGGATTTCAAAGGCTCCATGTCAAAAAGGGCTTTCTTACATTCAACGGATCAAATAATATCATTTAAACAATTGTGATGAGCTTCCATGTTCATTGGGTAAGTAGTCCAAGAAAAAACCGGATCATAAACTTCGTTATCCTCTTTAAAAAGGTTGATATAGAAATTACAGACCAACTCTCGGAGACTTTCTGGCTCCTCGACCCAAGTTCTATCCTCTTTTCGAAGAGAAATGATTTTGTTACGTCTTCTCAATACAATGGTTTTGGAATGATAATACTTAGTATTGTGGTCTCCATCCCTAATCCATTGACTCCTAGATTTTTGAAACCAAAGACACTCTTCCTGATAAATGGCAACAATAAGTTGATTTTGCAACTCTTTTTTCCAAATTCTCAAGAAAAGTGCTATAACCATAGTTGGAGCTATTTTGAATACCATTATTCTTAATAGCTCTCTTTTGAAGTAATTTTTTTTATTTTATTTTAAATCTATAACAATGGATGAAAACTTTTTAGAAGTATTATTTTATTGAAAAATGATATTTTTGCACAAAAATTAACTATTACAAACTGGTAATTTTACTCTCTGGATGGTTTGAGAATGATGAATGAAGTTAAATAATTAGGATATGATTAGTTTTAAAATTAACCAAGTAAAGTCAATTGACCCTTGGGTGACTAGTGACGTGGCCTTGTTTTTGGGTGGTTTGGTTACATAAATCCAAAAGGGTCTGTTTCAAAAACCCCTAATGGTCTGGTTCGTTTAACTCGAAAGGATTTGGTTACTAGTGTATTGGACTTATTCCTTGATCTGAGTTCTTATGCGTTGTTTTCTCGAAAGAGCTTTTATACTTGTTGCTATTTAGGAAGTTGTTGGCACTTGGATTTTGTTACCGTGCTGGCGGTCGATCCATTCACCATAATTGCACTCTAACTGTCCTCTGCAGATGCTTACTTTTCATTCTTTTTTTGTAACCTGGTTTCGCGTCTGTACGCGGGTTCGCTGGGTTGCGACTGTGATTAGTGAATTTTTGTTCGGATAGATTAGAGTAGCTCCACTTAGGCTGTTTTATCACGATGTATCCCCGTTTGGGTTTTCCTGAGTAAGGTCCTATGTCCCCATATTCTTTGTATCTTTTTTTATTTATTTATTATATTTTATTTTGCTTAAAAAAATTGACTCTAAGCACAACAAGTCAATAACTACCAATAACCAATAAGCTGGGTTATATTTTAACTTAGTGCCCCTACCTACATGACACACCGAGTCCATTCTGGATTTAGCTCTTCCTTCTAAAGTATCTATCTTATATTCGTTTTTGATTTTGATATAAAGAATCTCTATCGATTCTAGTTCTAGAAGATTTTTTATTAAGATAATGAGAAGTGAAATGGGAAAAGGTATTGAAGAGTAAAATAAATAAAGGGTTTCTAACTTTATCAATCTCTTTGACAAATTAAGTAAGGAAATTGAGAAAGTGGAACAAAGTGAGAGAGCTCGATAAGTGATAACATAAGAATTATTCTTATAATATGTGAATCTTCCTCACTTGCTTTAATTTAAAAATAAAATATCAAATATTATCAAATTAAAAGCAATTTTTTGCTAAAATATAAGTGAGATATGAAAACTTTTAGTATGATTTTATCTCAAATAACAAAACATTATCTCACTCTCTTTTTATTCAAGAAAGGTAACGCGACTTCAAACTAAAATAGTAAACAAATGGTTAGTGAACGGAAGAGATAAAGAAAATAATTTCTCTCACAAAATCAATTATATCCAACTCAATTCTGTCAAAATTAAAAAAAAATAATTCCCGCATAATCAAACATCTGCTTGTCTTCGTGAGTTTAACTCAATTGGTAGGGACAATGCATAATATATACAAGGTCTACGGTTCGAACCCGGACAAAAAAAAATCTGCTTTATCATCTAAGGTAGTCAAGGTCCAAACTTATATAAACTTTATCATGACCATATAATAATATAGAACATGGGATTTTAATTTTATCCATTATTTATATCTTAATTAAATAAAATATATACCTTGTAAACATCATTGGTATCCCTGCTTCTTAGTTCAAAAGCTTAAATAAAAATTATTATTAGTATTTAATGGTAAAGTGTTCCACTTCATCAAGATATTTGACAACCCTTGCAAATATCATGTTCTCCACAAGATGTAGATATTGATATTCCTACCTCAGTTATGAGTATCTTTATGAAGACAATGACTAAATTGAGACAACGAACAAAACAAGCAATTTGTTTTTTCTTAATACTTCAAAGATATTTTTGCAAACATGTGAACAAATTTATGAAAAAGCAAGAGAACAACTTATGACAAATAAAGAGCAAGCTCCTCTCCTCTACATCTTTAAATGTTTCTTCTATACATTCGAATTTTGTAAAAAATGACAAATGAAGAGCAAGCACTAATGCAAAATTAAATATAATCCGGGTCTCACTTACTAAAACTATGGTAAAAACCTTATGAACCCTTTTTTTTTAATGGCAAAATATAATATATAGATAAATCAAGGGAATAACCCAAAAGTACATAACAACAAAGCAAAACAAACAACAACACCAGCAGTGCAAGGGAACAAGTAAAAGGCAAAAGAAAACACTGAGCGACAAAAAACTAGGAAAAAAGCAACACCGATAACACCACAAAAAACGCACCCCGAAACCTGCCCTCAAAAACACCAACCAACCACCCCAGGAAAAACAGCAAGCTGCCAGGCAAATGCCGAGCAGGGGCGACCAGCCGAAACCCCCACACAACCACCGACTCGCACCCACAACACCACACACCCCACCGATACCAACATATGACAGATTGTACCTCCCACTCGTAAAAGGAGCAGAAGCACGCACAACTCATAGCCTCGAACCATTTTCAAAAGGAGAACTTCACCCGATCCACAATCGACTCGACAGTCAAAGTCCCTCCAGCAAAGATAACATCATTGCGGGAGTTCCAGACAGTCCACGCAACAACAAGCCAAACCAGCAACAAACCTAGACCAACTCTCTTACTTGACCCCAACCCAATGAAACCCTCAAAATGACTTAAAATAGTGGAATGTGGGACAAAAGACCACCCCAACCACCTAGCTATGAAGTACCAGATAGGGACAACAACAACACACCTGGAAAAAAAAATGTGTTCCACTGACTCCTCTACAACCCCATGGAAAGCACACACAACACTCCCTGGGTCCACTATGATACTTCTCCTAACAAGATTAAGTCGGGTAGGCAGCCTATCTTGGAGAAGTTGCCAAGCAAAACTAGTCACCTTACTAGGAGCTTTGGACTTCCACACCCTGGCTATAACATGAACCAAATTCTGATTAGGGGAGCTCGCTTCGGAAACACCACACGAGAGATGAGCATAAACCGATTTAACCGAGTAAACCCTGGAAGTATCCAGGTTCCAGGACCAAGCATCCGAAGAGTTTAGAGATACCTTTCCTTCCACCGCTTGCAACATCTTTCCCAACAAAATAACCTCCTCCACCGACAACACGCTCTTCCACCTAAAAACCCACTCCCACCTGTCTCTTACCCAATACCCCATATCAACAACCCTCTCACCCGATTGGTCTGAAACCTAAAAAAGCTTAGGAAACCTATCCCTTAGAGACGAGCCTTCAACCCACGGGTATAACAAAAAAGAAGTTGTGGTGTCGTTTCCCACTTTCAAAATCTCACCTTCAGCAAACCAGTCCGACCTTAGTACCCAACAAGGACATATCCTTCCACCACAAAGAGGACCTCCGAAGTTCGCCTAGCCTCCCTCCTAAATGGGGAGCAGGAAACACGCCACCATATCTGGCTCTAATAATCTCTCTCCAGACCCCTGATCCATGATGCAACATCCTCCATCTCCACTTACATAGGAGAGCTAGGTTCATAAGATGAAAATCCTTCACACCAAGGCCCCTCTAAAACCTTATGAACCCTGGTTGAGTTATGTCATACCCCAAATTTTGACCACTTTTCTTTGTTTTTACCCATTTTATTCGTAGTCTTAAAGTCGAAATTTTCGTTGTTTCAGACGAAATTTCGGCAGAGAGGTATTTTAAAATACCTCGTTTGAT
>Ga0228711_1009221_pt1 | contig 13501 bp, 4 predicted proteins | sample MedpolnodulmetaG_2_FD_177996 | JGI IMG/M metagenome (GOLD analysis project Ga0228711, IMG submission 177996) | Root nodule microbial communities from Medicago polymorpha collected in Santa Monica, California, United States - brown nodules | ecosystem: Host-associated > Plants > Roots > Nodule...
TTGTGAATAAGCAAACACGACGAACAGAATGAGCGTCAATGTCATATTCTTCTAATATGTATACACACACATACTCAACTCAATCTATGTTTGGTTCAACTTTTGATGATGTTAAATTGATTTTAGAGGTATATAATTGATTGATAACGTACCGCTAAAAATGTATATTAGATCGAACACAAGATAACCTCATGGAACAATGGAATGTTGTGAATAAGCAAACACGACGAACAGAATGAGCGTCAATGTCATATTCTTCTAATATGTATACACACACATACTCAACTCAATCTATGTTTGGTTCAACTTTTGATGATGTTAAATTGATTTTAGACGTATATAATTGATTGATGCGTTTGGATATTTTGAAGTAGAATTGATTTTAACTTGAGATATAATTAGTTCTTACTACTTAGAGCAATGTATGAACAATCAAAAATAGATAATCGTCTCTTACACCGTAGCTCTCCATGAAGAAATTGTTTGCTGGCATGCATCCCAAATTAACTAGTTAAAATGATTATAAAATATAACTTATACCCCAACCGTATAAAAATACGATGGTTGACAATTTTTGTTTTCCATTTATTATTCATCTAGTTAAAAATGATTATTTTTTTTGACTTATACTCCTAAAATTTAAATGAAACTCCCAGCTAAAATTGACTTTATAGGGATAGAATTGATAGGGTGTAATGAATAAGTTTGATTTGGTTTTTTTTGAGGGAAAGTTTGATTTGGTTTTTAGAAGTAAAATAAATATGAATGCATTTTGGATTTAATTTTATGAGAATAAATAAAAGTAAATTGGTTATGGAGAAAATGAAAGGAAAAGCAAATTGAATTTATTTTGTATTTAATTTTTATGAGAATAAATAAAAAAAATCTTGTAATAGATGACATAGGGTAGACATGGTCAATGTACAAAAGTTTTGCACATGCTTGTTTCAATGAAATATTTTATATTACATATATTGATAGTGAGAAGAAGACGCCCCAATCCAAGATAGGAAAGACCTTCAACTCAAAGAGCACTTACAAGAATATTGCATTTGGCAATCTTCGTTGGGGATAATATCACCGGAGATGAGTCAAACATAAGGTCCAACAATCAAACCACTGATGTGGTAAAACTCTTCAAACAAACCACTGATAGGGTAAAATCCTTCAAACAAACCGCTGATGGAGTAAAACCCAATAATCGAACCACTTACGCGTATATTTACCTCACTCAAAGCATTAACAAGACTAGATTGTGAGACTTCTCGAATTCAAGACTTTACACATATTTGTCGAACCTGGTTAAAATTCATATAGCAACACATATTGAACCAATTTCAAAAAGAATAAATTCTACAAAAACTAAAACAAAATATCAAAAACCAAAAACAAGATGCAATAAATTTTGAAGAGCTAAAAACCAAACGAAACAACAAATATATTTTCCGAGAAATTGATGTAACATAATAAACCTTTCAAAAATCTTTCACCTTCGCTGGTCTCTTTCACCAGGCTTCAGCTTTGTTCTCCATTCATCACCCACACTTCTCTTTCACAGCTCTTGCCCACCATCATTTCCTCTCTCAACACTGAATCATTCCCACATTTGTTTTCAAGGTGAGCATTCGCACATTTTCCACTCTTTCTTGTGCATATAAGATGTTTGTAAAATGTTCTGTGTGGATTTTCATTTTAGAAAAAACTGTGCATCTACAAATTTTTGCTATTGTCATGTTTTGATAATGGGCCCATTAGTATATAAACTGTTGTGTTAAATTTGTGATAGATCAACCCCTTAATTAGATCTCAAATACCTCGAGTGGATTAGTCTCTGCAGTTGCGTTTGGAGGGTACCTTTGGTTTACTAAAAATTTTTGGTGATTTTTTGGAATGTATGGTTTCTGGATAATTGTGAATGAGATAAGAACCTAACTATGATGTTAGTATTTTAGATTCGTGAGAATACCATGTATGAACCATGTGATGTAGTATCTTAGCGAAGGTGTTAGAGGCAAGAAGGCATCATTTAAAATTAAATTCATGTTCATAGTTATTTATGCCTAAGTGCCAACAAAGGGGCTAAGTGCAAAATATGCAAGCCCGAGTGACAATTATGTAGGTCTAAACGAAGTTGTGAAAATCGAGATTCTACCTAGAATCTTGAGGGGTTTGAAAGTTTTATTGTGTGAAAAATAAAACCCATGGGAAAAAAATTGTCTCTGTAGTTTTTTATGTTCAAGTTTTGTTCACCATTAAGAAACTCATTCCTGTTTGTTCTATCTCACATGTTGTTCTTAATTCTTGCTTGTGCATTCATAACAGGCAACTATTTTGTCAGCATGGATGTAGCACATTGCTATTTAGAGGGTAATGCAGATGCTGTGGAGTTTTGTCCGCATAATGGGCACCACAATGTTTTAGCAGCATCCACTTACACACTACAAGAAGGTGATCAACCCAGTCGATCTGGAAGCATTTCACTCTTCAATATCGATGCGGACACAGGCAAGCTTGACACAGTTTATAGTGAGGAGACTAGTGGGATTTTCGACATAAAGTGGAATCCACCTGCAGGGAACATAAGTCCTTTTTTAGGTCAAGCAGATGCTGATGGATACTTGAGAATTAAGATGCTTGATGGTTGCTCTGATGGAATACAAGGTATGGGTTTTTATCCCTTGATTCTTTCATTTCTATAACACTATTTTCACTGGTGAGTACAACTACAAGCGTGATAGTAAAAGTCTAGAAATAAAGTATTCAGTATTAACCTTGGTGTCGTCAAATTGTGGCGCTATAGCATAGCGGAATTTAAACAAATTAACATTGTTCTGCAATCCGTAATTTAGTAAGAAGTATTGTTTAATAGCAGCTATTGTGGCACTATAGCATTGTAGCCAAGCGGAATTTGAACAAACAGCCATTTCCTACGATCCGTGATTGACAACACTGCTTACCCTTGATAAATTGGCAGTGGAAAGCCCCACAGAGCATCAAAAGACATATATTCAATAATAGTAAACTGCTTCGTGTGAAAGTAGGATATGCTAAAATTAAAATTCACATATTTTTAACACAGTCCCAAAAACACATCATTATACTGATATGTACGAGTTATGATATGACATCCTTATATCAGGTTTGTTCCTATTTCTAGGAAGGAAATGCTGAACATTACGAACAATGATGGCAAGAATGAATAACAGAAGAATTTGTTTGGCTATCCACCCGTTATTTCGTTTCTATTTTATTAATTTTATTTCGTTTCTATGTGGATTCCATACAAATTCCCGTTATTTCGTTTCTATGTTCACCTGCAGGGAATTTGTATGGAATCCACATACTAAATCGTTTCTATTTTATTAATTTTTTTGGAAAACTGCGATGTATGCATTCTTGCACTTCACAGACAAATTTCTTCATGATATATAGTATAACTCTTCTAGGGATATAACCAGTTTCTGTTTTTTACCTTTACTGTCTCATTATAATTAAAAATTTTGTTTCCCCTAGTATATTACTGTATGAATATTTAAGTACTGCTTACTGCTGTTACTTGACCCTATAAAATTTATAACTACCTTCTAATTTTAGTTATATCAAAGATTTGGTTTCTCTACATGCAAATGACATATATTTTATAGCTAGCTGGATATGCACTTGGGCACTTTTTTCAGGATCAGAAGGATTGGTTGTTTATTTAAATATCCATTACAAAATACAACATTTTACATGACAGTTAATCTTTAAGCATTACATTCCACATATCAAAGTTTCTTCTTTGTAGATAAAAGTAGTGACACATGCCTTGCCATGGATTTTTTTTTTTTTTTTTTTTTTTTTGAGTTACATTTTATTAAAACAAAATTGTGATTGATTTGATGGCAGGGGCTTATCTGAAAGAGATTACTAGTGAGAAAATCAGTAACTCAATGTGCTTGTATCTGGATTGGAATCCTTCATCCACATCGATCACAGTAGGGCTTTCTGATGGCAGTGTTTCTATTGTTTCTCTTCATGAATCCAAGCTGGAAATACAAGAAGAGTGGAAGGCACATGATTTTGAACTTTGGACAACATCTTTTGATATCCACCAGCCAAATATGGTATATACTGGCTCTGACGATTGCAAGTTTTGTTGTTGGGATTTGAGGGATAGTCCTTCCAATCTTGTATTTAAGAACTCTAAGGTCCACAAAATGGGTGTTACTTGCATTGAAAAGAGTCCTCATGACCCAAATACCTTATTAACTGGAAGCTATGATGAATTCTTGAGGGTGTGGGATTTAAGATCAATTTCAAAACCTGTTAATGAGACTTCAATTAGCTTAGGTGGAGGAGTTTGGAGGGTGAAGCATCATCCCTTCATCCAAGGCCTTTGTTTGGCTGCTTGCATGCATAATGGTTTTGCAATTGTTGCTATTAAAGGCGACAAAGCTGAAGTGTTGGAAATGTACAAGAAGCATGATTCCCTTGCATATGGAGCAGACTGGCAGAAAGGAGAAGTAAATCACACGGAAGGTAGCAGTAAACCAGTAGTGGCTACTTGCTCTTTCTATGACAAACTTGTCAGGGTATGGAGGCCATGTAATGATATTATCTTATAAATTCATGTTTAACTTTGAGCCCTCAGTTTTTAAATGTAACAATAACTGTTTTATTCAATCATGGTTGCATTATTAAACAAAGAAATATGTCACTATTTTTTTGCAGCTAAATATTAGTATTTCAAACTCACTCATTCATTGGTGTGTATCCTTTGTGAAGCTATTGACTGAATGATCTTAGCAATTAGCATACCCAATTCAGTTGCCATTTATATTTGTGCTTAGCTAATAGAACTTCAACATTATTCCTTTTACAAACCAATGCTTGGCCGTTCGAGTGGATTGCGATTTCAGGCAACTAATTGCGAGGGTTAGAGGAGTTAAGGACTAAGGTTCAAGGTTCAAACTGATGAATTAATCGCAGGGTTCAGGATTCAAAGCCATGTGTGCATGGGCGGAGCCAGAAATTATACTTGTGGTGGGCCAAAATAAAAAGGATAATGAATTAAGAAAAACAAAATTTCTGTGTAAAATAATAATAAAAAAATATTAATATAATATTTTATCATATACTTCCTCCCTTTCTAAATATAAGCAAAATTGACTTTTTAGGTTCATTCAATTAATGATGTATGTGGTTCATAATTAGAAAGGGAGGGAGTAAACTCAACAAGAAAATATAAATATAATTAGGGAAAAAGAAATTTTGTATATAAACTTTTCATTTTGTATAGATTATTTTATGTAATTGTAAATAGTTTTTTTCGTTGTATTTTGTTATTTTATTTACGAAAATATAATTAATGAATATTTGGATTAGACAATTTTAATAGGATAAACAATATTTTTCACTATATTTTTAATAAATTAAAGTTGCTAGTTTTCAACATTGAAATATATAGTATACTTTTTTTTATATAGTTTCTCTCTATTTGAGGTAATCATATTTGAGACATTCTCAGACAGTTAGACATTAAACATGTGTACCTCTCTTAGTCAATATTTAAACATTGTTTCGTCATATTGTAGAAGACTAGTCTTTTTACTGGATCTAACTCTCAATGGTTAAAATAGTTAGCAGTAACATATTGTTTAACATTTTTTTGACGATATGTAGTCTAGAAAACAATAACAAAGTTTATGGTAACCATACAAATATGTCATAAATAAGCCAAAAAAACCAGAGAGATCAATTTCCATAACTATGCTCTTCATTTTACAAGAAAAAATGTTTTCAAATGTATTCTAGCCCCCAGTTAGATACATGAGAACGGATCATCTCCTGCTGATGGCGTTCTGCCAACTAACTGAACTGATATAGTAAACATTGAACGCTAACCGATTGCACTGGAAAAAACAATTCGCATCTAATACTTCACGAATCAAATCATTTGATAGGTTAATCTCACATTCCAACATACTGTCATGAACCATCTACAACGTAAACCGGATAAATATTTGTATACTCCTGACTGCTCCACCTCCTTTAACATAGTGCACTGACTTAAAAGTGGACTGTATCCACATGCACGCGAGCGCACACACATGGTGATTGTATATCATGCTGTTCCGAGGTTTAAGAGACCTGATAAGGTTATTATTATTATTATTATTAGACTTCATCTGAGACAAGTAACTTCTGAGGTAGGAAAATGACTTAAATCCTTTAGTGACAGACTAAAATGTGTAGGTTCCTAGTGGATGAGAGCAATGTGTGTATACAGTTCTATATGGAATGATGATGATTGGGCCACTCAATGTGGTTGTGTGAAAACAGATTGGAGTGAAGCCAACTACACCATTATGAGCTAACAAAATTGTTACTTTTCCATTTTCCCGAAGTATTATGAAGGTTAGCAAACTCAAAGTAATGATAGGATAATGGAGAAAAAAAAACAAAGGGAATGAAGCACGGATACGGACACGGACACCGGATACGACACTGACACGCCGACAAAGCTAATAATTTGAAAAAATCACATAATTTAGTGTAATTACAAGTGTCGGTGTCGGACACGAAAACACGCATAATCGTAGGAGTGTCCGTGCTTCATCAAATGACAATCAACAGAAATGTTAAGGCACAGACAGATTCTACAACATTGACTATCAGTACCCAACATCTTGATATACACTGACACGCCAGCACAGCTAATAATTTGAAAAAATCACATAATTCAGTGTAATTACAAGTGTCAGTGTCGAACACGAGGACACGCCTAATCCTAGGAGTGTTCGTGCTTCATCAAATGACAATCAACAGAAATGAGCATAGCTAATAATTTGAAAAAATCACATAATTCAGTGTAATTACAAGTGTCAGTGTCGGACACGAGGACACGCCTAATCCTAGGAGTGTCTGTGCTTCATCAAATGACAATCAACAGAAATGTTAAGGCACAGACAGATTCTACAACATTGACTATCAGTACCCAACATCTTGATATACACTGACACGCCAGCACAGCTAATAATTTGAAAAAAATCACATAATTCAGTGTAATTACAAGTGTCAGTGTCGGACACGAGGACACGCCTAATCCTAGGAGTGTCCGTGCTTCATCAAATGACAATCAACAGAAATGTTAAGGCACAGACAGATTCTACAACATCGACTATCAGTACCCAACATCTTGATATACACTGACACGCCAGCACAACTAATAATTTGAAAAAATCACATAATTCAGTGTAATTACAAGTGTCAGTGTCGGACACGAGGACACGCCTAATCCTAGGAGTGTCCGTGCTTCATCAAATGACAATCATCAGAAATGTTAAGACACAGACAGATTCTACAACTTTGACCATCAGTACCCAACATCTTGATATAGAAATCAGTAGTAAACATTTGAAACTATAAAAACTTAGTGGCCACACTCAATGTTTTTAAATTCAACCCCATACAAGGAATGACCGGATTTTTCATTTTGCTTAGTGTGTGTTTGGTGTCAATGTGAGTTTGCCAAAGTCACGTGACTCACCGTGATTTTGGCAAATACATTGTGGCTTACTGTGATTAAAATTCACTGTGATACCTAACATGCACTTAGGTGATCGATAAAACTTCTGATTCAAACATTGACATGTTTGTAAGGATATCAACTCAATAAAGAAGAAGCTAAAGGTAGCAAATAGAAAAAGGGAATTCCAAGAATAAAAGTGAAGACAAACTTTTTTGAATATTCTCTTCTTGACCTTCCTTTTCCAATCACAGTACATATATTTACAAAATTTTAAGTTCACTAATGCCAATAGAGAAAGGAATGTAACCCTCAAGGCATGATGCAACTGAATGCAAATACCAAAAATTAAATTGGTGACTTAGCATAACCGAAAATGATCTTAATCCCCCAAACCGTGAGCTTCAAGACTCTTCTAATCCAAGTCATTTGGTCACTCCAGAAAATTAAATAAACCAACTCTTGTTTACCAAAACATCTCAACTCAGAAAGTGCTCATTGCCATTAATCGTCATCTAAACAGAAAATATCCACTTGCACATAGTTTTTTTTTGCATATCAAATTCTACCTTTTGTTCTAGTATGTTTTGAATATATTAGCTAATTTGGAACATAAAAGAAAAAACCAAGGACAAAATTAAGCATAATGGCGTAGATATTTGAATAGAATGTAATGAAATTTAAACAAAGATGAGTAAAAGCAAAAGATCAATCAATTGAAAATAGTTATGATATAAGCATTTGATAAGCCACTTTGGGTATAGGGTAAAATTAAAACTTCCATAATCATGTAGCTCGTGGGTAAAGAAGAGAAGAAAAATTACTATATATTCCTTGGATGATAGCTTTCTTTGTGGAATACTATCGTGCAATCAATTTCCGCCGTAACACCAATCTCATCAATCATCCCGGTACTTAAATCAAACCAAGCTAGTTCATTATCTTTTTTCCTAATCAATATATTGCCTTTCTTTCCTGCTCCAATCGGATACTCAAGGCAATGTAGAGGGCCAACAATGAAGAGCTTAGTCCATGATTCCTTTACACCAAGTTCACCTAAAATTGAAATCTGAAATGTAGATGTCTTGGTATGATTTAACATAAAAGCAATAGATCCATTTAATACCATCAAATGTCTCTTGACCAAATCATCCTTTGCGCTATCATTTACGTAAGAGGGTATGGGTGTTGTAATGAAAGATTCACTGCTGAAGTCAAATGACGACAAACATATATTGTATGTATATGTTCTATTCCAACACCATGTATTTGTCTCCTTTATATCCCACCACCACCAATGAGACACTCCATCCATGTACACGTATTCATCATCATATATATTATAAGCACCATGCTTACCATCATCATCAATTTTTCTCCAAGAGTTACTACTTAGGCTATATATCTCCCAGAAAGAAACATCTGGCAGCAATGGCACATCCTCGTCAATTTTTGGAGAACGATGAGTCCACCGAAGCATCTCATAGTCATCTTTAACATGATCATAACCAACTTGATGATTATTAGCCGAAACATACCAATTAGGATCAATATCCCTAGACGGAGGAATGATCTTGAATTTCTTGGTAGTTGGGTTCCAGAATACAACTTCCATATTGCCATAGTCAAGACAAAGAGTGCCATTAAAACTAACGGGAGAAAAACATTAAAACCTGAATCATAATATTGATATGGTAATGACGGATCTGGCCAATCTAATTTAACTCGATTCCCAAACCTCTTACTGGAAATAGAGTACAAAACATGTTCAAGTCTGTCGTAGATGCCTTTGTTTCTTAAAAGTAGGAGGAGAGACATATTATCATAATAAGAACAATCCTTCGTCAAAAAATAGTCGCGGTGCATAGTCATGAAATAAGGGTTATCAAAAAGGAGGGACCAAGATTTGCACGCGCATTCAAATCATTTCAAAGACTTGAGAGGAAGTTTGGAGAGAATAGAGAAAGTAATATCATCGGATACATAATTGCTAACCTGAACATTTGATGACGGAGTTGACAGTGATATCCCCATCTCCAATAAGGACAAGCTTGGATTGAATCAAAGGGCAATGTATGTTTAAAGAAAACAACAAGGTTTTTGATATATATATATTTTTTAAACAAACCCTATTCCTTAACAGAGAACAAGGTTTCTCTTTAGTTGGATTTTGTCTGGGGTTTGCTGAGGACGTAATCCATCGTGTGTGTGAGTGTAATCTTTTTATTTATTTGTTTTTTTATTAAGTTCTTATTTACTTTTTAAAATTAAATTTGTTTGTATTTTATATATACACCGCCAATTAAATTTGCTTCTATTTTATATATACACAACCAATAAAGGAAATATAACAATGTAATTTTTTCCCCTTGAAAATAAAAAAATAGTGTAGTTTTCTTAGGGAGCTTTTTCTACCGGCCAGTTAGGAAAATAAGAATTGATTTCAATGTTTTTCTTCAATTACTAATATCTCCATGCATGGTGTTGTATTCTTCTGTAGTCAAAAGCTCTTTCCAAAACATATCATGGCTGTTACAACTTACAAGTCATTCTTCCATGGATTGTCCCCCACCTCAACCACCGCCTCTTTATTTCTGCTTAATAGCTGCCACATCATATGCTGAAACGTCCTCTGACTGCCGCCTCAAAAACCACCATGGCAAGGACCGGATTTGACTACTCCATCGGTACACAGTTCGAGGTCTATTGGTGTTTTTATGATTTCGTTGTTATGTTTCTTTCGTTGTGTTTTGTTACTTTTTGTTTGTGTTAAGTTTGTATCTCATCATGTTTGAGAAGAACTGGGTTTGTGTTTTGATTAGGAGGCTTACGACGAATATCATCAATTTTAGTATCCTTGCAACCTCACAAATTATTTTTTAGTATGTGGTAGAATTGGTCATACAAGAGATCACTTATAAACGAATTGAGTGAACACCTGTATATATTTTTGTTCGCAGTTGGAAGGTATTAAAGATTGTGGCTCAACTCATCATGTTTTTGATTGTATTTTGCTTATTTTAGCATTTGAATGAAATTTATTTTATTGTAAAAAAAATGTCATTTAACGAATTCACGGGACTAAAAATAAAAAATTAATCATATGTTTTAGCCATGGTTTGGCCATCTCATTCTAACTTTTCATTTTTCTCAAAAAGTTTAAAATTAATATATATGCAAATGAAGAATAAATAATGAGTAGCATTCTAAATTCTTAAGCAGATTTACGTGGAAGTGTGGACGTCTCTTTCACGCATTGTTATTTTTTTATGGCTGACTCTCTTATTGTTCGGATCTAACTACTTGAAGCATGTTATCTAACTTGTATCTTTGTAACTTGAAGCACTATATGTAGCTGATATCATTCCAAAATTTCATGGTTTACGGTTTAATTTTTTGTATCAATTCAAACTTTTGATGTCTAGGGTTTCCTAATTTTTAGGGTTTCATCATGGGTACCTTTCAATTTTTGGTTTTTCCCTTCTATTTGGAGACCCATCAACATAAGCAATAATCAAGTTGGTAGTAAAAAAAAGTGGTACAGTAAAAATATATTAAAACTTAACAATAAAGCAAATGAAAAATTAATGACTGCAATGTTTTAACACATGCATCCAATCCAATCATGATAATTTTGGTGAATACAAATTAAATTTTGAAAAGCTAAAACATTGTTGTAAATTTTGTGACAACAACGACCATCGCTTATAAACCAAACAATTGGGTTCGGTTGTTTAATGAACTCTACCAAAGGATTAATTGTTTAGAAGAACTGAGTTTTATTATTGGGCATGATGTTTTTTAGTCAGACTTTACTTATCTCATGATCGAACTCTAGATTATCAAAACCTTTTTTCCTTGAGAACCTAGGATTTGGATTATGTACCTTTGCTTTCTCCACCTTTGGGTGACTTTAGGGGGGAAAAGAAAGAGAATTTGAAATAGTTTGGAGAAATATGGAGAGTTGATGAAAGATAGAGATAAATGTAGGTGTCTTTCCATTTCCAAAGGTAGACAATCCCTATCGGAGAAAGGGGGATGAGGGGTGGGGTTAACATAAAAAACAAACATCACTTATAATAAAAAATTCCCGCCCACAAGTCGAAAGATTATAGAGAATCCCCTACTTACATGTACAAATTTGCATCCAGAATTCACACCAATAACATAGTTACTAGAAAATTATATATTTTTTTGAGTAAATTACACTCTCCTCCCTTCAAAAATGTTTGAATTACACTCATTTTCTTTCTTATGTTAAAATATACACTCCCCTCTCTTCTTATTCAAAACATATTAGAAATTTTTTCACTCCCCTCCCCTAAGAGAAGCTTGAATTACATTTCTCTCCTCCCTTATGTTAAAATCTACACTTTACTCCCTCAATATTTATTTTTTATTTCTAATAATCTAGAAAAATAATAATAATCTAACACACTTTGAAAAAAATAGTATTGTGAGTCTATTTTAATATAATAAAAAATTAAATACATATTTTTCGCTATTTTTTATTCACAATTTCATTAACATGTAGTTTTAAACCCTATTTTAAAATATGAAACAACCCAAAATAAAGTTAAAATATGTGAAAAAATTACTAAAGACAATAAAGCATGGTTATTTAAAAGTTAATTTTATACTCTAAATTATCAATGCAATAGCAAAATATTTAAATTTAATTATCATTGACATTTAAATTATAAAGAAATGAATTAATTTTTCTTAAATGATGGTTCAAAATTAATATATATCATAAAAATATTTATTTATGTTAAATTAGATTAAAGTATAGTGCAAATTTAATTATTAAGGGAGGAAGTTGTAATTCAATCATCTTACAAGGGAGGGAAGTATAAATTTTATTTTTCGAAGGAAGAGAGTGTATATTTTAACATAAAAAAGGAGAAGAGTGTAATTCAAATATATTTGAGAGGAAGGGAGTGTAATTTACTCTATTTTTTTTTAGGGATAAATTTATACCTATTGTAGGTGGGACATAAGGGTATGATCCTCATTCCAATTCCCAAACCATCATCCAGGACTATCTCGTCTATATCCACAAAGAAAAATTTACCGCCAACAAGTTTGAAGTTTATAGAAAAATCCTTAATTACAGATACAAATTTGCATCCGTGGTCCGCAGCAATAACATTTTTTTTGAACCAACCAATAACATTTTTCTTTTAAAGTGAACCAACCAATAACATAGTTACTAGAAAATTATATACTTGTAAAAATAATATTTTTTTATAAATGGATACAAATCATCACCCTTCAAAATAAAAAAAATAATAATGGATACAGATTAGGCAAATATAAATAAATGGATACATATTAAATGGATATAAATATTGGGAGTAAAATCATTGGAATAGGGTTGACTGTAGTGCATGATTACAGCCTTTTTAGTTTACACTCCGAAACTGTGTCACTTTACTTACTGATGCAATATTTGTCTTCCAAATCAAACAATCTTTTCAGATTTTCGTTTTCTCTTTCCTTCTCTTCAAGTAATATCGTGATTCTTCGCCGTGATTTTATTCCACAATTTAATGCCATTAATTCTCTAATCTCCTGAAAATTTTCATCATTCATCTTTACCACTTCCAAGCCCTTAAAGGTCCTTTATTTTTTTGGTATTTTTTTCATTGTTTTTATTGCCAATTCATTCAAAAGTTGAAACTTTCTTGTACTTTGTTGTGATAAGACTTTTAGGTTTTGAAATATTTTAATTTTCGAGGATCACGGTAATTACCAATGATAGTGATACAATATTGTTTAGATTTTTAAAGCTAGGATTTGTTATTATCCTTTTAGGGTTTATGATTATGGTTTTGTTCATTGTTAATAATGTATAAGTATGCTTCATTATGATCGTTTTTTTCTTGATATGAAATTTTAAACCAGATATATATGAAATATGTGAAAGTTTTGAGTTTGATATTATACTGTGTTTTATTTGATGATGATGGTATTTTTTTGTTTTTTTTT
>Ga0228711_1009228_pt1 | contig 13492 bp, 13 predicted proteins | sample MedpolnodulmetaG_2_FD_177996 | JGI IMG/M metagenome (GOLD analysis project Ga0228711, IMG submission 177996) | Root nodule microbial communities from Medicago polymorpha collected in Santa Monica, California, United States - brown nodules | ecosystem: Host-associated > Plants > Roots > Nodule...
TATTATTATTATTATTATTATTATTATTATTATTATTATTATTATTATTATTATTATTATTATTATTATTATTATTATTATTATTATTATTATTATTATATGATGGTTAGTTTTTTTTCAGGGGTATATGTTGCTTGGTGATTGATTTGTATTTATTTTTCAAGCAGCTTAGTTAGTTTACTTTTCCTTTTGCTGTCGTTGTTAATTCTTCCTTTCCATGATCTTTCTTTACATACATACTTATCAAAAAAGGCTGAGGCATCATTTTCCATTTTCCACGGTGTTGATTTTCCCAGTGACTTCCTTTAAGATTTATCATAATATATCTCATTTGCAATATCCCATTGTCTCAAAATAATTGTAACTACAAGATATTAATAAGATATTACTTATCTTTTTCTACTATTATCCACTTACTCATTGTATTTTAACACAACTAGTTATTCCACTAACTACAATTAATAAAAATATTTTTTAATGAACTTCATTTTATAATCAACTTCATTTTAACATTGATTTTATGGTAGATGAATATAATTTAAGATATTATGAGAAAATTCTACTCTTCTAATCTTGTAAGAAATATATAATTTTCTTTGGAAAAATTACACTGAGGTGTCTTTAAATGACACAAGACACAGTAACCAAAATAAAATGACACAAGACACTGCTTTCAAAAGGAAAAGCAAAACAAAACAAAAAAAAAGTTAAAAACAGAAAATCTCTTAAATCGTATTCACGTGATCGCATGGCAATAGCAAATAGGTATATATCTTTGCACAATTTCATCACAAACCAAACAGAAGAATATCTTCAAGATCGTGAAGAATCATACAAAAAAGAAGAGAATCAAAGATGATGAAACATAGAATCGTGATGAAGCACAATCAAAATAGCAATAAAAGCTCCAAGAAAATAGATGAAAATCCACAAATCGATGGAGAATGATGATGAACACAACGGAATCGCAACCAAAACTTGGTTAAAAAGAGAAACATTGATACCATAATATGAAATGAATGAAAGAGTGTTATTTCCATTAATTGATGATAACTTTACAACATATATTATATACAAGTGTTATTGTACTAATTGTGCTGCATAGAGTTAACTTGTACCGCAAGTTACTCAGATTATCTAGCTAATTTCCCTCAATTAGCTCATGGTGCAATAAGTATAAAACAGCCATAGGTTTAAATGCTGATACAATTTTTTGCTATGCATGGTCGATTTGATGCAAAACTGATACATTTTACAGTTCATTTGCGATAATTAAAAAAAATTAAGGTTTCCTTAAAGAGAAGATTCCTTGCTTTGGAACCATACATAACTTTGGAGATGCAAGTGTTCAACTTTCATTCAATCATCTCCATCCTAGATTCTAGATCAAAATTAGTAAAGGCATTAGTAAATCATAACAACAAACGTAATCAAAGGCCATTTTCAATAAGCCAAAACAAAGGTTCTGTTTTTGCTTTCTATCTTCCCCTATCATCAGTCAATAATGAGTCTTTGCATGCTATATGATCAAATTTAAATTTTAACTTCTAACTTTCAACTTAAAATTGCAAATGTGAAAGCTTGGATATGTGAAGAAAAGAATTTTCCAATCTAATTTAGAAAGAATACATATGAAATGAAACTAGCTAAAATTTATTTTTAGTCAAGAAAATTAATGCAATAACCGTTGTGAATTCGGTAACTCAAAATCACAACAACACAAACATTCCCCACATACTTGTGACAACCTCTAAATTATAGAAGCAATACTAAAATATGAATTCAGTACAATTTAGCAAGATAATAATATTATGACTCAAGCATCAATACAAACGCTTCAATCATTCAGCTGTAGCAGTGCATCACTATTCCACCTTTCTTCAACTGTAGTCCATCCTTCAACAATTGCATCAGTGCAAATATTTATCAAGGGGCAATGTGCTGACACATAATTGAAATTCTGTGAGTTAAGAAATCCTTCAGTATCTTAGTAGCAAATATTAAAAAAAATAAAAAAAAAACTGTTAATAATTTCAAACTGGATAGTTTCATATTGTAGTTGAAAAAACCATCAGACATACAGAATGTAATTCTTCCCATTTTTTAAAAGCCAAATAAATTAAAGGTGCTATTGTTTCTTTCTATCTTCTCTTGTCAACAATGAGCTTTTGCATGCTATAAGATCAAATTAAATTATTACTTCCAACTTTTAAATTAAATTTGCAAATGAGAAAGCATGAATAGAATAAGTGAAGGAAATAAGATAGCAAACTTAAATTAGATTTTCTTCCATTATAGTTTAAATTTAAAAAATAGAAGTCATATATATGAAATTAATATAGCTAAAATTTTATTTTAGTCAAGAAAATAAATACAATAAAAAGTTAAGACTCAAGATGTGAACGTAATCAAGGAGAGATAAGGCATTTTTGCTAGGACATCGGTACCTTAGAATGAAGTCATTTACACATAATGGAATCCATTTACTTTCGAAAATCCAAAAAATCAAACAACAGAAATCAAATAAAATTGATGGTAGTTTAAGAGGATGGCACGTACATACCTTTAATAATTAGTCTTCTTTAAGATTATGTTTGGGATGTGAGCAATTTTGGGCCATGTTGCACTTGTTTGTGTCTCACATTCTTCAATTAAGAGGTTACATCCAAAGATTTTCAGGGTCTGTAATTTGGCAAGGCAAGGCATTCCTTCGGGAAGTGAAGCTAAATTTGCACAGTGCTTAATGGTGACATGCTGAAGTGAGGAGAGTTTGCAAATCCAGTCTGGCAATGCCTTCATATCCAAACAATCATGGAATTCAATATTGCGCAAGGAAGGAAGATAGTTGTGGTCATCCTTAAACCAATTTCCGATTTCCAAAAATATTTGACTTGAAAACTCCCACAACTCAAGATGATTGAGAGAAGTCAAACTTTGCACCCAACCATTTCGAAGTTTTTGCATATTTAACGTTTTTCCGTCAAGGCTCAAGTATTGTAGCATGGAAAGAGGAGGGGATTCAATCGAATGCTTTGAACCTTCATTGTTTAATGTTGCTTCCAATATCACCACACAAGAGCGTAATAAATCCAATTTCTTATAAGGTTTGGAAGAGTATGTGATAAGTCAATAATTAGTCATTAATTAGTGTCTTTTATTTAATATTTAAGTTTATTTTAATTAAATTTAATACGTTTTTATTTCCTTCTAGAACTATTTTACTTCAATTGCAAGTTATTTTATTTTAGGAACAAATATTTGAAAGATGGAGTCTTGGAGAAAAAGAAAGGAGAATTGGAGCTGATTCATGCCAAAAATATGAAGATCTCGTACAAAAATATTTTGTGCAAAGAATTGAAGATCTTGTACAAAAATATAACAAGTGGCGCGTCCCATATTGCCCTTTTGCTGCTTTTGCTTCTTCGACAAGCTGCCTATTTTAGTATTTCTGACCTAGAACCCATGGTTTCTTGTGCAACACTTTAGTGATTTAATTCTTGGGGCTCAAGTCAATGTTAGACTATAAATAGAGCAATCATCTAGTTTGTAAAACCATCTTTTGTTCTTGGAATAAAAGTTCACCTTTATTTTATTGTCATTTACTTTTATGTTCTTCTTCTCTTCTATGTCTACAATGAACGTGAGTGAGTAGACTCTTCTTGTCTTTGGATTGTTAGATGAGTCTAATGACTTAATCCTAATCAAACCAAGCCTCAAACCCTAATTTTATATAAATCTACTTTCTAATCTAATTCACCGTTTTTATAATGAATTAACAAATACCGAACTCATAAAGCGACAGCGGAAGGTTAGTGTTTGTTAATTCATCATCACAAATATCAATTCATAAAGCGACAACGGAGTTTTGATATTGGAACAAGTGAAATTAGACAAGGATTGTGAAACATGAGAATAGTCTAGCAAACCTTGAGACAAATAAAGTTTTGTTCTTCAAAGATTCTAATAGCAATCAATCATGAGAATAGGCGTGATTGCTAGAGGAACACACTCAATGATTTCGAGAGAAACTTTGATATACTTAAAAGAAACTTGTCTTTAGAAAGTGGGTCCAATATAAAGTATAGGTTTAGGGTTTGGTTTGTGAAGGTTTTGTCATCAAGATGAACCAATAATCTCAAGGCACCTTTTATTGTTACTGTTATACTTTTTAACCTTTGAAACTTTCATCTAATGATTATTAAAAGTTAATTGAATTCTTGAATTCATAACTCCCTGTCGGAACGATACTCTTTTTACTACGTCGGTAGAACCGTGCACTTGCGGTTTTACTTATCAATAGGCATGCATGTCAACATTTCATAGTCAACAATTTTCAATCGAGAAAAACCAGAAGAAAAGGGAGGGAGGGAGAGATGAGATTGTGAAGAGTTATCATCATCATTGACATCAGCCCTCATCCTCCGCCATCCTCTCAACTTTCCACCTCTTATAATTTTGAGCTTCTTCAAGGAGCACAGCTTTGATGGACTCAACTGTATATTTAAGTCTTTCCAATTCATCCATAACACCATAGATCCGTCCAAACTCACGAAAGGCCGCTGAAGCCAACCTGTAAAAAACAAATCAGCACACCAACTATAACTAACTGTTTGCATTTTGACACTTACCGTACCTTTTTTTTTTTTTTCAAGGACTCCATCAACTATAATAATCATATTTGATATGTGTAAGACACAAAAAGAATGATTCTCTATCCCTGACACTTCCTTTTTAGTAATAAACAGCAAGTATGACAATTTTAATGGAGTTGAAAACAAATTCACCTGTTAATGAGACTTGCAGCAACAGCATATGGAATTTGCTCAGCCATCCTTCAGCAATAGTAGCAGTGAAGAATCAGATTGAAAAGTTGTTGAGTTTGAGTATGGCAATGAACTCTATGAAAAGCATGGGGTACATGGTGGTAGTTGACCAATTGGTGGGACAAAAATGTATTTTCATCGTGTAACAATTAAGTAGTTGAATGAGAAAAATTAAGAATTCTTCATTTTGCAAAAAACAAAAATATGAATTTTTTAAGTAAATTAATGGTGCCCTCCAAAAAAAAAAAGTAAATTAATGGTGAAAAGTCTAAATTTACACAAATCTTACAGGATAAAAAATTAGTTACTGATAGTAGTAAATTTTAATTTGGCCCTTCAACAAAATTGTTTGATTTTAATCAACTAAAAGGTGAAGACATGTTTTCTTTTACCAAAAAAAGTGAAAACATTTCTAATAGTACTCGATGATTTTAGGGTAGGTAAATATAATTTAAGATAGAATCGTGACCGCCACGAGCCTATGATGATGAGTTCAATTTATGTATGAGAAATTCTTCTGCTCTTCTTCTATAAGAAATAATTCTTTTTATTTTTCTTCTATTAGAAATAATTCTTTTTATTTTTCAAATAGCCTGATGAAAATCTCACAATTGAAAAGCGGAGAATTGGAGGTTTGAATTTCCAAAATAACATATCAAATATCTTACCGTCTTTGATCATTTAAATTGTACTTGCAAAACGGAATAAATATGTATTTAATCTATTTTAATATAATCAAAATTCTTTATGTAATTGGAAGGAGACTTTTATTTTAAAAAATGTATTAGGCTCAGCCTAACACAATTTCATTTTAAATCATCCTCTTTATAAATATAATTTCATTCAGGCATAAAACTCAAAGATTCACAAAAATAAATTAATAAATGAGTAGCTATATGTTGCTAACGTGACATATTTTTAATTATTTTTTTTACACATTTCTTCTCTGCAATCTAAGAAAATCCTAGTACCAAAAAAAATAAAAAATACTAGGGACACAGACAATCCAACTCCTATTAAGAAGGAACCTGAGTAATAAATTATAAGAGAGGAATTCAGCCCTCAGGGATTCCTCAGCCCTGATGCTGCCCCCATTACAATTGCCAGAACAAGGCCAAGGCCGGCCCCAACAGATGCACCCACAGCAGCAGAATTCAATGAAATTGCCTTAGCTTTACCATTTTTACTTGCATCATTTGATATTCCTTGTTCTCTGGCCAACTCCATCATCAATCTATCTCCGGCAAGTTCCTGTCAATAAAAGTATATAATTTATTAGTCTGCATTATTATAGCAAATACACTTGAAATTGTGCAATGAAGAACATTAACAAATATTGAGCATATTGATATAGTAACAAAGTTTCACTTGAAAAAGAATCCAGAATAAAATAAACAACTGAGCTTCTAACTCAATAGCTTTACAGGTATTAAGAGAGACACATTGGATGAGATAAAGCCTGACAATGTTTATACACGGAGGCAGTGTTCACCTTACAAGATGGTTTTGTAAGATTGTGTTAGGTTCAACCCACATTCTAACTAATAAAAAAAGTGTAGCATTACTGGTATACCTCACAAAGTAGGAAGATAGTATCCCTATTTTCTAAGCAGAGAAGCAATTACTACCGAGAGTGCTACTAACACTCACGGTAGCTCAATTTTCACTCCAAGATGGGATGAAATTCATGTAGGTCTCACTAAACTAATGATTCCTATTTTCAAAGTGGTGGAACCAACATAAATTTCACCCTATCATAGAGTAAGTATTGGACCGAGATTGTTGAATTTCACCCTATCATAGAGTGAGAGTTGGACGGAGAGTGTTGAACAGTGTTGCTAGCACTTTTCGTTACACTAATTAAAATTTACTACTTATTTATACTACCATTTTGGAATCAATCAAACTAAGGAAAATACGATGTATGCAAAACCATGAAAATAAGTTTTTGTTCCACCTGAAACGAAGACTCCTCATGACTGCGAAGTGCACGATGGATTTTCTCACATAGTGCGGTGACACCTTCAACTTGAAGAACAATCTCCCTTTTCAGGAAAGGCCTCCTAACAAAATTGATAGGAGCGAATAAAAGGTTTTGAGGACCCACCCTTTTACTGGATTCTCCATTAGTTGCAGCATCCCACGACAAAGAAGCCCCAGCAAAACCAGGCATAACATATGGGCAGGCGTTTATAATTTCAACCGAGCTAGGAGAGACTTGGTAAGCTTTCAAAGCAGCATCAATTGCTGACTTTTGATGGTGCGCACTAACTGCAAATTTGTTTGTTATTGCAAGAACCCAAGGAATTCCAAGACATTTAGCTTCATCCAAGAAAAGTGACAGAACTGGCTTCTGTTGAGTACCATTTGAATCATTATATCGAGGTATACTATGCGATAGGTTATGAACAAGAACAATCAAATCAGTTTTTCTATTTAGATCTCGAATTCCAGCCCACAGTTCATCCTTGAAGCGAGAGGTTTCTGAACTCAGCTCCTGAAAAACAATTTAAATGAAAAGGCAGATGAACATCACTATATATTTGCTTAACTACTAACAGAAAGTTACTCTTCAACCTAGCACCCTACTAACAGAAAGTTACTCTTCCCCTAAGCCAAGATTTCAAAGCCAACCATAAACACATGAAATATTTGCTTAACTATTGTATTTGATACCATCTGATAATAAGAATATGTTCCTTCGTCGTTGAATTAATAAGTATCGAGATGCAGCACAAATATTTATCAATTAAGAGTGCTAATAACTGAGTTTTGGCATCATATCAACTCTTTTGACGAAAATGGTAAACAATATTAAAAAAAAAGTAACATAAATAATGGATGATAATCACTATTTTTACAAAAAATATAATGTATGTAAATAGATTGATAACACCATAACCCTCCTGGAAAAAAAATGCATTAGGAATGTTTTGACGTTTAAGCACCCATAAATATAGGGAGTAGGGACCAGATCATGGTAATACTAGAAATATAAAAGTGAAAAGTAGAGAATGGATCAATCATGACCAAACATCAACAACATAAAATAACATTAGTAGATGTCTCCTCCTGGTTGGGGTCAGACGGTGAGCTACATAGATTATATGACACAATTCTGTCCTACTGTGAATTGTGTCTTCAGGTACAAGCAAATTTTTAGTTGAAAACAGTACTAGATTCTACAAGTTAATACTAGGTTTCGATAAAGGAAAATGAAACTTGAGAGGAAGAATATCCTCTACTTTCTTCCATGAATACTAATAAAATTTTGAAAATAACCAAATATTTAAAGCACAAGCCACTTTGCAGGGAAAAGCAAACAAAAAAAGGATGAAAAGAAAAAACCTGCATATTTATTCCGACAGAATCACAATAGCACAAACCATCGGCAATAACTTCGTGCATGTCAATATCTGAAACTGCATCATCATAAGCAGCAGTACTTGGTTTACTTTTATTCAAAATTGCCTTTAAAAGAGTAGTTTTACCAGATCCCTGCACATAAGCCAACTCATGAAAGTCAGAAGATGAATAGTAAAAGAAATAACACACTTTGACTCCTGAGAAAATTTGTATATACCTCCAGCCCAACTAATCGTACTCTACGAGTTCTCAAATGAACCTCTTTGGAAACAGTTGTAAAATCACTGGTGCAAAATATTAGAAAGTTATTTAAACTTTCCGGACGGACGGACTTGTCATTGTCAACTGGTGCTGAACTACCCACAGTCATTGAATCAACAGAAGTAAACACAGGCATCAAAGAGTCTAACACAGTTTGATGTTTTGGAGGCGTTTTTTGCGGAGCACCTACTAATACTCTCATCTTCTGTAACTCAGGCTGAATTTCTTGATTCGAAGAATAGTTTGGTTCAGAAGGAAAGGATTCAACTGTAGTTGAACACCTAAGGAAGATATAAAACACATCACATACCTCATAGATTCGAACGAAGCTATTTTATAAGCAATATATATTAAATGAGAAACACAAAAAACCCATTTGAATGCACTCCTTTGTCTATCTGACAGATCTATTTGTGACAAGTGAAACACATTAATATTTTCTACTCCTTGGGCCTGTCCCCCCACTTCTACCCCACAAATCTCAAAACATAATTAATTAAAAAGGCAACCTAGTGATACACAGTGCACGTGATGGCATGGTTGAGGGAAGGGTCGGATCAATTTGGGTCTATTGTAGACAGCTTTACTTTGCATTTGCAAGAGGCTGATCCCACAACATGAACCCATAATCTTTGAGAAAGTGTTGGATAAACAACTTAATTAAGTGCTTACTCGATATCAATTCTTATATAAGAGCTTATGCATATGCTGTTTCTACAATTAGAGAGAAAATGGGAGTAAACTCTTCAAAAAACTCTCAATTAACTGTATACAACAGTGAAATAAATTTTGCCTTTCCCAATAAAAAACTTTACACCTTGAGGGCTGATATTAACTGACCCAATTATTAATTAATTAAAAGGAAACTACATCTATAAATGATTTTTATTGGGTAATGACATTACCAGTCACCATTCACTTGAGCATGAACAAGTGTACAGAGATGCAACCCAAAACCACTAATATCAACTTTCAGAGGTTCCCCATTTTTCGCTCCAGGCACACCATTCCATCCTAGAGGAACAATAGAAGTTGCAGTACGAATAGTAGGAGATTCTACTATATGCCCAAGCTCAACAGTGTCTGCAGCTGCAAGCCCGAGCCATTGCTGTAGATGAGAAGCCTGTTGCCATTGCTCAATCCCTAAGAAAGACGATGCATCATCGTTCATGCATAAGTCAAAGATTCTGCAACAAAAAAGTGGAAAAGCAAAGGGATTATTTCTATTCAGAACACAATCAAGTAGTGATGTTGAGAGATACCATCATGCTTCAATAACCAATAATTATCCCACTGTGCCCGGATTCAAGGAGCTAGGCAGCACAAATTAGTTTGGATATGATCTGGTCTTGGGAAAATGTAATTCAGTATGCTCATTTAAGTGTGTAATAATTTTTGAAACTATAAAACACAACTCTATTATACACAACATGACAAGAAAGACAATTACCTCTGAAACCGAGATCGATATGATTTCATTGAATGTGATTGAAATCTTTCCCTCAATTCAGCAAATACTGATTTGACCTGAAAATGTCTTTGCCAGAAGAAAGCAAACAAAATGAGAGAACTTACACGGTTGCACTCAAAATATGACAAGGTTGGGTAGTAAATTCTAAGACTAAAATGGAGAGTGGAACTTTCTCAAGTATTGGTAAGCAATGAAAACAGATTCATACCGATGTCAACTTCGAGTACTCTGCACCTGATAATGACTCTACAGAGGAATTCCCCAACAAATAAAGCTGTCTTGCACAAAACGGGTTGTGATTAGGTAAACATTTATTCAAATACAGTAGCACAACTGTCATAATATGCATGAAAAGGATTAAACACTACGATAAAATCACATGACAAAAAACCCAAATAATACCGAGACAAGGTGATTATAACATGCAAAGCAAATCACAAACAAACTGCGAGAAAATTTAAAAATAAATAAAATAAACTTTTGACATCTTTGGTGACAGCAACAGAAACTATTACGAATCAGATATCGATAATATCTACCTGTCCAAATGGTACATATGATGGTAAATAAGGTACTTTGTGCCATTTTCCTTCATCACCATTTATGGCATTGGTCTTTGCATTTGTTTTCCCATTTGTTGACACTTCCAATGAATGTTTATCGGTTTCAGGAAAAGGCTTGAGCGATATGCCATCAGAACTCTCTTGTATTTCAAGTGACCGTGGTTGAACCGCTTCCTCCTCAATCAAGGTATTAGCAAGAGAATCAGGCAATGAGTTTGTTTCAACAGAATTTATTTGTCTTTCTTGGTGTTTACTAAATTGTCTTCGCAATCCTTCTAAAGGGACTAGTCGTGAGAGTCTCCAGAAGGATCTCTGCACGGGACCTACTCCCAAAACCAACTGTTCTCCATCATTGGCTTTTCGCTTTGCTACCCCTTCCTCCTGTTCTCTCGATAATAAGCTGTTACTTTCATTTTCAGAAGGCACTGGAACAGACTGAGCATTATAATGGCTAAAATATGCTGGAGATAAAATACGGGGAACCAAATCCTCTGGAATGCAATAACTCTTGAAATAATGCTGCCAACCTTTTCTATTAATGTAGCTGGAAAAAAAAATTAACTAATAAATATCCTAGTTTTTCAAGTTTTAAAAAAGTATCAGCAGCTAACTACAAGGAAAACCTACTCCTTCAAAGCAGCATTTCCAACAGGAGGTTGAGAAAATGTAATACATTTGACCGAGACATTCCCATTTTCCTTTGATGAAGATGAAGCAGCAATTACTCTCAAAATGGCAAGAGTAGCTAATGCAGCAACCTGTGTAGAATATTTGGAACTTTGTTATATGCAAATTGTTCAAATACATTAAAAGCAATGTTTTGAAACCCAGATGGATGAATCAAACTCACAGCTCCTCCGAGGGAATGACCACACAAAACAAGTTTGCGTTTCTTCTTTTGAGCAAGCCTGTACAATTCTAATGCAGGTATTCCTTTAGCACGGGCCATGAAACCCTGACAAATAATGAGGGAAATTATTTGAGCCAGAAGACACAAAATTTACATAAATGGCATAGATATATTAGAAAGTATCCAGTACAAAAAACATCAAAAGCCTCTTATGAATACGTGACACTAGCTATATGGATCAAATAGCACCATAAAATTACGTCGTATTGTAAGTCATGCCTGATAACACTAGTTGAATTTTAATCCTACTTCATGATTTTCCCTAGTTTTGCTAGATCTTCCTCTACCTCTAACTAAAAGACTACCCCCCATCAAATAAACTCCCTGTAAATACTGAATTTCGCAGGTCTTCACCACATATGACGAGATCATCTAAGACAATACTTTCAACAAAAAGTGCTGCCCCAATTCTCTCTCTGAAGCATTCCTTTGTAGTCTTATCTTAACTTGTGTCTACTCACCCATCACAACATTTTCATGTTTGCAACATTGAGTTTATTTTCTTGTTGGTCTTTATCACACTGCAAGACCAATAGCCAAACGGTGAGATTTTCCTTTAAGCTTGAATAACTCTTCTATATCACATGTAACACCTGAATAAGTCCTCCATTTAATCCACCCAACTTAAATCAATTATATTCACAGAAATGAGAAAAAATGTATGTTTCTGATTGTTAGATTATCGCATTCTGAATCTCTGAACATAGAGATTCAAATTTATGATACACACATGGGAAGTGTTAAGACTTAAGAGTCTCACATTGGATAATAACATGGTGTGAATATAAGTGGTAGGCATCCCTAACCAAGGCGGTTTTGTGGAGTTAAATTACCGAGCCCAAATTCTATGATGGTGTCAAAACATATCCTAGATTTGTAAGGCCACTCTTGTCGAGGTCCATATGTTCACTCTTGGGCATGAGGAGTGTGTCCATGATCCATCACAAAACTTAGTGAAACTAAAGGTCCCAAAAACATTTTTTTTTAACTATAGAGCTTATTTGAAATTTTCCAAACAGTATGAGACTCTAGGAATTAATACAATCAGAAAAATATAAGATGGAAGACAATTTTATTTACCCTATGGGCAGCAGGTTTATATTTACTCTTCATTTGTTTAGACCTGGATTCTAGAGGATTCCACGCATATTCTTTTCCACTTTGGTTTTCACCCTTATCAGATTCAGTTGCTAAATGTCCGTCGGATTCCTCAGCAGCATCCTCATGAAAGATTGCACCTTGAAGTATATTCGCATCAGCAATCACATCCCTTTCAGTAAAATTAAAAGGTAAAGATTCCAGAAGTTGTAATGATTTTAAATGATAGCACAAAAATATATATGAAAAACTAACTTGTATTGCTTTGTTCCTATAAAGGAAGCAAATAAAGTGTCCCCTGTCTCTGCCAATAAATACCTGTGACAACATAATTAATCAAATAAGTATGACAGTTCAAAATATCAAACCCTACACTGTATAATCTTGATAGTGTTTTAAGAAACAACAAAGGAAAAAAACTTGAATGAACAATTCTACTTTGACAGAAAACCTAAAAAATCTAACTGATTACAGATCAAAATTCCAATTATTTAATAATTTCTTAGCAATGTGAGCTGTTGAGGAACTCACATGCTAGATTGTCAAAGAAATAAAACAAACTGAATCCAGTGTTATCGGTCCCTAATCACGGATAGTGCAATGGAGCGCCAATCATTTAAAGACTAACGGGATAGCCATTCTGAAACTGTTTACAGTTTCTATAATGCATCTATCCGTGTAAATTCACAAAAGTAATAAAAACTACTCAAAATTCATAATTAGCAAAAACAATATAGGTGTCTTAAACAGTCACTGAGGGGGGAAAGGAATGACAGGCAGAATGTTATCGGAGATGGCAGCAGATCGTGGCCAGAATCTCCAGAGAGGCGGGGGAAGAGAATCGGTAGAGAGCAGCACGAGACAAGCACAAGAGAACGCGAGAGACACAAAGAAACAATCCCTGAAATCCCCAGAGATGCTCTGGTGCGTTTTAAGGCTGAAATCCATAAAATACTTTAGAAAAGCCCTCTGGAATTAAAGATTTGTGCTTTTCTGGCAT
>Ga0228711_1009230_pt1 | contig 13491 bp, 19 predicted proteins | sample MedpolnodulmetaG_2_FD_177996 | JGI IMG/M metagenome (GOLD analysis project Ga0228711, IMG submission 177996) | Root nodule microbial communities from Medicago polymorpha collected in Santa Monica, California, United States - brown nodules | ecosystem: Host-associated > Plants > Roots > Nodule...
GAATCAGCTCCTAATCCTCTTTCTTTTGCTCCAAGACTAAATCTTTAGATATTTGTTCCTGAAATATAATAACTTGCAATTGAAGTAAAATAATTCTAAAAGGAAATAATATTTAAATAAAACGAAAACAAATCTAAATAAAATAGACTCAAATAATATATTAAAAACACTAATTTATTGACTCATTAGTCACCTCAAAATAGTGATCCATAACCTTCTCCAAACCATCAAACTGCTAAAAGGATCCTGTCATCTTCCTCCTGTTAAGGCATACCGCCTTAGAGAACTCCTAACCAAACCGAGGATGGTTCTTGTACTCCTGACCATATACTTCATTCATCCAGTTTGAATGACCAAACATGTAGTCCAGCATCATAGGATGGATAGGTGCATATGGGCCCTGCTGGCTTCTCCCCTCTCCCTGAACAAAGGGATGCTGAGGCGGAGGCCGCTGTGGCTGAGGTTGTTGCTCAGGTTGTGCTCATTATCCCTCGGGTTGAAGTCCACCTAAGTGCTCCATGTTGTCTTTCACGAAGCCTTCCATGACCCTGTCGTTAATAGGTGTCATCATAGCAGCATCCAAATCATTAGCATATAAATCAACTCCCAGTTCCTCACATAACCAGTAAATAAGGATAGTGTGAGCCACAACCTTCCTGGTACCTATTGCAAACTCAGAGAGATTGTTGGCGATCAAATCACCAACATTGATGGGTGCACCATCCTAAATAGTTGCGATCGTGTGGACTCGCCTCAATGGTATCTCGGCACTACTAAAGGTGCCTTCCAGTGTTTGCACCACAAATGATGCCCATGCTTTGGGGACCGGCTTGAAGTCCGACTTCAACAGGATCCAAGCCCCATGCCACTTAGCTCCTTCTCTACACAAAGTGAGGTGAAACTCATCCTAAGTCTCATCATTCCAATTCCTGTACTCATCCTTACGCCTCTGAGCATCACATTGTTCTGGAGGGTGAATCTGCAGCAGTGTGTTAATAGCCTTAGGGCTAAAATCAATATCCTTCCCTCTCACATAGGATCCATACCTCCTCCCAGAAAACCTAGCATTAGTAGCGAACTCTAGAGCAAGAGTTTTGTTTGCTTGCTCGAAGATCATGTCGTTTAAAGATTCCCATCCCCTTGTTGGGATTGCCTGCGCAAATTCAGGGTTCCCTAGAAGTTTTGGGAGGTCGAAGGCTCGCTCTTGAATAACCCTATAGGTCTTGATGTCTTTGAAACGGTCACGGGCTTGGTTGTTCAAAAAGCGCGAATTGAGGGATGGTGGTGGATTGGTGTTAGGTTGGGGTTTGGTCAGTGGTTTACGTGTGTTGGTTGTTTTGGCTTTCTTTGTTGCTTGTTTGTTAAGAGTATTGGGTGCCATGGTTAGGGTTTGATGAAGTTTGGTGAAATTTGTGGGTTTTGTAGAGGTTTATGATGCATGTTGGTTGTTTGTGAAGTTGATGAAGGTTTAGGGTGGTTGATTGGAGATTGAAGGATGAAAAAATGAAGGAAATTGATGGAAAAGGGTTGGAATTTCGTAGGTTAGGGTTTTGGAGAAATTTTGGCACAGTTTTGCTACTTTTGGAAGTGAATGGAATGGAAAGCGTGTAGGAAGTATATATAGGCTGGGAAAATCGTGACACGTTTGACCAAAATCGTGTCACGATTTGGTTTGTAACGGTTAGAAATTTGAAAAACCACCAAAATCATGACACGGTTGGGTAAAAACGTGCCACGATTCATTAAATTTACCATTTTTGAAAAAAATTTATGCTCAGAAATCGTATCACGAGTTGGCCATCATGTCACGATTTGGAAATGCCATGAGGACAGGATTTTGGACTTAGAAATATTTTTGAGAGCTTCAGAGGAGAGGCAAAATCGTGTCACATTTTACCCAAAATGTGTCACGATTTAGCCTAGTTTTGGACATGAATTTTTCTTCTTCCTCTGTTCATTTCAGCTAAAAATATTTTTTTGTTTTTGGATTTTTGAAAGCAATAAAAATTAAATACTACCTGAACAATAAAATGGTGGGTTGCCTCCCACAAAACGTTTCTTTATCATCACTAGCTTGACTGTCAAGGACCCTCAAAGGTTCGTTAGAACAAGTCCTACCCTCTCTTTTGGTAGGTAGCCACCCATATATGGCTTAACTCTTTGACCATTCACTGTAAAACTTCAGTCACCCTCTGGTGTCATCAATTCAACTGCTCCATTAGGTGACACATTTTTCACCAAGAACGGTCCAAGAAATAGCTTCAACCTGCAATTATATAACAAAACTAGTTGTCCAGAGTTAATGTCCCTAGATACTAAGTTTTTGTCATGATACCTTTTAGTCCTGACCTTGTAAATGAGCGCATTTTTATACGCTCTCAACCTCATCTCTTCAAGCTCATTCAATTTCAAGAGCCTTTTCTTAACAGTAGCTACTTGATCAAAATTTAGAGCCTTAATGGCCCAATATGCATTGTGTTCTAGCTCAACTGGAAGATGACATGCCTTCCCATAGACTAACTGATAGGGTGAAAGCCTTACATGAGTCTTGAAGGTTGTCCTATAGGCCCACAGTGCGTCATCTAATTTCTTAGACCAATCTTTCCTATTTGACGCAACTGTCTTCTCTAGAATATGTTTTAACTGACGGTTTGAAACCTTTACTTGACCACTAGTTTGTGGGTGATAGGGAGTCACAACTTTATGCTTGATGTTATACTTTTAAAGCACAGTTTCAAGACTATAGGGGTTCCAAAACTAGTGAAAATATTATTCTTTAAGAAGTTGACGACAGTTTTGGCATCGTTACCAACACAAGGTATTGCTTCAACCCATTTGGTGACATAGTCAACAAACATAAGTATATGGAGATAAGAGTAAGAGGAAGGGAATGGTCCCATAAAATCAATTCCCCAACAATCAAAAGGTTCAATTTCAATGATTCCTGTTAGGGGCATCTCATTCCTCTTAGAAATGTTACCTGTCATTTGGCACTTATCACACCGCTTTACAAAATCATGGCTATCCTTGAAAAGTTTAGGCCACCAGAAGCCACTTTGCAAGATTTTTGCAGTGGTTTGTTTCTCCACTATGGTGGCCTCCATAAACTGAGCTAAGGAAGTGCCACATGATGCTATTCGCCTCCTCACCTGAACACAACGTCTAATCAAACCGTTAGTGCTGACCTTAAACATATAAGGATCATCCCATAGATAGTGGTTTGCATCCTTGAAGAATTTTCTCTTTTGATGCCACTCGAAGTCATCAAGGACTATATTACCGGCCTTAAAGTTCGCCATGCTAGCAAACCATGGCCTTTCTCCAACTGCAAACAACTTTTCATCCAGAAACTCGGCCATGATGACCTTCTCTTTGTTAGTCACCTCATTGTTCTCCAGCCTTGAGAGGTGGTCAGCTACCATGTTCTCAACTCCCTTCTTGTCACAAATTTCAAGATCAAACTCTTGTAACAAGAGGATCCACCTCAACAGCCGAGGTTTTGAATCCCCTTTTGGTAAGAGATACTTGAGAGCTGCATGATCTGTAAAAACAATGGCTTTGGAGCCAATTAAATAGGAATGAAATTTTTCCAATGCAAAGATCACCGCAAGCAATTGCTTTAAAACCTTGCTTGCATAGTAAATTGCATGGAAAAATTCGTTCTTTCGTTGGCCTAGGACTGCACCAACAACATAATCACTTGCATCACACATAAGTTCAAAAGGTAAATCCCAATTCGGTGCAATGATTATTGGTGCAGTCACCAACTTGTTTTTAATCAAAGAAAAAACATCTAAATATTCAGAATCAAAATTAAACTTATTTTCTTTGACCAAGAGGTTATAAAAGGGCTTTGCTATTTTTGAAAAATCCTTTATAAAATGCCGGTAGAGACTAGCATGCCCCAAGAAACTCCTCACCCCCTTAACATTAACAAGAGGGGGAAGTTTCTCTATAACCTTTATTTTGGCTTGGTCCACTTGGATGCCCTTCCCACTTAACTTATGCCCCAAAACTATACCCTCAGTTACCATGAAATGACATTTTTTTCAATTTAAAATGTGGTTAGTTTCAGTGCATCTTTTAAAGACAACGTCTAGGTGAAACAAACATTGATCAAAAAACTAACCAAACACAGAGAAGTCGTCCATAAATACCTCAATGTTCTTCTATATCATGTCAGAGAAGATGGAGATCATACACCTTTGAAAGGTCATCGGCGCATTACACAGCCCAAAGGGTGTTCTCCTATAAGCAAACACACCAAATGGACAAGTGAAAACAGTCTTTTCTTGATCCTCCGGAGACACCGCAATCTGATTGTACCCCGAATACCCATCCAAAAAGCAATAAAAGGCTTGGCCAGCCAACCTCTCTATCATTTGATCCATGAATGGTAACGGGAAGTGATCCTTTCTTGTTGCTTGGTTCAACCTCCGGTTATCTATACACATTCTCCAACCGGTGACGGTACGAGTGGGTATCAATTCATTTTTTTCATTAGCCACCACCGTCATTCCACCTTTCTTTGGTACCACATGAACATGACTCACCTAAGTGTTATCTGAAATAGGGTAAATCATACATGCATCTAGAAATTTCAGTACCTCCTTCTTGACCACCTCCTTCATTGTCGGGTTTAGTCTTCTTTGTGGTTGAACAACAGGTTTGTATTCAGCCTCCATGTGTATTTTGTGCATACAATAAGTTGGACTAATACCCTACATATCAGAAATGGTCCATCCCAATGCTCCTTGATTTTATCTTAACATCCTCATTAGTTTTTCTTCTTCTAAAGGTGCCAAGGTGTTGCTGATGATTGCCGGTTTGGAAGCGTCCTTGCTAAGAAAAACATACTTCAAGTAAGAAGGAAGTTCTTTCAGTTCTGAATTTTTATCTCCTCCTTACTTACAAGTTGCGCCCCCATGGTCTTTTCACCAAGTAAATCCTCAATTTTCACAGGTTCAATCTCATATTTGTTTGCCTCAAGTTGCTTGACACATTCCTTCACCTCTAGATCTTCATCTTTGTCACAATTCTCCATAGAGTTAACAATTGTTTTCTCCATAGGTTGTGTTGGTTGAGGCTCACGAGAATTGTCTTCAACTATTTCATCAACAACATCTACTCGGTAACATTGAGGATTTTCAGTTCTATGTGTCATTGCTTCAAAGATATTGAACATTACCTGTTCATTTTGGAACCTCAACATCAGCTCTCCCAACTCCACATCAATCAAAGCACGACCTATTCCTAGAAAAGTTCTTCCTAAGAGCAATGTTATATGTTCATCTTCAGCCATATCCAAGATCACAAAATCAGCAGGAAACACTAATTCATTGACTTTAATTAGCACGTCCTCTAGCACTTTAAAAAGGATAAGAGATTGACCGATCAGCTAAAGTGAGGGTCATTCTTGTTGGTTTAGGCTCACAACATCCTAGTTTCTTCATCATGGAAAGAGACATTAAATTTATACTTTCCCTTAAATCACATAGAGCTCTACCAACATTCACTTTCCAAATGGTACAAGGAATAGTAAATGCTTCTGGATCTTTCAACTTAGGTGGGAGTTTCCTTTGGAGGATGACACTACAATTTTCTGAAAGAGCAATGTTCTCATCCTCTTTTGGACTTCTTCTTCCGGTTAACAACTTTTTCATGAACTTAGCATAAACCAGCATTTGATCAAGAGCTTCACCAAAACGAATGTTAACCTGTAGTTGGGAGAATAGCTCCATGAAATTTTTTAATTGCTCTTCCTCATTCTTCTTCTTTTTAGACAAATGAGGATAAGGAAGCTTCACATATGATGGAATCTCTTGAGTTTTGTCTCCATCTTTCAACAATTGGCTCTTAGACTTCCTCAAAACGGAATCAACATCTATTAAACACTCACTTTTTTCTCCCTCATCGTTTTTTTTTCTTCCTTTCATTTTCAACTACACCATTATCACTCTCTTTTTCAACTACACCAAGTTCAATGCCTTTTTCAACTACAACCTCCTCAACATTCTTTTCAACTACACCATTGTCAACTTCCTCCACTACTACTTCCTCATCCTTCTTTGTAGCTTTTGGAACTAAAGGTGTTAAACCTTTTTGCTCCTCAACTCAATTGCATTACAAGTTTCATTCTTAGGGTTATCTTTATTGTTTCCTGTAAATCCTCCCTTATTATGATCAGCCAGCGGCTTTGCTATCTGTCCAATTAGGGTTTCAAAAGCTACTGGATTTGCAAGTTGAAAACCATGAGTATGGCGACCTCGGTTAGCACCTAAACCATAGGCTCCCAACTTAGGTCTCGGTGGTGGATCAACATCTCCCATTGTGTTAGATTTAGGAGAAGAGATTGATTCAGGTGTTGGACTTGTGTATCATGTTCTTGGACTAGGTGGAACGGACTTAAACAATTAGACAGCTTTCCAGTTTGCTCTTGTAGTCCTCTCAATCTCAGAGTCGAAAAGCAGATCACCTGAACGTCCTGTACCTCGCATAAACAACAAAATACCTTAGTAGCACTGCACGATACAAAATAAATAGTGAACACTGAAACAATAATTTTTTTTAACATAATATAAATTGCAGAAATCCTAATTTATAACGCAATTGCCTTGTTGAAATAATTCAACAGTCCCCGGCAACGGCACAAAAAACTTGATAGACTTTTAGCAAGTGTACTAAAACTATCGAAGTAATAAAATAAAAGTTTGTTTCCACAAGGACTGTGATAATATCAATAAAACAGTAGAGTTATTAAGTAGGATATGTAAAAGTTATTTTGGTTGCCCTAGGCAGTAGATTTAATTTGATTGCATAAAAATTTAAATAGTGAAAAGTAAAGATTTGATAAGAAAATATAGAGAGAGATGAGATCAGGTCTTTCGAATCCTCTGGTTCCCCTAATTGGTATACTGCACCTATTTCTCACGAATGATTATCTAGTTTCACGATGGTTAACAAAATAGCCCTAATCAATCCCTTGACTTAGGACCCTCTTCTCTGATTACAACCCCTAATTCCTTTGATGGTCTAATATTCTTTGAAGGTTTTAAGAACGTTAACTTAATATCACAAAAAAACGATTATCCATTCCTAGACTAACCATGTTTATTTGAACAATTCAATTAGGTCTAAGTTGAAAGCTATGGTCAGTAGTCATTCATTCTCACGAAATCATGTTCATATTTGATTAGGATATAAAAAACATTAAGAACAATTGAATTGAATAAATACTAGATTGTCATTCACAATAGATAGAGTTTCACAGCAACATGTTTCAATTAGGGTTACACATAATCATCTTAGACCTAATCTCTAAGAGATTTAGCTACTCATAATCGAATTTACAAATAACATAATCAATATAGGAATTAAAACATACATGAACTGATAGAAGATTGAATAAATCACCCTCCTAGCCGTCTTTAGGTCTTAAAATCGCACTTTGCTCTCTCCAATTCGTCACCCCTGGTTTCAAAATAAGCTTCAGAATAAATAGGCACAAAATTTTGCCTAAATCGTGTCACATTTTTAGTAAATCGTGACACGTTTTTGCCTTGTATAACAAACTTCCCAAATTAAGGTTCCTGAAATCGTGTCCCATTTTGGCCATCGTGACACGTTTTGTTCAATGCCGAGAGCATGTTTTTGACTTGTGAAATCGTGTCACATTTTGTATAAATCGTGACACGTTTTGTCTTCTCTTCATTTTCTTCAGCTTTTCTGCTTTTCTTACTGTTTAAGCTTGCTTGTGAACTTTAAATATCATGAATTTACATAAAAAAAATTACGTAATGATGAGATGTCATTAACATGCTACATTGGGAGAATGAGCTTGAGGTGCAGGTGATGGTTCCTTATATTTTCGTGGATTTGTTGGTGAATTCTTTGGTGATTCTGCAATGTCTCCCTCTTCATCATCAGGTAAATTTGCTGGTGCTTCTACTGGTGGTGGTGCACTTCCTTTGTTTGTTTGCTCACTGATTTTTGACAATAAATTATCACATTTAAATTCTGATTTATTTGAATAGTTTAATCTTGTATATACCATGCCAACATCACATTGTTAGTGTTACTTCATATATATTGGTATTATGTTTGAACTAGCTTATGTATTTTAAAAGATAAAAATGATGTGAATTGAATCGTTTCCTCTATATAGGTTACATGCTACTTTGATAGGATTTCAGTGAAATCTGATTATACTAAAAACATTAAATACAATTTTTTTTTTATGAATCAAGACAGCAAACGAAGCGTAAAGGGAAAAATAGGCATCCCGACGAGGATGGGACCCTAAAGCAAAACCCTCGAAAACAGACAAAAACAGAAAGAATACAAAGCAAGAGACATTAGGAAAACGAAAATTAGGAAGTCCGATCCTGTCTCAAAAAAAAAAAATACTCCTTAATAAGTGAGGGTAAAACATCCCACCAACTTGACCAAAAAAAATATAAAATAATCCCACCAAACAACATTTGTGATATCGTGGCCATGATTAACAAGCTTGTCCGCACAAGCATTCCCTCTAATGTTTCAATATAGGATATTCGTTGTGGAGAAGGAGAGGGTGCACCTTAGAGGGGGAAGTTAAATGTACAAATAGCAATCGAAATTAACATGCAGTGGAATTGGATAATCATAACATCATGTTTGTTAGCAGTCAACATTCATCGGTGAGAACTTATGAATTAAAATAAAAGCTTATTTATTTCCATAAGCTATTTTTCATACGGTAAAAAATAAGTCAAAACAAACGGGTTCCATATTTAAAAAAATGACATTTGTGTTAAAGCATAATATATTTACAAATTAATAACACATGAGACATATATTTCCAGCTCAACCAATAATTGAACAACTGGTTCATCACCCATCAAATAAATTTAGGGTAGCTTCTCAACACCTTTAAAATGTATGTCTTCATTTTCGACTCGAAATCTTAGTATTAGCTATCTTGGTGAAACAATAGTTAGAGTTACTTCATCAACCGAATAATTATCCTTGGAAGTTTTTGAAGTTGGATCGTCATTCTTGGACATTCTCCCAATTGAAAATGCCGGTTGATTGGGTTGTGGAAGGGCTATTGTATCACTCCCTAGCATACGAACAACGGTGGACATGGTTGGTCGATCTGCTGCATCTTCTTGTACACACAATAAACCAATGTGTATACACTTCAAGACTTCACTTTCAATGTACGTCTTTTGGTGGAATGGATCGATTAATTGTAAACTTTTTCCTTCACACCAGAGTTTCCAAGTCTGCATGAGTTGATGTATTTTGTTAGAAAAAGTAAAAAAACATTAGTGTCATCATAGCTTTTTGGATAGTTGGCTCATAATATATACTATTAGACCCCTATCACCAAGTCATCTGAAATTTCAGATATGCTACCCATTTGTTTTTATAAGCAAGATCAAGGTAGCAAGTTTTGTTTATACATTATCAATATTTTGTATCCAAGAGACTCTCATTTAAAGGGAATGTTAGCGATTTCATATGAGTATAAAACTATTTACACATTTCTTTCTCCAACTAATATCAATTTGTTGCTGAGCTCTGATAAAGAAAACTTACATATAATAGAAGACTTTGCATATGTTCTGAAAGAAAGAATTCTCCATTTCTTTTTCCATAAACTATTTCTAATATAAGAACTCCAAAACTGAAAACATCGGATTTCACCGAAAATAACCCAGCCATAGCATATTCTGGAGCCATGTATCCACTATACAAAATCAATAGAACACTTTCAGTTGTGAATCATGTGAAATCTTCTGATATTTGTTTAACAAGGTTGTAATTAACGCTTACTAGGTTCCAATAACTCGTTTTGTTTTTTTCGGACATTGATCTTTTTCAAATGTTCTTGCTAATCCAAAATCTGATATTTTTGGATTCATTTCATCATCCAGAAGAACATTGCTGGCTTTCAGATCTCTGTGGATTACTCTAAGTCGAGAATCCTCATGAAGGTATAGCAGTCCTTTTGCAATTCCAGTGATAATGCTTAGTCGTAATCTCCAATCTAGATGTTTATGCTTTTCCTTATCTGTCAAGCAGAGGAAAATTGTTTTCATGTTATTGATAATAGCAGAAGCAATAGAGACTATCATTCACTTTATTCTTCATAGCTGTTTTACACGGAAAATCACTGGATATACCGAAATAATATTTCAATTATGCTCCACAATGTATATATCCCAAGTTACGAATATTCTTTATGTTTCTTTTTTTTTGTATAGTTACTTTTATAATTAGAACATACAGTAACTTTTACATTTAAAACTAAATTGGTGCAACTAAAATAAAACATAATCATTAAAGCAAATGTGATGAATATGTTTTGTCAAAACATACCGAAAAGGTGAAAGTCAAGGCTTGAGTTCGGCATGTATTCATATACTAGTATCTTTTCGTTTCCTTCGACGCAGCAGCCCAAGAGTCTCACGAGGTTTCTGTGTTGCAGTTTAGCTATGAAGATTACTTCATTCTTGAACTCCTCTGAACCTTGACATGACATCTCTGCATGCCTTTTGACAGCAACTTCTGTGCCATTTGGTAAAGTACCCTGATATGATGATAAAAATGAAAGAAAATAGAATAGGAGAAGGACTATGTCAAAGTTATTATAAAACTAAACTATAATTGCATTAATTGACTTCAGGATACAATTTGTGCATACCTTGTAAACAGGGCCAAATCCGCCTTCTCCTAATTTAGACGACTCTGAAAAGTTATTTGTGGCATGTTGAATTACAGTTAAGGGGATCGTCGGAAGGTCCGCATTCAACGATTCCTCTTCTTGAACATGATCACGGAAACCTATAGGAGTAGTGGTCCTCAACAACAATCCACCTAGCAAGGAACCAAGTATGTTTGAATTGATACTTATTATCATAGGTAATTTTGCAGAATGAACTTAGAGAACTTTCAACATGTATGTAACTTGTTATATTTACCTTTACATAACTCACTATTTCTCCAGTAATAGTAGACACAACAGCCAAGAAGAGCTACTGCCAACGGTACACTTACTAAGATGATGATCAAGGTTTTAGTTTTACTTAATCCATCCTGCTTGCCTGCAACAATATCATTTATGAAAATGTTGCATTTCTTTTCTCACTTTTTAGGCCAATTTCACTTCATATAATATACAAATTTTTCCAAGTGAAGGCTTACAATTTAAACAATTTGTTAAAAATTGACTAACAACATATTTTGCAATTTAATTTTTTGTTGAAAATGTGTATTTACATTTTTCTTGTTGCTCAAATATTAGACCTTCCCTTGTGCTTCCTGCATGATCTCTTGAATAATAATGATATAAAACATTAGACAGATTTTTTTTTGTTTATATTCTGTATGTGTATCATGTAATTTTTTTTTGGGAGTTTCAACTTTCAAGAGATAAGAAGAATGACTAATTCACGAGAGAAGATCATCGCGATTGCATAGACCTGAAAAATCTTTGTTGAGATCTCTACAATTAAGAGACATTCTTTATAAAGCAAGTATTTATTGCAATCATCAAATAAGTTTCGGAAAATCAAGGTAATCTTTTTTGTGACTAAATTAAGATTTATGAGGTCTCTGCAATATGTCATGATAATGACATGATTTTGCAACTTACAACCTTGAAAGGCATCCAAATTAATAAACAAACAATTAATATTACCTGAATTTGGCAAAGGAGAAGGAGATCCTGTTTGTTGTCCGTAGAAATTATAATCATCAATCTTCATCCCACAACTAGGACACACAACTACCCATCCAACCTTTGTTCCACAACACTGAGGAACTCTTTCCAACATAGCCTCCAAACACTGTCGGCAGCCATCCTTACTAAGGTCTCTATTACACTGCACCAAACCATACCTTTTTTCAGTGTCACTCCAATTGAACTCACCCATTGCCCAATTGGGATTGCCTTCTGTAGTCACTTTTCGTATCAAACTCGTCATGTTATTCTCAGATTTCGCAAGTTCTGTTGAGTCTTTAGCGATTTTAGATCCGGTTACATTCCATGATGGAGTTACAATAACTCTTCCCGAGGGGTTCTGGTTAGTGTAACCCATGATGCATAAATCATACCATATCATAGCCGAGATACTGTTGGGACAATATTTTGCAATTTCTCTAACAGCAGTGTTGATACAAAATTGACAGAAACTTCCTGTGATGTCACCCCGACAATCATAGAACCCATAAACCGTATCATGATCATTGCTGTTGTTGCTAACTATGGTGCTGTTGTTAGATACTGTTTCTTTGGCAGAATCCGATGTTGTCCATGACAGAAAGTTGTTAACGTTGGATTGGTACGAAGCGTTGAGTGTTTTTTGAGTTGAATTCTCGCAAACACTATACATGTAAAATGGTGATTGTGCAGTTGTTAGGGTCATGAAGAGGAAGAGATTAAGGAGAATGAAGCTTAGAAACCTTGTAGTACAAGTCATGTTGTGTTGTGACGTTTTCATGGTTGAGTTTTTTCCTTAAACCATTCTAAAGAATGTTTTGGGGACATGATATGTTAGCACAACAATTCCTGTGCTGTGTTTTGTGTTCTGAGGTGTATCAAATTCACACGCTGTTGAAAAGAACTTGTCATGGGGACCAGAAACTTTTGATTAGTCTTTTTCTTTTCTTGTATGTTAGTTTGTCAATATTTTCTGCTTCTTTTTATATTTAATGCCTCACATGTGTAGAAAATTCAGATATGATAATATATTAGTCATCAACAGATTATATGTATCATCTCTCAAGAAAAATAAAAAATAAATTATCAAAAGACTGCAAGTTTATCATAGAACGGTCAATATTGAATTAGCATGATCAGGCACCAACTTCTACATTCGATAGGACATGGAAAAAGACAGTTCCACATTATTAATGTAAAAAATGTAGGACACAAAAACTGATATCGATATTTATTGTCGTGAATTCGAACAATAAAATTACACCAATAACTTTACATGTATGGAGCAAAAGGGAAGTAGTAACTAATTTGAAAGTAACCTTAAGCAATAATTGTTGAATATTTTGGATTTAGGCCCGTTTGGATTGGCTTATTTTAAGCTTATGTGGACTTATCTACTTCCATAAGCTTTTTCAAAGGTGTTTGGGTAAATAAATAAAAATAGCTTATCATAGTTTCATAAGCTGCTTATATCATATTTTAATAAGCCTAAATTTTCAGCTTACCCTCTGACTTAACAAGGAGCTTATGAATTTATGTAACCTCCTTCGATTCTCTCTGGATCCACTTTTTCAAAACATATATTTTAATTATAATGTTAGTTATCTTTGGCGGTGCATGAGGAACAAAATTGTTATATACTTATCTTACTAAATTAACACACGTTTAACAAAGTTTTTTTTTTAAGGAAGATTTTTATTATTTTTTTGTTACGTAACAAAATGAAACTGAATATTAATATTTTTTTGTTACGTAACTATATACTTATTTAATGTTAATTTTGT
>Ga0228711_1009233_pt1 | contig 13489 bp, 9 predicted proteins | sample MedpolnodulmetaG_2_FD_177996 | JGI IMG/M metagenome (GOLD analysis project Ga0228711, IMG submission 177996) | Root nodule microbial communities from Medicago polymorpha collected in Santa Monica, California, United States - brown nodules | ecosystem: Host-associated > Plants > Roots > Nodule...
GGCCTGCTGTGGTTAGTGGGACATGGACTCATCATTGGGTCTATTGGGTTGGCCCATTCATTGGTTCAGCTACTGCTGCCATTCTCTATGATAATATCTTCATTGGTGATGATGCTCATGAACCCCTCTCAAATAGTGACTTCTAGAATTTTTATTATTTTTTCTTCTTTTTTATTGGATGTAGTCTGTTCCTCTGCATATTGAGGAATGAATAATTCAGTCAATGTAGCTTTTGTGATTTATTCTGCAGCAGAATTATGATAATTTTTTCCCTTTTAATTTTCTTTAGTATTCAATATTTGTATTGCCTAGAAGTGATTACCAATATTTTTTGTTCATTACATTATTATAGTGCCAAAATGTCTATCCAAATAGGCTTCACACACAAGCATGTGTGTATGTGTTGGTCTCATACAAAATGGATAAATGTTGGTTACTGATAGTATTTTTATGTGCAAGAAAGAGAAAGGTAAAATAGAAAAGGTATAATATTACTGATCTGAATTGACCAGAAGGTCAATCTAACTATGACATGTTGATCGAATGCTCACCAGAAAAAGGCGTGTCGTCTGAAAGAACACACTAATATTAGTGCACGTCACCTCACTAGAGCATGTCTCCATGCATCAGACACCATACACATGTCCTCTAACCGTCTACTAATCACATGCCGCATATCACGGAAGCAATTATTCTCACACACGCACCCCCAAGGTATGATTCACTTTTCCCACACTTTTTACACACTCTTCCTCGGTTCAAATACTGACTTGGGCATTGGAGTGCTAACGTGTCTGCAGACACCTTTCATTCCACCATGAAGACTCATCGCCACTGTACCAGAAGACTTTTTGTCACCGTTGCCTGCATCGGTCTCTTACCAGATAGATCAATTTCCTAATAAAACATTTTATTGCCAAAAGAGCCGTGAAGTTTCTTCCAATATTTCTAATTAAATTTGAAGGAAAAAAAAATGAATTTGTACATTCTTGTCTAAACTTGATAATGATTGAAAATAAATTATAGGATTGGACATGCATTTTGGAGGCATGTTTTCATGATACCTGCCACATGTGTATGCATTGTGACCTGACCATATGGCACAAGATGATTAATTAATTCTTACTAGTCCGACTTGAGAGGTTTCTTCATGACCAAGTCAAGAGGATCATCTTCCACCAAAAACAAAAATCCAAGAGGAAATGATGAATATCATTCAAAAAGACCAACAAGAAAAACGCCATCGGATTCGGTTGTACAAAATTTGTGCATATTTTTATGTAGATTTATTTCGATCATTTTAAAAAGACATATTATATAATATAATGCTATCCAATAAATAAAAAAATTAAATAAAATTATAGTAAAGAGCTAACAAGGAAGTCATTAGCCCCAAAAATTGAAACATATAAGTCATTGGTCACAAATGTCTTTTTTCTTGACCTTGCTGTGATGTTAATTTTGTTGACTTTATTTGATTTGCACAGAGCTAACAATGAAGTCATTGGCCCCCAAAAGTAAAACCATAGAAAGATTGATATGAAATCAATTCCAACAAGGGCACTTGTGCTTGAATCCATTATCTCCATCAGCAAGCTTAAACAAATATCTGCTTTGTCGGTGAAACTTTTCCATATGATGTAGGAATTAGCATAAGACAAATATATACTATATATTTAATATGTTTACGTCACTCTAGGTTAATATTAAGAGTACCACTACGGTTGAAACATCTTTCTTGGCGAATCTTAAATGTATGATTATAGATTTTGTGAATTGGTCAAGTTTACAAATCACTTATTCAAAAGTCACCTTCACTGGTATTGGTCTCATTTTGAACATGACTATTATTATTTTATTTGATTAAAGTCGGTGTGAATGACATATGGTGATTGATATACATGTTTCCAATCCGGAATATATTTTTTTATAGATATATGTTGATTGAAAGAAAACAAAATCATTTTTATATTTATATATATTTTTTCATTTCTTGTAATATCTTGCCAAAATAAAGCCAGTCTCGTCAATTATCAATATCATATGTTAAATTGTAATCTATAGCTTATAGTAATCACTAATCAAATATATTATATTGAGATATCCGCTATAGCAAATAAAGTTAAACAGAGATGGTTCATAATATTGTAATAAAAAAATAGTCCATGCTATAGAATTGAATTCAACAGGAAGAATAGACCGCGACCGGTAGATATAGACTGGAAGGTTGAATATTTGGATAAATAACATCCACAAGATTCATAACACAAAGTACATTAATTTTGAGTCTTCATATCCTTTCTTTTAATATCCTAATACAAATTTGAAACATTAGAGCTTTCATGGAAGAAAGTGTTCAGAATCTGTTTAGATATTTGCCGGATGAAATTCTAAGCTGCATAGTATCTTTTCTACCAAATGAATATGCACTTGAAACCAGCCTCATATCTACTAGGTGGAGAGACTTATGGAACCAAGTTCTTGTTAAACATGGAACTATAGAAGATATCACTAGTGTTATTGCTGAATTTCTAGCTAATTTTGATGAGTTAGATCCATTAAAGCGACCGCACAAGCTTCAATTTCACTTTGCTGATGACAATGCACTCTTTGCAGCTATTGCAACTAATAATAAGCTTCTTCTTGATTTCTCTTGTGGGAAGAAAAAAATTGAAAGAAAATATGAACTGCAGTTCAAGCTCAATAAGCAACACTTCACCTACCATTCTGCTTTCTTAGTCAAAAGTCTCTATTTGAAATCATTAAGCTATTTGACAAGTGAGATAGCTTCTTCAATCGTTTCGAATTTGGATCATCTTGAGAATTTAATGATCACTGATTGTTGTGGATTGCAATCTTTGTTCATCGAGTCTGAATCAAAGCTTCGCAGGTTAACAATCTTAGATTGCTTGCAGTTGAAGTCTCTTCATCTTAGAACTTCTAAACTTAAATCATTTCGATATCGTGGGCTTCTTCCTCGGATTTGGCCAGAATCTCATTTCAACTTGTGCCATGCCATCCTTGATTTCAGACAAGGCCTAAGCTGCAGGGATTTGAGTGCTCAAGATTTTGATGAAATACTATTAACCATAAAGAATTCTGAAGTTCTTACATTATGTGAATGGACTTTTGAGGTATGCTCTCAATAATTTCCCATCTTATACTATTGCTGGTATCCATACATATATGTCGCTTATTGTTTATCTAACACTGACACTTCAAATTGAATGTATGCCTGATGTCGAACATGTGTCAGTGTCGAACACGGACACACATAGTTACATTTAATTATTTTATTTTCTCAATTTATTATAAATGTCAACGTATCAGTGCTTCATTGCTCATTGTTGTCATTTTATTCATATGCATAATTTAACTCCAAATTCTTGCAGACACTGATATGGCCATCAATTTCTCCTTCGAGTGGAAGTTTTATATTCTATAAATTGAAAGAGTTATGGTGGATTGACAACCATGAGAAGGAAAACAGCATCAATGCCTTGGTCTCCTTCTTGAAATTATGCCCTGCCTTGGAGCAACTTGTTGTAATGGTAGGACTGTTTGAGTTATCTCGTTTGACTTTATCTACTCGCATAAATTTGGTGGGGCTGTTTGGAAAAACTTTTTTTTGACAAATAACTTGTTTGAAAAAACTTTTGACATGTTCATAAGTTGTTTTCAATTTATTTTCTTAAACTCTTTGGAATAGCTTATGAAAACGGTTCAACTTTATTTTAATTTTTTTCTTAAAGAAATATCATATCGAAAAGCAGTTGTACAATTAGCGTTTACGATATAAACCCTTAATTACTCTCTTTATGCAAGCAAGACCTAACAGTAATTGATGCTCTATTTTGCTACATATAATTTTGATGTTTTTGACAGTTTTATCATACTTAAATGGATGCAGATTGATCGTAATAGTTATTCTGTTCCGCAGTCAAATTTAGGCTCAATTCAAGCAACTAAATATACACAATTGGAGCATTTAAAATTGATAAAGCTCATGGGTTTCACAAATCCAATGGCTGAAATTTCAGTGGCAAAAAAATTAATTCAGCTAGTCAAGGGAAAGCCTCCAAAGATAGAGACATCAAGTGGGAGCAATTTGGATGTAGCAATTATGCAATGATTTTTTCCCTTAAATTCCTTCTACCTAATCATATTTGAGACGCATTAGACATTAAATATGGATATCTCTTCCAGCCAAAATTCGAACCTAGATTCATCACATTGCGGGAGTCTAGCCATTTCCGATAGACACGACCCTGTTATTAAAATAAAGCAAATTCCTAAGCTTGCTGGCCTCGTGCTACAGAAAAAGTTGTCACTTATCCTTTGTAGATCTTGTTTTATTTCTTTCTTTTCATTTTTTTGATGTATTATAGGGAAAGCATGTATAATTGTCTTTCTTTATAACTATATGAATGGAAAATAGTTCAATCATTGATTATCTGCATGATATCTCCTTTATCCTTTTGTATAATTTTGTTAATTTTCACCGAATGTTATGATCTTTTTTTTTTTTGGCAAAACATCTTAATGATAGTTTCAATAGAAGGTGACATATAAAAAATAGCATAGGATTGAGATGCCCTCCCTAATTAACGAGCTACTCGATTGGCTTGTCGCCTTACAAAACATACCCGAAAGTTGGTGTTGATTAACAACAATTCCTTAAACTTTTTTTTTGAACAGACCGACAATTCCTTAAACTTATTGGTCATACTTCCTGCTGCAGGGTTATAATGAAACAACTTCCACAACCTGCATACAATCCATTTCAATCTGAATATGATGATTGTTCCAGAATTATAGCCACTGCAGTGCTTGCCATAGTCCATAAGCTTCTGCTTCTGTTGTTGTTGGGCTTCCTGCCATCCATGGTGTGCATGCTTGAATCATTTGGCCTCTTTCATCTCTCAAACATAAGCCATAACCAAACTTATTCTCTATTGGACAAAGAACCGCTTCTGATAAAAACTTGAGTTAACTCCAACAATGATAGAGGGATTCAAAGTTTTTGGCGCGTTGTTGGGGATCGTTGATATTTCAACAACCAATTTGCTTTATTTATTTTGTAAATATTTAGTTTATTTGTCTTTATTTTATTTTGATTAGTTTTTAGATTATGCTAGTTTTTATTTTTGTTTTCTTTTTAGATTAGGATAATTTTTATTTTGTTATCTTATTTTCATAACAAATAAAAAGATTTAGTTTTAAAATTTGGTTTATATTTTTTAGGAGTATATTTGGTTTAGGGATTTTATGTGTTTTCTCTTTTATATATACCAATACCAAAGGGTATTAGGGTATTAGAGTATAACCACCATACATAACCGATTTCAAATTCACAATAAAACTGATTAGTAGAAGAAAAGACAATGAAAGCTTTGTCAAAGAAAATAAAAACAACGGCAGAAGAATATTTATATTTACCAGAAGATTGTTGGGAACATGTCATCAAATTTCTCAACCACCGCAGTTTGGAGTCTCTTTCCGTCGTCTCCAAAAAGTTCCTTTCCATCACCAGCCGTTGTTGATCATCTTTCAAAATATGTGATCCAACCATCCCTTTCCTCCCTGGCCTTTTCCACAGATTTACCAACCTCACATCCCTCGACCTAACGTGCTTCCACGCTGACCTTGACACACTTCTCCGCCAAATATCTTTTTCCACTATGCACCTCAAATCGCTTGATGTCTCCAATCACTACATCCCTAAAGACGGGTTTCAAAGTTTAGCAGCAAAGATGAAATCTTTGACCTCTCTCACTTGTTCTAACATGTTTTCTATCGGTAAAACGGACCTTATCAGCATTGCTGAATGTTTTCCTTTCCTTGAAGAACTTGACATTAACTTCCCTGAAAAAATTGAAAGCAATACAAATATATTGCCATTGGCACTTCCCAAACTCCGTAAGGTTAATCTCTCAGGTAATTACAAATACAATTAGGTTTCATTTATATGAAGGAAACTTGTTTCTAACTTGTGTTTTGTATGGTTAATGAATGTTTTGTTTAATTTCATTTACAAATTATTTTTTACCTTCTCATTTATTGTTGAACATATTGGATTCAGACATAAATTACTTTATGTATTATTCAACTCATATTTAGCTAGAATCAATTTTTAAAAAAAAAAACATATATTCATTAAACCATTCCAAAAGAAAATCATTAAAATTGATTTTTCTAATTTTCTTTTAATCTATCAGGTCATTACTATATTGATGACTCGTGGCTCTTCCATATTTGCAAGAACTGTGAGTTTCTTGAAGAGATAATCTTGTTTGATTGGAAATACTTAACCAATGTTGGCATTGCTTCTGCCATCCGCGAGAGACCAAATTTGAAGTCTTTCTCCATTTCTTTCTGTAAGATAGGGGAAACTTGAAGGATGTATGTTAGTTCGAAGATGATTAGCTCTCTAAGGAATTTGAAAGGTTTGACCTGTCTTGATTTGTCGTCTTCACGTATTTCAGATCATTTGCTCTCATCTCTTGCTGAGCAAGGTCTTCCTTTGAAGAGGCTTTCACTAAAAAATTCTATGGATTATAGTTATGCTGGAATCTTTTGTTTGTTATTGAAATGTCAGTTTTTACAACATTTGGATCTTCAATCTTCGTTCATTTTGAATGATCAATATCTTGCTAGGCTGTCTTTGGTTCTTGGTAATTTGGTGTCTATAAACCTTAGCCATCATAGCAAAATTACTGAATTAACCTTGCTGGCACTAGTTAGGAACTGTCCTTTCCTCAGCGAGATCATAATGAAATACAATGGTATTGGAAAGTTTTGTGATAATAATTGTAATTCTTTGATGGACTTTGTTGTATACCCTCAAGTGAAGTCTCTCCATTTGGCTCACAATCCATGGTTGAAGAATAAAAGCGTCAAAATGCTGGCTTCTCTTTTCCCAAACTTGCAGGTGCTTGACCTGAGAGATGGCCCTTGCAGTTGCATATCCGAAGGTATTGTTGACGTTTTAAGATGTTGTAAAATTACTCACTTGAACTTGAGATCTTGTTCTACATTGAATCTACTTTCAATGAACTTTCAAGTTCCCAAATTGGAGGTGTTGAACTTGTCGGAGACAAAAATTGATGATGACACATTGTATGTGATCTCAAAGAGTTGTTGTGGGCTACTACAGTTGTACTTGGAACGGTGTGATCATATCACAGAGAAAGGAGTGAGGCACATAGTAGAAAACTGCACTCGATTGAGAGAGATAAATATACGGGGTTGTCATGAGGTGTGTGCTGATGTTGATTTCTGGATGGTGATGGTATTTCAAGTTCATCATTGAGAAAGATTAGGGCTCCCTCTCATTTTTGTTCTAGTGACGACAAGTGGAAACCTTTATTGGATCATGGATGCCTTGTTTTCTAGTATTCTGAATGTGAAAAAACAGATATTTGAAATGTTTATCTTCATCACAACATTTCAATCTTCATTTTTCCCTAAGTTTTATTTTTCATTTTCATGACATATATTAAAGAATTGTAGTTTGGTTGATGATGATTTTTTTTGCTTACATTTACAAGGCCATCTCCAAAAACAATATCACACTTTCTGGTTTTGGTGATTATTATTGATTGATTAGAAGTAGAGGAAACTCAATATGACATATATCTTTCACCATTAAGTATCTTGATTGTGGAGATAGAATTCATGTGATAAGAATAGTTGCAAGTTGTGTGTGTATCTTTGTTTATGCTTGTTTATGTGTTCCAAAGCATGGAAGTGTAAAAGGAGCATTTTTTTCAGCTTCTTTTGTATTTTATTTGAGCTCAAGCTTTTGTAATCATCAACCTCAATTTAGTTCCCATTAATGATACTTATATATAAGATTTTAACTGTGAAATACTGCATCCCCCTCGAATGTACTTTGCATTAATCCTAGTAACTAATTAAGGAAAGCATCATGCCATGTGTCCCTTGTTAAAAGAAAGAAATATTCTGATCATTCAAACTTCTTTTTGCTCTGTATGCTAGCAACCAATGTTAAGGTTATTTTTGTTTCCTATTTCGATATTTTTCTAATCGTTAATTAGTGTTGGTCTAATTAGAAATTTTGCCTAAACCTTTACTATCATTGCAACAGTGGAACTTATAAACAAAATTGACCTTTGTCAAACTGGTTTGAATACTTCTTTTAAATCCTCTACGACTACTAGGTAGTTCATCAATTGCTGCAGCTACATTATTGCACCATCCAAGTACAACAACTGCTAAACCTAACCAACATATAGCCGGTTAATCATTTCCTTTTAAATATCGTACGACAATCTGATCATCGTTTAAGGCTTTGAATGAATTGATTTTGGAAACTGATTTTTAACAGGAAACCAAATAGATTCCACCAAAAACAAAAAGTTAAGTTGAATATATGTGTTGAAGTTAAACCAAATTTGCACATGTTTTCAAGTAGAATTATTTGGATCATTTTAGAGACATAATAGAATGCTATCCATAATTATAAAAAATTTGAACAAAAATTACGAGGAGATAATTATACAAATATTCGGGGGACCCTTTATACAAATGTCCTCCTCAAAAGAAAAAAATACAAATGTCATTTTTCTGGACTTTACTGTGATGTTAATTTGTTTGACTTTATTTGATTTGCAAAGAGCTAACAAGGAAGTCATTGGCTTCAAAAATTGAGCCATCGAAAGTAATTTGAATGCACTGAATGAGAAATCAATTCCAATAAGTGCACTAATGCTTGAAGTCCATTATCCGTATCAGCAACCTTGAAATATTGAGAAATAATTCCAATAAATGTCTACTTATCAGGATTTTTTTTTTATTAATAATAATTTACATGAGGAAAACTTTTCCATTATGATGTAAGACAACAATATGTCTTCTATAGTTCCATGTTTAACAAGAACTTGGTTCCATAAGTCTCTCCACCTAGTAGATATGAGGCTGGTTTCAAGTGCATATTCATTTGGTAGAAAAGATACTATGCAGCCTAGAATTTCACCTGGCAAATATCTAAACAGATTCTGAACACGTTCTTCCATGAAAGCTCTAATGTTTCAAATTTGTATTACGATATTAAGAGAAAGGATATGAAGACTCAAAATTAATGTACTTTGTGTTATGAACCTTGTGGATGTTATTTATCCAAATATTCAACCTTCCAGTCTATATCTACCAGTCGTGGTCTATTCTTCCAACACGGACACACATGGTTACATTTAATTATTTTATTTTCTAAATTTATTATAAATGTCAACGTATCAGTGCTTCATTGCTCATTGTTGTCATTTTTTTCCTATGCATAATTTAACTCCAAATTCTTGCAGACACTGATATGGCCATCAATTTCTCCTTCGAGTCGAAGTTTTATATTCTATAAATTGAAAGAGTTATGGTGGATTGACAACCATGAGAATGAAAACAGCATCAATGCCTTATTCTCCTTCTTGAAATTATGCCCTGCCTTGGAGCAACTTGTTGTAATGGTAGGACTGTTTGAGTTAACTTGTTTGAGTTTATCTACTCGCATAAATTTGGTGGGACTGTTTGGAAAAACTTTTGACATGTTCATAAGTTGTTTTCAATTTATTTTCATAAACTCATTGGAATAGCTTATGGAAATAGTTTAGGATTGAGTTGCCCTCTCTAATTACAGGGACTAGCATAGGATTGAGTTGCCCTCCCTAATTAATGAGCTACTTGATTGACTTGTCGCCTTACAAAACTTAGCATAGGATTTTGTTAATGTATGTTTGGTTTCATTTAGATAAAGGAAACTTGCTTCTAACTTGTTGTTTTGTATTGTTAATGTATGTTTTGTTTAATTACATTTACAAATGATTTTTTTACCTTCTAATTTATTGTTGAACATATTCGATTCAAACATAAATTACTTTATTTTCAACTCATATTTAGCTAGAATCAATTTTACAAAAAAAATAAAAATCATTAAAATTCATTTTTCTAATGTTCTTTTAATCTATCAGGTGATTACCACATTGACGACTCGTCGCTCTTCCATATTTGTAAGAACTGTGAGTTTCTTGAAGAGATAACCTTGTTTGGTTGCAAATACTTAACCAATGTTGGCATTGCTTCGGCCATCCGCGACAGCCCAAATTTGAAGTCTTTCTCCATTACTTTCTGTAAGATGGGGAAATTCGAAGGATGTACGTTAGTTCGAAGATGATTAGCTCTCAAAAGAATTTGAAAGGTTTGACCTGTCTTGATTTGTCGTCTTCACGTATATCAGATCATTTGCTCTCATCTCTTGCAGAGCAAGGTCTTCCTTTGAAGAGGCTTTCACTAAAAAATTCTATGGATTATAGTTATGCTGGAATCTTTTGTTTGTTATCGAAATGTCAGTTTTTACAACATTTGGATCTTCAATATTCGTTTATTTTGAATGATCAATATCTTGATGGGCTGTCTTTGGTTCTTGGTAATTTGGTGTCTATAAACCTTAGCCATAGTAGGAATATTACTGAATTAAGCTTCCTGGCACTAGTTAGGAACTGTCCTTTCCTCAGCGAGATCAGAATGAAATACACTGGTATTGGAAATATTCCTGAAAATAATTATAATTCTTTGATGGACTTTGTTGTATGCCCTCAAGTGAAGTCTCTCTATTTGGCTCACAATCCATGGTTGAAGAATGAAAGCGTCAAAATGTTGGCTTCTCTTTTCCCAAACTTGCAGGTGCTTGACCTGAGATATTGCCATTGCAATCGCATATCTGAAGGTATTGTTGAAGTTTTAAGATGTTGTAAAATTAATCATTTGAACTTGTGATCTTGGTCAACACTGAATCTACTTTCAATGAACTTTCAAGTTCCCAAATTGGAGGTGTTGAACTTGCCAAAGACAAAAATTGATGATGAAACATTGTATGTGATCTCAAAGAGTTGTTGTGGGCTACTACAATTGGACTTGGAACGGTGTGATCATATCACAGAGAATGGAGTAAGGCACGTAGTAGAAAACTGCACACGACTGAGAGTGATAAATTTGTGGGATTGTCATAATGTGTGTGCTGATGTTAATTTCTGGATGATGATGGTAATTTCAAGGCCATCATTGAGAAAGATTATGGCTCCCTCTCATTTTTGTCCTAGTGACGACAAGTGGAAACCTTTATTGGATCATGGATGCCTTGTTTTATAGTATTCTTAAAGTGAAAAAACAGTTATTTGAAATGTTATCTCCATCACTACATTTCAATCTTCATTTTTTCCTAAGTTTTATTTTTCTTTTTCATGACATATATTAAAGAATTGTAGTTTGGTTGATGATGATTTTTTTGCTAACATTTACAATGTCATCTCCAAGAACAATATCACACTTTCTGGTTTTGGTGATTATTATTGATTGATTAGAAGTAGAGGAAATTAAATATGACATATATATTTCACCATTAAGTATCTTGTTTGTGGAGATAGAATTCATGTGATAAAAATAGTTGCAAAATGTGTGTGTATCTTTGTTTATGCTTGTCTATGTGCTGTTATGTGTTCCAAAACATGGAAGTGTAAAAGGTACATTTTGTCAGTTTCTTTTGCATTTTCTCCGAGCTCAATATAGTTCCCATTAATGATATAAGATTGTAACTATGAAATACTGCATCCCCTTCTAATGTACTTTGTATTAATCCCAGTAACTAACTAAGGAAAGCTTATATTTACTTGAGGATATTTTTTCCTTTATGATGCAAGACAAATATAATTTGTGACATATTTAGCAGAAGACAAATATACTTGTTACTTTAAGTTTTTTTTCTTTTTGAGAGCAAACGTTATTTTAAAATAATACTAAAATAGCATATTACTTTAAGGTAATATTCATACAAATCTAGGAAGGTGACATGTTTATATATTTAATGAAGGGGTAATGTATCATATTACTTCACCGGTAGAGTAAAATATATGTCATGTAGTATATTGTACAAACATATACTCAGTCTCATCAAATATCATATTGAAATATTAAGTCTTTAATATCTTTTCTTTTAATATCCTAATCCAGTTCTGAAACATTAGAGGTTCAATGGAAGAAAATGTAGAGGATCTTTAGAAATTTGCCAGATGAAACTCTAGGCTGCATAATATTTCTTCTGCCTAATGAATATGCACTTCAAACAAGCCTCATATCTACTAGATGGAGAAACTTGCGGAACCAAGTTCTTGTTAAACATGGAACTATAGAAGATATCACCAGTGTTGTTGCTGAATTTCTAACAAATTTTGAAGAGTGTGATCCATTAAAGCGACCGTGAAAGCTTCAATTTCACTTTGATGATGACAATACACTCTTTGCAGCTATTGCAACTAATGTAAGCTTCTACTTGATTTCTCTTATGGGAAGGACAAGATTGAGAGGAAATATGAACTGCAATTCAAGCTCAATAAGCAACACTTCACTTATAATATCCCCCCAACTTTCTTAGTAAAAAGTCTCTATTTGAAATCATTAAGCTATTTGTCAAGTGAGGTACCTTCTTCAGTTGTCTCAAATTTGGATCATCTTGAGAATTTAATGATCGCTAATTGTTGTGGATTTCAATCTTTGTAATTCGTTGAATCTGAATCAAAGTTTCTCAAGTTAACAATCTTAGATTGCTTGCATTTGAAGTCTCTTCATCTTAGAACTTCTAAACTTAAATCTTTTCGTTATCGCGGACCTCTTCCTCGGAATATGGCCAGGATCTCATTTCAACTTGTGTCATGCCATCCTTGATTTTAGATAAGGGCTAAGTTTCAGGGATTTGAGTGCTCAAGATTTTGATGAAACACTATTGACCATAAAGAATTCTAAAATTCTTACTTTATGTGAATGGACTTTTGAAGTATGTTTTCGATAATTTCCCAATCTTATACTATTGCTGGTAATATATATATATATATATATATATATATATATATATATATATATATGTGAGAGAGAGAGAGCAAGGATCTATTGACACTATGTGTCAACGTTTCGTTCGACACTAAATCTAGAGTCGTTCCTATGAAATTGAAGACCCGACTCTTGTAGTAAAAATAGGCCCCCCTGTTAAAATCAAATAATTTGTTTTTTCAAAGAAAAATCTTTTATTTAATTGAAAATAACATCCCTAAACATAAAAAATAGTCATGTAACTAACACAAAAAAAGTTATATTCTAATCAATAATATAAAAATACAACTTCAAACAAATATTTTTATCAACGTTTTACATGTTATTTTCCTTAGTTTATACATAGGCAAAACAAAAGTTTAGGGTGTTTTTATAGAAAATAATTATAACATTTGTTGTTAAAACTTTTTTATTTTATACAAAAAGTATGAGCAAATAATTACAAGAACCGCTCTAACAAAAATAAGACGAAAAAAAAAGTTGTGTTTTTATTAAAAATATATTCATTATTTATAAAAGAAAAAAATTAATCAAAGGACAAAAAGTTGAGCCTTGAGGAGTTGAATCCAAGACGTTTGAGTGTTTTTTTTTTTTTTAT
>Ga0228711_1009235_pt1 | contig 13486 bp, 7 predicted proteins | sample MedpolnodulmetaG_2_FD_177996 | JGI IMG/M metagenome (GOLD analysis project Ga0228711, IMG submission 177996) | Root nodule microbial communities from Medicago polymorpha collected in Santa Monica, California, United States - brown nodules | ecosystem: Host-associated > Plants > Roots > Nodule...
AAATACTTTAGAAAAAAAAAAAAAAAAAAAAAAAAAGAGAGAGAGTCATACTTCTGTTTTATCTTGTCTCTAATCATCCTGAATAAGTTGAAACTAATAATCATACTTCAGACATGAAGTTGATGAGTTAAAACTGAACAGAAAAGCAAACCAAATACCAAATAGCCTCCCATCTGGATTATACCCTTAATCAATGATGAGTAGAAAAACTAAACCCCTTTGGATTTTCTTGTGGAATTCATGTACCTCTTAATCTGTTTACATTCTCTATCCATACCAAAACGTTTCTGTCAGTGTTTCAAATATTATACTTGACAAATTTCTTATACTAATCTGATTTGGAAATCAAGCAGCGAGTGTGCATTTTATCAAACCGTCCGCAGACATTTTTTAAAAACACTTGAAGCCATCTATTCTATAAATCAAATGACATGATTACAAAATAGTTAAGTATATTACATTTGAAAGAAAGGTGATAAAAGTGGTAACCATGAATACTATCAAATAATTTCCATAATACTTTTTTTAAAGATCAAGTAATTTACTTGTTGCCAAGTTGCAGATTAAGATTCAGATACTAGCTTTGATGGTCTTCAAAAATGCCCATATACACGATCTTTTCTTTAGTTTCTTTGCACTAAATGCATCCTGTTTTTTGCTCTTCTTATTATTATGTGTTACTTCTGAATACTGTCTAATTTTCTCCACAATTAGAACTCCTTGCATACATTCCCTTTCGATAAGCAGAGGGCTGACACCAGATGCCTTAGACTGACCTTTATTTGAAATCTGCAATGAAGTGGATCCATCAGGATTTTGAAGGGCCCATATCATCAGTCCTTTCTCTGTCACTTTTTTATCAACCAAATCACCCTCGTATATTGTTCCATTTGAGCATGTGTATTTTCCGTTGCCATGGAGAAGTTTACTCCTGAAGTTACCAATATCTACATCCCCATTAGCATATCTATAAACTCCAGATCCATGTATAAGCCCATTTGACCAACAACCATCGAAGACATCACCAGTAGCCCAAGTCATAATCCTTGTTCCATCCATTTTGTCTTTTTTCCAATTTCCTACGTAAACATCCCCATTTGCAAATTTATAAACTCCAAATCCATGTCTAAGTCCATTTGACAGATAACCATCAAAAACATCACCGTTAGCCGAATCCAAAATCCATCTCCCATAATCCATTTTGTCTATTTTCCAATTTCCAGTGTAGACATCCCCATTTGCAGATCTATAAACTCCAAATCCATGTACAAGTCCATCTGACCAAGAACCATCGAAGACATCACCAGTAGCCCAACTCACAATTCCTTTTCCATCCATTTTGTCTTTTTTCCAATTTCCCATGTAGACATGCCCATCTGCATATCTATAAACTCCAAATCCATGTCTAAATCCATTTGACAACCATCAAAAGCATCACCATCAGCCCAATCTCCAGTGTAGACATCCCCATTTGCAGCTCTAAAAACTCCAAATCCATGTAGAAGTCCATTTGACCAACAAGCATCCAAAACATCACCATTAGCCAAAGTTGCTGTCCCTTTTCCATCTTTTTTTATCATTTTTCCAATTTCCAATGTGGCTACCTTCATCCTTCCAAGTTTGGGTGCCATTGCCATGACGACAATTCCTAAAGAATTCACCCTCATACTTGTCTCCTGATGAATATATGAACAGTCCTTTCCCTGTCATCTCTCCGTCAACCCAATCACCCTCATATGTTGATCCATCTGACCATGTGCACTTTCCGCTGCCATGACGAAGTTCACCCTTGAAGTTACCAATGCCCGTATCTGAAGACAACATCTCTTTAAATCTACAGTTTAAAAAAACAATGAAATCATAAACATAATAATACATGGATGGCCACAGCACAAAAGAATACGGTGATTAGTCAAAACAAAAAGAGAATTATATCATTAACATTTTTGTTAGCATAAAAAATTTGCATCACCCAAGCGAATACTATAAATCAATAGAACATAAACTGATAAACCATACATGCATGTTGTAGTTCAAAGTTCATACTTACGGCAGAAACAACAAAAAAAGAGACGTGTTTTGAAATCCATAACAAAATAATAGTATGCTAGATAATGATTCTAACTAACAAGGGAAGAGAGAAATCCGACAAACTAGTGGTTTGGGAAACATTTTTTTTTTGTGAACCTGAACCTGCATGCTAACAACTGAGCTAAGCGACCGTGGTTTATGAAACATATGCACATGGTGGTGGTGCACATGGTGGTAGGAAAATAAAACGTTGCTACTTTTTTTTTTTTAGAGGGACACCGACACAACAAAACACAACTCAAAAAGAGTAAAGTGGTTGCATTGCTTAGGTCGCGTTCGTTTTTCCTGATCTCTTTTTCTCCTCCTCCGACTTTTCGATACTTTTAAGAGTTTTTTTAATTACACCTTATATAATCCTGGTTACATTCCATAATGACAAAATTACCCTTGTATAAAATTTAATTTTTAAAAAGTTTCTTCCTTCTTTCTTGGTTACACCTCAAAACCCATCTTCCGTCTTTTCTTCTTAAATCAGATTTATCCCTTCTATGCAAGATTTCAAAGAAAATTCGAAGCAAATAAGGTTAGTAAGTTGTGTCTTTGATCGATTATGTTTTTCTTGTCATGGGTTTCCTCATTCTAAGTTTTTTCTGGGTTCAATTTATGTTTTCTTGTTTATGTATTCTACTATAATTTAACCTTAAACTCAGTTTAAGTAGGTAATGTAAACTGAGTTTAAGTGTGCATACTTAAACTCAATTTAAGTAGGTTCATGTAAACTTAGTTTAAGTAGGTCATGTAAACTGAGTTTAAGTGTGCATACTTAAACTCAATTTAAGTAGGTTCATGTAAACTTAGTTTAAGTAGGTCATGTAAACTGAGTTTAAGTGTGCATACTTAAACTCAATTTAAGCAGGTTCATGTAAACTTAGTTTAAGTAGGTCATGTAAACTGAGTTTAAGTGTACATACTTAATCAATTTAAGTAAATCATGTAAACTTAGTTTAAGTAGGTCATGTAAACTGAGTTTAAGTATACATCTAAATGTTCAACCTTGTTCAATGATTCTACGTAATCTCAGTTTAAGTATATACATGTAAACTTAGGTTTTAAATGATTCTACGTAATCTCAGTTTAAGTATGTACATGTAAACTTAGTTTAAGTAGGTTATGTAAACTAAGTTTACATGAACCTACTTAAACTGAATTTAAGTTAACCACAACATTGAAATCATTGTACAGTGCAGTTGAACAAGAAGAAGGAAAAATTGAAACTAGCATTATAGAAAAAGAAGAAGAAATTCATTTACTTATATACAATCGAGTATCGATGAAAAATGTTTTGATTCACTCTTTAATCTTTCACAGAGATTGATTGAACACCAGAATTGTTTGATCGTTTGTGGGTGAAAGAGAGTGACAAGGAATGAGATCAAGGTTTTAAGAGAATTTATATAAAAGGGCAATTTTGATATTATTAAAAACTTTTAAGAAATTTTAGGTGTAACCAGAAATATATGCGGTGCAAATAGAAAAATTCTTCTTTTAATCGTAGAATAGTTATTATTAAAGCTTTAAGCTAAATAGTAATAATAAACCCTCTGTTTATATTCATAGTAATTTAGGGTTAGTTTCTTTTTCTTTCCTTAAATCAAGGTTATTATCTTATTTTCCTCACCTTTTGCAACAAAAAAAATATGTTATTCTTTTTAATTAATCTGTTTATCTTTTTTTTCGCTATCTCTCACATTCCATTTTAGTTTTATCTTTTTCATTATTTATACTTTTCTTTATTAAAAAAAATCATTTTCATTCTCTCACATATTATTTCTTTCTCTGGTTTCTTTTTTACTCCCCTAATCTTTTTTTCCTTTTTACTCTTTTTTCTTTTTGAGGTTCTTTTCTACTCTTATATGAAAAATGCAAGAAAAATGTTATGCATAAAAATCAAGATAAATATTTGTCACTAAAAAATATAGTTATTCTTTCAAAGATCAATAAAAACGTATAAACGGTTAATCTTGATGGGTCTAAAAAACATATCCAATCATTTTAGATCTTTTTAAAATTTTACATGAATGATCTATATGATATCAACTTAAAATCTAATAGTAGAATTTGAAAAATATGAATCGAGTAAAATGATATTAAAATATGTAACATTACATCAATGTAATTTGATCCCTCTTATATATATTCCTCAAATATCCAAAATAAACGCAGTTGCATTGCGATTATGAGTTGATAAGGGGAGGAACTTATCAATATCCAGAATATAAATGGAGACAATTGTTTAATGTTATTTGTTGACAACTCTTCTCCACAAGATCGAGCAGCTTCTCCAAGTTTGCTGCCCATGAATTAAGAACATCGTCACTATCCTTTCAGTTAAGTGCAAGTATTCTGTTTGGGTGTTAAAGGTTGTGTTGTGTTGAAGGGTTTTTGAAAAGGTGGCGAATTACAGAGAAAAGGTAAAAGAAGTTGACAAAAATATTGAAGAAGGACTTGATTTAACGTTGACAGTGTCATTGCCAACGATGTTTCCTGGTCTTCATAGAGAGGGAGAGATGTCAGTTATGGTCTCTTCTTTAACGTATGTGGTATGTGCTGATCAGAACAACAATGGAGGTGCCAATTCTGCTCTCAAGAGAAGAAGGGAAGACGGTGGATTCTTTGACATTTCATCTTCTCCTATCCCCCAAATTAAGCACCAAGGTGAGTATTATATAATCTAATAAAATAATTTTGAGTATATTTCTTGGTCTAGGATAGGTTATTTTTTATTTGTCTTGACCCTTCGGTTCTCTAGAAAAAACATCATGGTAATCTAGAGTCTGAGTTAAATAAAGTTTGTTAAAAGTTGTTCCAGTCAATATTCAAAACAGGATTCTTCCACGCGTTGACTTGGTTGGATATGTCAATTACTTGATATGTGGATATCCATTACCCAAAATTGTCATTTTCCAAAAAATACACATTACGAGTGAGCTTTCGCCCCAATGTTGTCCTATCCGTTAGTATCTACAGTTGCACGAAAAGATGTCCAATTCACACCCAAAAAAAAATAAGCATCACTAAGTGACTTATCAGGACTGTATCTTAAAATTAAAAAATGGAGCCCCCGAAATCATGAACTATGATAAACAGGGCACTAAAAGTGCATTTGAAGTTTAAAACTACAAGAAAATATAAGCAACCACAGTAGATTCTCTTCAAACTTCAGTGTCACCGTCAGCTTCTTATTCAACTTCTACAACTACTAATTTTGCTTCTTTTTTTTTTGGACCAAATTTTGATTCTTCTTTTAGTTCTCCACTTTCATGGCCTTCGGGTTTAATGTTATTCTTCAATTTCATTATGGACAATTGTTTAATGTTATTCCTCACCAACACAGTGAGCAACATTTCAAATTAGCATCTCCGTAAGGCAACTTCAGTCCATATCACATATTGAGGAGCCCCCTGAAATGACCAGAAATAAGCATTATGAATCTACCATTCTTCATAAACACAACAGTGAGAAAATTTGAGAAAGGAGCCAATATATGGACCTACCTTCTTAAACCTTCAAAGCTGCTTTATGGACCATGGTTTCCTTGTGTATTTGATGACAGCTCTTCTCCACAAGATCAAGCAGTTTCTCCAAGTTTGCTGCCCATGAGTTAAGTACATCATTGCTAATCTTTGCTGTTTGGAAACAGATTATTCCCATTGGTCTGTCAATCTTTGCAACCAGAGCCTTGGTAACAACCATATCGGACAGATGCTTCTCAGCTTCCTGAATTATGCACGAGTAATTAATTAGGAACAACCCTTTAAAAAAACAAATAAAATAAGATGGAAGGCCAATAGGTAGTTATAGGTTTACAACATCTATTTTCACATGCAGGTCAACAATGAAAAACAAATTAAACCACAATTCCCCTACTACCTTCACTTTCCAAGGATATAGTTTTTTCTTTGAAACACGAATTCCCACACCATAAGAAAAAGTTACTAAAGTAAGACTAACAGAACAAAACCATAACTGGCATTACACACCTCTAGGCTGAGACACAAAAGCTGTGCAAGTTTCTTCAAAGTAATCCTTGCGTAGTATTTTGATACAACAAGAATATTCTGAAAGATTTACAAAATTAATACATGTTAATGCTCATATAAATAACTGAAACATAAAAAAAAGTGTAAGGAATTCGGTGAATCACATGTTCAATAATTCTCTGTTTCAGATCTTCAGCTGCTTTTTCACTCAAAAACTTTCCAGAGACCATCTCATTGTCAAACTCCTTCTTATATGTCTCCCAAAGAGCTGTCCATTGGATGACTTCCATGGTGACCAGCTGCTTCAGAAGTAGCCTAGACACAACATATAACAGGCACACCCAATGACAAGGAATTCTAAACATAATATTTTAACATGATTAGAAAGGATGAAAGATGAAAAATAGGATAACATACCGGAAGTTTGGAATCTCAGATAGATTTCTATCCTCCAAGGTGGAATTTAAAAGACTGGACTGCATCGGTGAATGTGGTGCTAGAACCAAGCACCAACATATTTTCCTCAGGATCTGTATGTAAAGACAATATTCGGAAAAAAGTTATGAAGTTATATCATAAATATCGTATAATAGAATCTTATAGTAACAGAGATAGCAAATAAAGAAAGAGAATAGAAAACTTACAGGAATAAAATCAGCAGGGTTTTCTTTGATGGACGGAATCTCATATATTGCCTTATAGCAGCGGCAAATTTCAAGATAATCATTGTTGTGGGAATAATACCTTACATCACAGACAAAAAACCAAAATAAGAAAAAAAAAGTTTCAGGATCAGCTGTAGGAAATATCATGAACCCCGTACTTGAAAAATATGCAGCATGAAGATAAAATAAACATGCACTCATCTATATGGATTTCACATTCAATGAAGTGGTATAGAAGCATCGACCCAAGTTTAGAAAACTATGGGGAATTTACTGTCACTACTACCATGTTACAAATCACATCCCAAACACAAATAAATACATTTAAAAAATATAATTCAAATGAACTGAACTATGTGCATTTGAAAATGATTTAATTTGTGGAAAAAACATATTGCAAGAATGAAGGCAGCCTACAGTAGACCCACAACAATGGTGTAAACTGTAAAGCCTTTCTTAAACCATGTCATGACAGGAGCTTTGTAGCGCCAGGTTGCCCTTTACACATAATTCAAATGAACAGGACTCTACAACAAAGCAGCATAAATATAAATGACAATTGATAGGAATTGCAATGTTTACAATCTAAAATGAAAATAATAGACTTGACTTTGCTGAAGAACACATTTACAGAGAATGACATGTTCACTATTTTTAGAACGGTATCAATGGTAAAAGACAAGGAATCAAAATGTTAGGAAGGATAACCGTATCCAGCAAGTTTATTCTAAAGTTCAAATTCGTTTTATATGGCAAATAAGCTTTACATTATCTAGTTCACAGCATTTTAATAATCCTCGTTTATAAAATTCTAAATGGAAGGTAAGCTTAACATTATGTCAGAATGTTTAACATTATGTCAATGATCTCAGACAAAATGCATTGTTTCAAAATAGTTAAGAACTGGGATGCAGCAGACAAAAATGAAAAGTAGAGATGAAATGGATAACTTTGGGAAATTTAGGAATTGGAAATAAAATAAGTGATTAAAATGTGGAAATGTCTGCAGAAAAATTGATAATTTGATAGAAACCAAAAATATCCAATCACAGTGCAGGATGTATTAAAACAAAGAACAAAAAAATTACGTTAGTTATATAATTTTCATCCACCTCCAACTCTAGTAATCCATAAATACAGTATAATTTAGTAACAAGGCTAATTTAACTCTTGAACAAAGTATTTCTTCTTGAAGACCATCAAACCAAGAATTAAAACAGTTAATTAAAAACTTGTTGGTAGAAGAGAAAGCCAAAAACATGTACTCCAATCCGCACTTACGTAATATAGAACCAAATGCCAAGCATAGAAACAAATCATAGTCCCGTAGATATACATAAAAAGGAGGAGACGTAAATCTTATGATGATCTGATATTCTAAAATATATTTAAGCAAATTTGAGTAAACGCAAGCAGGGTAGATTAAGAGAGAATGGATGATTGCAATTTGCAAATAAAAATAAAATTGCAGTCAGACAGACGGTCATTAGCACTGTGCCTTACCTTTCAGATTCTAAAATTAACAGTATAGGACATTCATGCATCATTGTTTGGTTTTTATATTCAAATAGGCCAGCATCAAAAGCATATCCTCAAAAGTTAATGAAACTAAAATATCGAAAACCAGGATAATCTAGAGTATCTACACAACGTTCAGTTTGTATAAAATAAACTAAAGGAGACAAAAATACAAAGTCAAGCCACAGTACTTGTAACTACTAGTAGATAAAACAAGAAATACTACAACTAAACAGGAAGTAAGAAATCAATTACCTAATCATTAGCTCGTAATAAATCTGCTTCAACTCCAGTAGAGATGGAATATCTGCAGGAGCCTCTTCGACCATATTATCACCTTCTTTGGGCTTTTCCTTTTCCTTAGATGCATCTATGTCGAATACTCTTGGACTTATCTTTCTTGAGAGTATTTGGGCACGGACATGATCCTGGCGGTCTAGGCAGAGTCGAACCTACACAATTTAACATAGAAGATTTCAAAATCAGTAACTTATTAACAACATAATTAATTAATTAATAAACTACTATTTCTGTCGTCCCTAAAAAAAATGACTCATACTTGTTCGAGAATGAATGCAACTTTCTCAGTTTTTGCCATGGCACCAAAAGTTTCCACCTGACAAGATTACACATAACATAAGTAAACCAAACAATAATTTGTACTAATCAGTTACATCCAAAAACGAAAAAAATATATACAAAAAGCATAGAAAAATTACAAGTACACACTGACCGCAATTTCTTGCATCAAATCAGCAGCCTCGACTAGAAGCCCCTGTACTTCCTTTATCTTGGCGAGTTTCTTGACCAACCTTGCTCTCTCAATCTCAACGTACATCTAAGAACAAAATACAACATACAAATTGGTAAAACGTGTCTTTTAAAATGGATTATGCTATGGAGAAGATAATAAAACAGAATGGAGAATTCAAACATAACAACTCACCTTCCCAGCAGATACACTGTTCAATGTCTTGATGAGTTCAATACGAGTTTCAATATCTGGTGTCTCATCAATATATTGCATAGCCTGCTGGACCATCGCTGTTACAGCCTGCATGCATACACAATAGCCTCATTAGTACCTTTTTGTACCAACTACCAACCACACAAAAAAGATGCAGAAGCTGTACAATAGTGAATTGAATTCTGAAGTTCCTTAAACCCTAAACTCTGTCTAACTGCACAATATTTCATACGAAGAATTCTATAGTTTAAAGCGAACTAAAACCCTAAACAAACCAATCATTTTAAGCAAACAATATCCAAAAAATCCTAAAATCTTTTAAACCTAACGAAAACCCTAATTCCTAACACAGAAAAAGGCATCAATTTGCAACTGGTACCTGCTTAAGCTGGCCGCGTCGTTTGGACAAAACGACAATCTGGTCATTTAGCGTTTTCCAGGCTTTGGCTTCAAAGCAGAGTTGCAAGATATCGATTGCGGCTTTTCTTGTGCCGACAATTTCGCCGGCTGATCTCATCTGCTTCTCGACGTTGAGAAGTTGTTCTATCTTTGCATCTAGATTCTCCATGTTTGCCTGCAAAACGAATTGAAAAGCAGTTATATTATAGGGAGTAGAAAACACATGCAGCGATCGAGAAAGGGATCTGAAATAGAGAGTACCGTGGTTGAGTTTGGAATAAAGAAAGAGAGATCTCTTAATCGGCAATTAGAGAGAGGTTACTTGAAAAGGAATAAAAAGTGAGAGTGAAGTAATGCACAAGTTAAGAAAAACGGAGACACCATCCCTTTGCTATTCTCATGCATCATACAAAAATAACAAAAAATACCCCTATAATCCGAGAGAAAATTTCCTTATTATCTCTTATTTATCTCTTATTTATTAAAGTTAACCCGGAAGCAAATGTTTGCCCTAATTTTAACCTAATCCTAATAGTTAATTTTACTCTAATACCCCTGTTTAATTATTAACCCTATTTTTTCCTTATCAACAAAATCACACCTAATCTCGTATTGTTTTGAACAAAACAAATCTGGCTTATTCTTATTTATTAAAGTTAATCTGGAAGCAAATGTTTGCCCTATATTTAACCTAACCGTAATGGTTAATTTTACTCTAATATCCTGTTTAATTATTCACCCTATTTTTTCCTTCTCAACAAAATCACACCTAATCTCCTATTTTTTTTGAACAAAACAAATTTGTCTTATCTCTTATTTATTAAAGTTAACCCGAAGCAAATATTTGCCTTAATTTTAACCTAACCCTAATGGTTAATTTTACTCTAATACCCCTGTTTAATTATTAACCCTATTTTTCCTTCTCAACAAAATCACACCTAATCTCCTTTTTTTCTCTTATTTATTAAAGTTAACCCGGAAGCAAATGTTTGCCCTAATTTTAACCTAACCCTAATGGTTAATTTTACTCTAATACCCATGTTTAATTATTGACCCTATTTTTTCCTTCTCAAAAAAATCACACCTAATCTCCTATTTTTTTGAACAAAACAATTTTGCCTTATCTCTTATTTATTAAAGTTAACCCGGAAGCAAATGTTTGCCCTAATTTTAACATAACCCTAATGGTTAATTTTACTCTAATACCCTTGTTTAATTATTAACCCTATTTTTTTCTTCTCAACAAAATCACACATAATCTCCTATTGTTTTGAACAAAACAAATCTGGCTTATCTCTTATTTATTAAAGTTAACCCGGAAGCAAATGTTTGCCCTATATTTAACCTAACTGTAATGGTTAATTTTACTCTAATACCCATGTTTAATTATTAACCCTATTTTTTCCTTCTCAACAAAATCACACTTAATCTCCTATTTTTTGAACAAAACAAATCTGTCTTATCTTTTATTTATTAAAGTTAACCCGGAAGCAAATGTTTGCCCTAAGTTTAACCTAACCCTAATGGTTAATTTTACTCTAATACCCCTGTTTAATTATTGACCCTATTTTTTCCTTCTCAAAAAAATCACACCTAATCTCCTATTTTTTTGAACAAAACAAATTTGCCTTATCTCTTATTTATTAAAGTTAACCCGGAAGCAAATGTTTGCCCTAATTTTAACATAACCATAATGGTTAATTTTACTCTAATACCCTTGTTTAATTATTAACCCTATTTTTTACTTCTCAACAAAATCACACCTAATCTCCTATTTTTTGAACAAAACAAATCTGTCTTATCTCTTATTTATTAAAGTTAACCCGGAAGCAAATATTTGCCCTAATTTTAACCCAACCCTAATGGTTAATTTTACTCTAATACCCTGTTTAATTATTAACCCTATTTTTTCCTTATCAACTAAATCACACCTAATCTTCTTTTTTTTTGAACAAAACAAATCTGCATTATCTCTTATTTATTAAAGTTAACCCAGAAGCAAATGTTTGCCCTAATTTTAACCTAACCCTAATGGTTAATTTTACTCTAATACCCCTGTTTAATTATTAACCCTGTTTTTTCCTTCTCAACAAAATCACACCTAATCTCCTGTTTTTTTGAACAAAACAAATCTGTCTTATCTCTTATTTATTAAAGTTAACCCAGAAGCAAATGTTTGCCCTAATTTTAACCTAACCCTAATGGTTAATTTTACTCTAATACCCATGTTTAATTATTAACCTAGTTTCAGAATATGACAAGGCAATCAACAACCTATAAGTGAAGTACAGAACATACATCGTCGAGTACGACTTTGAAACTGTGAGTATACTTTCCTTTTCGTTGTACTGTATAATATTTATAATGTTGTTTCTAAAATTGAATAGTGCTGTTTCGAAAGTTGTACAGACATAGGAAAAATCAAACAACATTATAATTTTGTAGGCACACTAGTGCAAAATTGACATAAGAATTATGTGTATTATACCTATTTTATTAAAAAAAAGGTGTGAAATATAAATAAGGTGGCAGTTTTGTAAATATACTGTAAATTTTGTTTTTGTGAGTAAATTTCAAAACCTAATTTTAAGAATAAATGGGGTCAAATATGAAATAAAAACAAGGTGGCAAACTTGTAAATATTATTTTATATATGATTTTAAAAAAAGGTGTGAAATATTAGTATATTAATTGTTATGTTAATGTTTTTATTTCTTTGCTAGGATTCGAACCCATGTTAAGCCTGCTGCTAAACTTGCTCATAAACATGTTGTTGCTGTTAGGCCTGGTTACAATTTTAATTCTGCTACTGATAATGCTTCTACTTCTATGTCTGTTACAAGTGTTATTGCTGCTACTTCTATGACTGTTAACCCTCAGTTCAAGGTTCCAGCAAAGGTATGATTAATCTTGCCCGTTTAACATGTTTACTTCTAAGTTTATGGTGTGATTATTCTGAATCTAAATCATGTATCTTTTTTTGACAGAAAAAACCTGAAATCATATATGATGTTACTTAGCTTAAAAACAAGGCAAAGACCACCATGTCATGGAAAGGGAGAACCTGTGATGGATCAAGAACAAATTCAAACTCAAAGGTGCCAATTTACAACCTTAACAACCTTAGAAGGAGTGGAAGAACCTGCTACTTTGGTCCACAACCCAAAATAGGTGCACCAGGAACTCTTGAGACCAACCCAATTGAAGTTGGAATAGAAGAGGGAGATGGAGTGCTAACTCAGGAGAACCATCCATGAAGAACCTGCTACTTTATTTACATATTTTCATCTTAATGTAATGGCTGAAACAATGCCTTTTATTTTGATTTTATGGCTTAAAACATTGCCTCATATTTTGATGTTATGGCTTAAAACATTGCCTGCTATTTTGATGTTATGTTAATGCTACAAGGCTTATGTTAATGCTACAATGTTTTGGCTCATGCCATTCCTTTAATACAATACACAACTTTTATGTCATCTCAGTGGCCATAATTTTGTTCAACAAACAACACAATCAATATAACAAACAACACAAATTTTTCATTCATTAAACCACAAGGTTACTGAAGTAGCAATAATAGTCACAAGAAAGGGGGGGTTTGAATTGTGACCCTTTTTTAAAATTACTCCTGAAACTTTTAGATCAAGTTTATATACTCGAGAATGTTCTTGGTTAAGATATTAGTTTAAACAAATAATATTTGATATAAGCAGAATGAGAAAAATTAAGTTCTAAGTAGATTTAACTTTTAGTTAAGTATTTAAGTAATTGTTTTAATCTTGGACCAGAATATTCTGGAGGCAATGATATAATTATAAATTAATAATTTAATGAGGACCAGAGAACTCTGGATTAATTTGGTT
>Ga0228711_1009238_pt1 | contig 13482 bp, 8 predicted proteins | sample MedpolnodulmetaG_2_FD_177996 | JGI IMG/M metagenome (GOLD analysis project Ga0228711, IMG submission 177996) | Root nodule microbial communities from Medicago polymorpha collected in Santa Monica, California, United States - brown nodules | ecosystem: Host-associated > Plants > Roots > Nodule...
GATATGTGAACCTATTTAGTTTCATATTCGGTAAAATGAAAGTATTGGAATGACCCATGTCGCGAAGTTTGATAAATGGGAGGTTTGAACTTGTCCCTTGAATTCCTTGTTGCAAACATGATATGTGAACCTATTTGGTTTTGTATTTGGTAAAATGAAAGTATTGGATTGATGACCCTTGTCGCGAAAATGTAATTTTGGTCTAATTGCCTACAACTTTGATAAATGGGAAATTTGAACTTGTCCCTTGATGCGAAACATGATACGTGAACCTATTAAGTTTCATATTCGGTAAAATGAAAGTATTGGAATGACCCATGTCGCGAAGTTTGATAAATGGGAGGTTTGAACTTGTCCCTTGAATTCCTTGTTGCAACCATGATATGTGAACCTATTTGGTTTTGTATTTGGTAAAGTGAAAGTATTGGATTGATGTCCCTTGTCGCGAAAATGTAATTTTGATATATTTGCCTACAACTTTGATAAATGGGAAGTTTGAACTTGTCCCTTGATGCGAAACATGATATGTGAACCTATTTGGTTTTATATTCGGTAAAATGAATGTATTGAAATGACCCTTGTCCCGAAGTTCGATAATTGAAAAGTTTGAACTTGTCCCTTGACGTCCCTTGTTGCAGACATGATATGTGAACCTATTTGGTTTTGTATTTGGTAAAATGATAGTATTGGATCGACCCTTGCCGCGAAAATGAGATTTTGGTCTATATGCCTACAAGTTTGATAAATGAGATGTTTGAACTTGTCCCTTGATGCGAATCATGATATGTGAGTCTGTTTGATTTTGTATTCGGTAAAATGGAAGTACTGGAATGACTTTGTCTCGAAAGTATTTGGTTTTGTATTCGGTAAAATGAAAGTACTAGAAAGTCTTTGTCGCGAAAATGAGATTTTGGTCTATTTGGTTTCGTATTCGGTAAAATGAAGGTATTGGAATGTCGCTTGTCGCTAAAACGATATTTTAGCCTATATGGTTACAATTTTGATAAATATGAATGTTGAACTTGTCCCTTGATTTAAAACATAATATTTGAACCTATTTGGTTTTAAATTCGGTAAATTGAAAGTATTGAAATGACGCTTGTCGCGAAAGTGAAAATTTAGCCTATGTGGTGACAGGTTTGATAAATGAGAAGTTTGAACTTGCCCCTCAAGGTCGCGAAACATGATATTTAAACCTATTTGGTTTTAAATTCGGTAAACTCAAAGTAATGGGATGATCCTTATCGCAAAAACGCGATTTTAGCTTATATGGTTACAAGTTTGATAAATATGAAGGTTGACCATTTTCCTCGATGTCCCTTGATGCGAAACATGATATGTGAACCTATTTAGTTTCATATTCGGTAAAATGAAAGTATTGGAATGACCCATGTCGCGAAGTTTGATAAATGGGAGGTTTGAACTTGTCCCTTGAATTCCTTGTTGCAAACATGATATGTGAATCTATTTGGTTTTGTATTTGGTAAAATGAAAGTATTGGATTGATGACCCTTGTCGCGAAAATGTAATTTGGTCTATTTGCCTACAACTTTGATAAATCGGAAGTTTGAGCTTGTCCCTTGATGCGAAACATGATATGTGAACCTATTTGGTTTTAAATTCGGTAAAATGATATTATTGAAATGACCCTTGTCGGGAAGTTTGATAAATAAAAGGTTTGAACTTGTCGCTTGACGTCCCTTGTTGCAGACCTGATATGTGAACCTATTTAGTTTTGTATTCGGTAAAATGAACGTTTTGGATCGACCCTTTTCGCGAAAATGAGATTTTGGTCAATATGCCTCCAAGTTTGATAAATGGGATGTTTGAACTTGTCCCTTGATGCGAAACATGATATGTGAGCCTGTTTGATTTTGTATTCGGTAAAATGGAAGTATTGGAATGACTTTGTCTCGAAAGTATTTGGTTTTGTATTCGGTAAAATGAAAGTACTGTAATGTCTTTGTCGCAAAAATGAGATTTTTGTCTATTTGGTTTCGTATTCGGTAAAATGAAAGTATTGGAATGTCCCTTGTCGCGAAAACGAGATTTTAGCCTATATGGTTACAATTTTGATAAATATGAAGGTTTAACTTGTCCCTTGATTTAAAACATAATATTTGAACCTATTTGGTTTTAAATTCGGTAAAATGAAAGTATTGAAATGACGCTTGTCGCGAAAGTGAAAATATAGCCTATGTGGTTACAAGTTTGATAAATGAGAAGTTTGAACTTGTCCCTCAAGGTCGCGAAACATGATATTTGAACCTATTTGGTCTGAAATTCGGTAAACTCAAAGTAATTTGATGATCCTTATCGCAAAATCGTGATTTTAGCTTATATGGTTACAAGTTTGATTAATATGAAGGTTGACCATTTTCCTCGATGTCCCTTGATGCGAAACATGATATGTGAACCTATTTAGTTTCATATTCGGTAAAATGAAAGTATTGGAATGACCCATGTCGCGAAGTTTGATAAATGGGAGGTTTGAACTTGTCCCTTGAATTCCTTGTTGCAAACATGATATGTGAACCTATTTGGTTTTGTATTTGGTAAAATGAAAGTATTGGATTAATGACCCTTGTCGCAAAAATGTAATTTTGGTCTATTTGCCTACAACTTTGATAAATGGGAAGTTTGAACTTGTCCCTTGATGCGAAACATGATATGTGAACCTATTTGGTTTTAAATTCGGTAAAATGAAAGTATTGAAATAACCCTTGTCGCGAAGTTCGATAAATGAAAAGTTTGAACTTGTCCCTTGACGTCCTTTGTTGCAGACATGATATGTGAACCTATTTGGTTTTGTATTCGGTAAAATGAAAGTATTGGATCGACCCTTGTCGCGAACATGAGATTTTGGTCTATATGCCTACAAGTTTGATAAATGGGATGTTTGAGCTTGTCCCTTGATGCGAAACATGATATGTGAGCCTGTTTGATTTTGTATTCGGTAAAATGGAAGTATTGGAATGACTTTGTGTCATACCCCAATTTTTGACCTAAGATGTCACTGACACGTGTCGTTAGACCCTACATTCATGCGCAATTGAACCTGATCGATCTCTACATTTCGATGAAAATTCGACAGAGAGGTATTTTAAAATACCTCGTTGTGGTTCCGAGTCGGGCCCTCTTCTCTTTTTATTTTTGTTTTAGTTTTAATTTCCATCTTTTATTTAAGTTTTTAAGTAAATTCAATTTTGCATATAAAAAATCTTTATTTTTTTTAATTAAACTTTTAATGCCTTTTTTTTTATTATTTGTTTAGTCTTCAGCTTCTTTTTTTTTAGTTTTTGTCCATATCCAAATAGTCCAAGTCTAGAAATTTTCATCCCAATCCAAGCCAAACACAGACTGTCACAAAGCCTCAACCCATCCCAATCCTTTCACACGCCTCATCTCAGGCACCCAGATACGTTCCAATCCCCCAAATATCAGTAACAAATTCGTTTTTTCCTCCCCAAGTTACTGACTCTCTGCTCCTCTCAACAAACCTTGACCTAGGATTCCCGCACTATAAATAAAGAACCTGCACGCACATAGAAGGGCACCGAAAAATTGCACAACAAAACCTGCAAAACAACCAGAAACCAGAGAACAAAATCAAAACCATAACACAACATCACACCTGTCACATAAACCCAAATCAAAACCGTAACACAACACAAATCTGAATCGGTTCCAACAACAACAAACCGGCGCGGCTCAAACCGTCACACAGCCACACATCAATCGGACAAACAGCAAGCAGAATCGAATCCACACACAAACCAGCGGCGCACACAGCCACTACAAGCTAAACGGATCGACACCGAACCGGAGGCAAAGAAGGACGAATCCGCCAATCCCACAGCACCAGAATCGCACCACCATTCAAAAGGTAGTATCTTTGTTTTCTCTCTCTTAATTTGTAGACCTAGGAACATAGATGCGTGTTTTGAAATTTTGGGATTAAGAAACGAGTGTAGAAGGAGAAATAAGTAGAAAGAGTCAAAAATTTGAAAAAAGGGAGTTGTTTATACAACTCCAGCAGCGGCGCCGCCGTCTAAGACGGCCGGCCACCACTCTTCTCGTCGGAGAAGAAGATGAGTGAGGGAGGAGAGAGAATAGAGCATTCTGCTCTCAAAGAAAAGAAGAGAAGAGAGAGAAAGAAAAGGGAAAATGGGAGATTTCTTTGTCTACAGACCTTATATAGCAAGCCCATGACCCGACCCAGCACTCAACAAACTGACCCGTTTCTCCCTTCGGACCGAACCGGTCCAAAACCAATTCCCTCAGGTCCAACGCGTGCCTTCTGTCTTTCTTCATTTCTATTTTCTGCACACCCCCCTGATTACTGCCTACACCCCCCGTCACCTTTTTTTTGTCATTTTCATGCATTTTTAAATTTCCCCTGCATCTTATTTGTTCTTTATCTTATTATTATTTATCAGCATCCACATATTTATTTTCACGTCTTATTATTTTTATCTTTATTTTTTTGCTCGCATTGATTTAGAATGTAATTAATTAGCCTTTGATGTAATTTATTTAATTACGTCTTTTTGCACATAATTTAGAATGTAAAGGTAGGCTTTGATGTAATTTATTTTATTGCAGACCTTAGAATGTATAATAGGTTTTTATGTAATAGCTTTAGGTGCATGTGTGCGTGTGGGCGTGTATGTTTACCTTTTATGCTTGGTAGTTTAGGTTAAAGGTCCTCGTGGTGGTCCAACACCACCATAAGGTACCTACGTTTTACTTTCCTTGCTCCGTTAGTTTAATTTTAGTCTTATTATTCAAAAAAACAAACAAATATGCAAATAACAAAAATCACAAAAAAATCTTTCACAATAAACCTTGATTCCCAAAATCAAGTGACCTCTTTATTTTTTATTCTTTCATAAATCAAACACTGCAATCTAAATTAATCATATCTTAAGTCATTTTTCTTTCAACATAAATAACACAAACAAATTTATTTCGCCACTTGGCTTTTCATTTTAAAACCTTTTTCAAAACTAATAAAAAAACACACCACAAATCAAACGTCAATTTCTATTCTGAACTACGAGGTTTTGATCCCTCACGGGTACGTAGGCAAATGACACTCGTCCTTCCAAATCAATAAAAAATGTAGATAAATAGGCCTCTTTTTCCTTTACCACTTTAATTCCTTTTTTCAAAACAAGCAAGTTGATAGCACAAAACGTTAAATAAAACCAAGAGGTTCCCGTAGAGTACTACGGACATAAAGGGTGCTAACACCTTCCCTTTGTGTAACTAACCCTCGAACCCAAAATCTCTTCAAAGGGGTATTTCGAACTTTTTAACCTTTTTCTCTTAAAATTAAATGTTCAGTCGCTAAATAAAATAGTGAGTCAAAAGCTAATCAAATAGTCTTGACCTCCGAAAAATGACGCGACAGAAATGGCGACTCCACTGGGGACCCCCCTAAGAGGGTTGAGCCTAACTTGGCTTTATTTTAATTCTTTGTGCTATTAACTTGCTTAAAAACAAAAAATAAAAGATGAAAATACGTGTACATATGTTTTCTTCCTTCTTCTTTCTTCTTTCTTACGTGAGTGGTGAGATCATAAGTCCTACACCCGGACTTGAGGGAAATATAAGATAGGAGTGGTAGAATCATAGTGACATTCCGAGAGTATTCTCGTGTTTTGGAACATGTGATATGGCCACACTTAGCGGAGGATCTTGAAGTGGTATATGTCGGCGTGTGTTGTCACGTTTAGACCTTATTACTTTTAAGTATCCATCGAAGCTAAGGACCTTTAGTCACCTTTAACCCATCTTGGCCTTTTAGGACGTAGTGCAGTGGCTAACCAAGTGTTGTCTTGGAACTAGTCGACATGCGATGCTACACTCAAACGAGACTTTCCTACGAACGTTGTTGGACCGGGTGTTGTCCCGTCACCCAATAAAATTCAGAGGGGGTTGGACTTTGGGAACTTGGTAGAACCCGTGATACAGTAACAAATGAAACCATAGTCCTTACCAAATGGTGTTATTACCCTCAACTCCAACATTATAGACCTTAACCTCACCATGTTTTCAGCATAATCATACATACATGCATTCATCCATAAATATTTTTTTTCTCATTCATTTAAACATCGAAGGACTTATATAAGTTTTTGTAAACATCAGAAATATGGAAGGTGCTATAAGGAGAACTCATAGGTATGAATTCAAAAAACCAGACTTGGAAAGCTTAAGGAAGTTAGCAGAGATGCTGAAGGATCCAGGTCACTTTCGAAAGCGGTATGGTTATCTTCTCAACATTCTCAAAACAAACGTCGATGAGGGGCTCCTCAATACTCTGGTCCAGTTCTATGACCCGCTCTACCACTGCTTTACTTTCCCTGATTACCAGCTTGTTCCCACACTTGAAGAATATCCCCACTGGGTTGGCTTACCAATACTTAACCAAGTACCCTTCCATGATCCTGAAGCCATTCCTAAGATCCCGGTCATTGCAAAGGCTCTTCAACTTGAAACATCTGATATAAAAAACAACCTTACCACCAAAGCAGGTCTCCAATGTCTACCCTTCAATTTTCTTTACCAAAAAGCCACCAATTTTGCTGAAAAAATTGAATGTCGATGCCTTTGAGTCTATCCTAGCCTTACTTATCTATGGCATTGTACTCTTCCTGAACGTTGACAACTTCGTCGACATGAAGGCCATCCAAATTTTCTTAACACAAAACCCCATCCCTACTTTGCTTGCCGACACCTACTTTTCCATCCATGATCGTACCGACAAAGGGCGTGGACTCATCATCTGCTGTACACCTTTACTGCAAACCTGGTTTACTTCACACTTACCCCGCCTAGAATTCAGGCCAGAAAAACTTCCGTGGTCTAGAAAAATCATGGCCCTTACCCCTGCCGACATAGTGTGGTTTAACCTAATTATTGACCCAGAAGTCATTATTGATCGCTGTGGAGAATTCAACAACGTACCTCTTCTCGGGACACGTGGGGGAATCAGCTATAACCCAGCTCTTGCCAGACGCCAGTTTGGATACCCTATGAAGATGAGCCCTCTTTACCTCTTCCTAGACAATGAATTTTTCTTCTACAAAAAGGATGGTGCGAAAAAGAAAGCACAATTTGTGAAAGCCTGGCATTCCATTATCGAGATGGATAAGAATCAATTGGGGAGAAAGTCGAATACTGCCCAGGAATCTTACGTCCAATGGGTCATCAATCGAGCAAACAAACTCAAGATGCCTTACCCCCTGCAAAGGTTCGTGACCTCGACCACTCTGACAATACCTTCACCTTTACCCCCTAAAACTCTAGAGGAGAGCCAAGAGCGGGAAGCTACCTTGATCTCTGAAAATGCTGCTTGGCAAGGACAGTATCAAGAAGCCGTGCGTGAGAATGACGTTCTAATGGGCCTACTGGAGCAGAAAGCTTGGGAACTCTGCAAGAAGGAACAAAAGATCATCGAACTAGTTAATGTGATCCAAGAGAAGGATGCCATACTCGATCGAATTCCCGGGGGAAAGAAGAGGCGCATGGACCTCTTTGACGGCCCACATTCAGATTTCGAGGATTAACTTACTTCAGGAGCTTGATGGTTTCCAATTACTCTTTTTTACGTACTTTGGAGTCTATCCCATGGCTCGGTTTGTTAAAAAGGGAATTATCTTTTAGCACTTCAATTATTCAATGAAATTTTCAATTATGATGTTTACAATTACTTTGACAAGTCCTTCGATAAATAAAAAATGTGTCTATTTTTGCATAAACATCATGCATCATCTTGCATTTCATAGTTTCAAAGTCCGAGTCTCACAAGGTTTTCTCTTCCATAAAAAGGTCAAACGTGGTCTGACATCCTCTTTCAAAGTCAGCTCGCACCTACAACACTCATGCAAACAAAAAGAAAGAACATATCAGTTTGAACAAGAAATCCACGAGCATTCGTAAAGAGGTAACAACACTCCAGGGCGAGTTAAAGAGACTGAATACCCTGGTAGCTTCACAAAATCAGCCTCAATTCCAGCAAGGGCCCGAACGCCAACATCAACAGTAGCCTCAACAACAGGCTCCAAGGATGCAGTTTGACCCAATCCTAATGACATATGCGGAGCTGCTTCCCATCCTGCTTCAGGAGAACCTTGTCAAGACCAGAGAGCCTCCTCGAATGCCTAATGTGCTGCCGGTTTGGTATCAACCTGACCTTTCCTGTGCCTTCCATCAAGGAGGACCCGGCCATGACATCGAGCATTGTCTCTCTTTGAAGACTGAAGTCCAAAAGCTGATTGAAGCCAATACCTTGCTCTTCTTCGAATGAATTCAGATGGACAATCTGATCCACTGTCGTGACACATAGAGTGGTTAATCGCAATTGGGTCGCTCTTAATGTTCCTTCCACTACTCATTCGTTCAAATAATTTTGTTTGTTATTTACTGCTTTTCAAAATATCCTTTCGTCCTGCCCGAGACGAAAGCGAACCATTCTAGGGCTTTTTGCTTCATGTTTTTCCGTCATTAATAAAAAGGTCGTTTTCATCCCGACTATATTTTTATTTTGTGCTTGTTCTGGAAAAATGGTGATACAAAAAACAAAAAATTTAATCATTCTCAAATATCTGCATAATCATAACTTATACATGTCAAAATCAAATAATCAAATCATGCATTAATAAACTCGTTGAACACATTAACCGTGTACTCTCTTCCAACTTTGAGTTCCTTGTATCCGAAGCCGAAGAGGAGAATGATGAGATTCCCGACAAGATCTCTCACATACTGGGGCATCTTAGCCGTCAAAGCAACAAACAAAAATCAAGAAGATTGTCCAGAAGATGGCATTCACTTACAAAGACTGACGCGAGATGATATCGTTACCTTACGTGGGTATCGTGCTTTCAATACACATTTCAACAGGGACAATCCCCCCTCTTTCCCTCAGTATACAACATGGAGGTCGTGCTTCCTGTGAAGGTCGAAGTCCCGTCGACAGGAGTCTGTCGAAGTCCAAGCTTGATTGAACTTAAAATGCATGACGACCTTGTACAACTATACCAAAAGAAGTTTAAAACAAGCTTCCAACAAGAAGGTGCGTCCCCATGAACTTCAACAGGGAGACTTTGTGCCCAAGAGGGTACTATCTTTTCAACCAGACTCCAGGGGCAAGTGGACGCCTAACTATGAAGGCTCGTGTGCAATGACTTTTACAACTATGGATGGTGGCAAACTTGTACGCCCTATGAAAGCCGATGCAGTCAAGAAATACTTTGTCAAAAAATAAAAAGCTCGATAAGTCGCAAATCCTAAAAAGCGGCTGAGGCAAAAATGAGCGTCTCGGTGGACTGAAAACCCAAAAGGGCGGTCCAGGCAAAAATTAGAGACAAAAAATAAATAAATAATAATTATCCTGATAGGTTGAAACCCGAAAAGGGCGATCTATGCAAAAGTTAAGGATCATGACAAGGTAACTGCATCAGTCAGGCACGATCCACTTGGGGCATCCAGTTATCAGAAGACCTCCGATTCGAAACATCTGCAGATTAAAGACTCGGAACAGGGGCTATTCAAAATTGGTAGGGAGAATAGCGGTTATTGTGTTCAATGTACCCTTCCCATTACATTAACCATTTTCCAAAATTTTCAAAGATCCGTGGAACGACGCCATTGGCAGGTTACCACCCAATTCATCAAATTTGAACCTGTGCCCATTTATTTGGAACTCTCACTTATTCTATTTGCATAATTTCTTCTATTTTTTATGGCAATACTTGAAGCAAAAATTTTCAAAATACAAAACTTTTTTACATTTTTTGAAAAGTGTGAACAACAAACACACCTTCTTTGAACTCACGAGTAGTTGAAGCGTACATTAGCATCTGATTCGAGAACGGTTACATTCCGGAAGAGAAACACGGCTAAGCACTATGGAGAGGACCTCTGCTTTGAGCAAGATGCAGTCATAAACCAGAAAAAAAAAAAAAAAAGAGAAAAAAATCAAAAAGCTCGCTAAGTTGAAAACCTAAAAAGGCGACTTAGGCAATAGAGAGCGTCCCGGTGGATTGAAAACCCGAAAGGGCGGTCCAGGCAAAAATTAGGGGAATAAAAAAGGAATATACTCCCGGTGGATTGAAAACCCGAAAGGGCGATCCAGGCAAAAGTTAGGGATTTTTCAAAAAAAATAAAAATAAAACAAAAAGCATGACTGCTGAAGCGCCAATGGAAAAAACACTCTGTGCCGATTTACAAATGGCGACTTCCTCCAGACTTTGGGTCAACAATGAGCTTTATCCCCAAGAGACATCAGTTGCTACCTTGTACCGGGTTTTACCTCGTCAACGGCTCGATTTGTTCACAATAATATCATCTCCAAGGAAGTTTGCCGAGTGTTTGTACTGCAACGTCAGTCCGCCTCCCATCTTACATGTTTTGTCTCGTTTCATCGAGTTCACCCGTCATATGCAATCATACAGTCGTACAATCATCTATAGTTTATACATTCATACACTCATACAATTATACATTCATACATTAATACTTTCACACATTAATGCATACTCATCATATACACAATATCAATTCATACATGGTTGCATCAGTCACCCAAAATCTTGTTTCGGTCGTATCCCTTCAGTTCGGTCTTTACTTATATTTGTGTCTAACCGCAAGTTCCTACAAATGAACATCTTGCATTTACCTTCTTATCGTCGAAAGTGTCATCCCCAGTGTGTCTGGTCCAGAGATGTCACTCATTATAAGCCCGGTGGATTTCGGCAACTTTTTTCATGAAGCCCAGTGGATTCTAGCGAACTTTTGTGAAACCTTATCAAAAACCGAGTGGATTCTCGCAAATGTTTACCAAGCCGGGTGGATTCTGGCGAAAACTTTTACGAAACCAGGTGGATTTCCGGCAAACTTTCATAAGCCAAACAGATAGTTTGCAAATTTTCTTCTCTTATCAAAAGTGTCATTCTCAGCGTGTCTGGTCAAGAAATGTCACTTGTCTGTTTCTGGCCGCCAGTCCTAAACAACGGACCGCTTCAGTTTACTTTTTATCTTGTTTCAAGCCGGCAGTCCTAAACAGCGGACCGCTTGAGTTTACTCTTTTATCTTGTTTCAAGCCGCCAGTCCTAAACAACGGACCGCTTGAGTTTACTCTTTTACTTTGTTCCAGGCCGCCAGTCCTAAACAACGGACCGCTCGAGTTTACTTTTTACTTTGTTCCAAGCTGCCAGTCCTAAACAACGGACCGCTTGAGTTTACTCTTTATTTTGTTTCGAGCCGCCAGTCCTAAACAACGGACCGCTTGAGTTTACCTTTTTATCTTGTTTCGAGCCGCCAGTCCTAAACAACGGACCGCTTAAGTTTACTCTTTATTTTGCTTCGAGCCGCCAGTCCTAAACAATGGACCGCTCGAGTTTACTTTTTACTTTGTTCAAAGCTGCCAGTCCTAAACAACGGACCCCTTGAGTTTACCTTTCATCATGTTTCAAACGGTCAGTTCCAACCAATGAACAATTTGAGATCACATTTTATTTTCTCGAAAGTGTCAACCCCAGTGTGTCTGGTCAAGAGGTGTCACTAAAAGGTTTGTCTCCGTTAAGCCATCGTTCTGAATCGACATGATAGTACACAATCATTTTCCCCAGTGGAACTACTGTATCCCCTAGTGGGGTCGGATCCCTCTTCTTCTGCAAGTTTGGGCATCCTTTGATCTTTCTCTTTCCAGTCAAATCATCTTTGTCGTCCTGCATTCATAATTACATCACGAGCATTCATAACATCTTAAGTCAAAAATGGTGTACTTGTATTTAAGTCTCTTTGACTCGTCAAATCAAAGATTTCATCTTCAAATCTCCGGACGAAGAAACTTAAATAGGGGCATCTATCATACCCCAATTTTTGACCTAAGATGTCACTGACACGTGTCGTTAGACCCTACATTCATGCACAATTTAACCTGATCGATCTCTGCATTTCGATGAAAATTCGACAGAGAGGTATTTTAAGAGAGGTATTTTAAAATACCTCGTTGTGGTTCCGAGTCGGGCCCTCTTCTCTTTTTATTTTTGTTTTAGTTTTAATTTCAATCTTTTATTTAAGTTTTTAAGTAACTTCAATTTTGCATATAAAAATCTTTATTTTTTTTAATTAAACTTTTAATACCTTTTTTTTTATTATTTGTTTAGTCTTCATCTTCTTTTTTTTTAGTTTTTGTCCATATCCAAATAGTCCAAGTCCAGAAATTTTCATCCCAATCCAAGCCAAACACAGACTGTCACAAAGCCTCAACCCATACCAATCCTTTCACACGCCTCATCTCAGGCACCCAGATACGTTCCAATCCCCAAATATCAGTAACAAATTCGTTTTTTCCTCCCCAAGTTACTGACTCTCTGCTCCTCTCAACAAACCCTGACCTAGGATTCCCGCACTATAAATAAAGAACCTACACACACACACAGAAGGGCACCGAAAAATTGCACAACAAAACCTGCAAAACAACCAGAAACCAGAGAACAAAATCAAAACCGTAACACAACATCACACCAGTCACATAAATCCAAATCAAAACCGTAACACAACACGAATCCAAATCGGTTCCAACAACAACAAACCGGCGCGGCTCAAACCGTCACAGAGCCACACATCAATCGGACAAACAGCAAGCAGAATCGAATCCACACACAAACCAGCGGCACACACAGCCACCACAAGCTAAACGGAACGACACCGAACTGGAGGCAGAGAAGGACGAATCCGCCAATCCCACAGCACCAGAATCGCACCACCATTCAAAAGGTAGTATCTCTGTTTTCTCTCTCTTAATTTGTAGACCTAGGAACATAGATTCGTGTTTTGAAATTTTGGGATTAAGAAACGAGTGTAGAAGGAGAAACAAGTAGAAAGATTCAAAAATTTGAAAAAAGGGAGTTGTTTATACAACTCCAGCGGCGGCGCCGCCGTCTAAGACGGCCGGCCACCGCGCTGTCGCCACCTCCGACCACTCTACTCGTCGGAGAAGAAGATGAGTGAGGGAGGAGAGAGAACAGAGCATTCTGCTCTCAAAGAAGAGAAGAGAGAGAAAGAAAAGGGAAAATGGGAGATTTCTTTGTCTACAGCCCTTATATAGCAAGCCCATGACCCGACCCAGCACTCAACAAACCGAACCGTTTCTCCCTTTGGACCGAACCGGTCCAAAACCAATTCCCTCAGGCCCAACGCGTGCCTTCTGTCTTTCTTCATTTCTATTTTCTGCACACCCCCCGATTACTGCCTACACCCCCCGTCATCTTTTTTTGTCATTTTCATGCATTTTTAAATTTCCCCTACATCTTATTTGTTCTTTATGTTATTATTATTTATCAGCATCCACATATTTATTTTCACGTCTTATTATTTTTATCTTTATTTTTTTGCTCGCATTGATTTAGAATGTAATAGGTCTCTTTTTCCTTTACCACTTTAATAAATCAATGCGAGCAAAAA
>Ga0228711_1009239_pt1 | contig 13481 bp, 13 predicted proteins | sample MedpolnodulmetaG_2_FD_177996 | JGI IMG/M metagenome (GOLD analysis project Ga0228711, IMG submission 177996) | Root nodule microbial communities from Medicago polymorpha collected in Santa Monica, California, United States - brown nodules | ecosystem: Host-associated > Plants > Roots > Nodule...
TATATATATATATATATATATATATATATATATATATATATATATATTTTTATATATTTTTGGCTTCAACACAGAGTATCTTTGGGATAAGCCAAATAATTGTACTAATAAAAAAGGCCAAGCTAAAACAAAACATGTACCAAGCTAAACAAAGCAGGACTGTACAAAAGATAGTCTGCATACAAACAAAAAACAGAACACCAACAAGATACAAACTGGTAAAATATTCAGTGTGTCCCCAAGAAGAACATGCCAAACAAAAACCCAAGTTCACAATCTTGTTGCAAGCCATAACTTTAAGCAAATGCATCCACTATATTTGCTCACAACTAAGCTCACAATATTGAATGGCGTAATTAGATTATTTTGATGTACTCAGTTTGATGAAAAAGTTTATACAATGCAATTTTTGCATCAGATAACTGATAAAGTTATAGCACTAACTATGCACTTATGTTTGTTAATTACATCCAAACAGGGTTTAGGTTTTGTATGGCCTGCACTAACTATGAGAACGCTGTATTCTTCAAACCACCATAAACATGCATAAAGTCACTTTCAATAAAATTGTTATAAATTGTAAAAGGGCCCGACTTTGCTCAACCTGACGTTTCTTTAAAACTGTACATGATTCTAAAAATACACTTCCAGACAGGAAAATACATGTGTTTTCCCAAAAAAATTCCAAACGGAAAAAAAAGTTTTATTTTTCAGATGTGTGCTTCTGAAGTACTTGTGGGAGGGAAAAGTTGGGGCCTTGTAAAAGTTATCATGATCGATGGCCCAAAAGACAAGGAGATGGGCCTTATTTGGACCAGAGAAAACATGCTGCACTATTCCAATTACTAGACTGACAAAAGGAGTGCATAAACACACTAGTTCTAGTTGTCGAAATTATATGTTCGTCCTAGGGGAAGGGAGATACAATGGTAGCACTCTTACAGGAAGGAAGCGCCTGTTCTGCTTGTCTAGCAAGGATAATAATGAGTTGAAGATTGTTTTCATAATTCACAACCCTTCTTTTTTCTAGCTGATCTTTACGAGGGTCTTTAGTAGGACTTCTGTTTTTTCATACTCAACAAAATGTCATGTTCTAACCTGCATGTCTTTACTTAACAAAAACTACTTTTTAAACAATATTTATTTAATAGAAACTAAATTTCACTTGAGCATTACTTCTTCCTTTTGCATAAATTTGAAGCACTTCCGATTCATATTTCTCTCAATGACTCAATTGCCATATCCCTGAATTTCTGATATATTCTTGTATATAAATGGGATCATCCAGTGTTGCTATTATTTTAAACCAATAAACCATTTAACCAGGACAGTTATTTAGTAGTATCACATAAAGTCCTAGACTAAAAAATTGTTAAGAGTTATGCCTCGACACTTTTACAAAATACATCACATGCACATGAATAAAAAACTATAATATTGTTAAACTGTGAACAGAATTTATAATCGTTATTACAATTCCACCAGAACTTATTTTTATATGATGGAACTCTGAGTATGATTCATTTTGCAGGTCAACCTTATTTTCTTAAAACACATGTAATAATGAATCTAAATAAACCACGCATAATATATGCAGGGGTCGAGGTACGAACCCCGAACACCCCACTTATTCACCTCTAAGGTGAATTTCTCTAGCCGCTAGGCTACTTGACCAAAAATAAAAATAAATAAAATAAACGACACGTAACATAACCTTTATTTTGGTGAACATAAACAACTATTGTGGCATGTGATTTTGTTATTTCACTAAAACATATGAAAGACAGCATGAAGATCATGAGCAGAAACTGAAAATCTAAAGTTACATTCATAATTCACCAATGTTCAACCTAAAACAGATCAAGTTGCACATTTCTGTATCTTAACTTCAAATTACAAAAAAGTGGCAACAAAACAAAACATCTAAAACAAAACAAAAATCAATAAAAGCTTAATTAAATATTGTAACTTACTAGAGCAAACAGTTCAAGTCCATTAAGGAGTGTTGAACATTATGGTTGTTGTGGTGATGGAATTCTCTTATTTATAGGCTTCATCATCTTGTTGATGTTGTTGTTATTGCTATCATCGGAAACTGCCTTAGCGAACGCCTCCACAATTCGCTGTTGAGATTCAAGAATCATCTCAGTACGCTTCATTTCCATCTCCATTCTCATAGTTTCAATCTCCCTCGCCATTTCCATCTTCTTTTGCTCCATTCTCACAAACCCATCACCCAGCAATTTAATTGCAGATACAACCTCAGTCAATGGATCTCTCTCCCTCTTGTTCCCATATCCCTTTGTCGCCGTTGCCATCGGTGGAGTATGGTAGTTCTGATTCAGATTAGGATTAGGGTTATATTTCTGATCAGAAGAAAATTTCGATTCAGGTTGTGCCGGTGGATACCTAATCCTAAATCCTCCACCAACACCACTACCACCACCACTGAAACCACCACCGAAACCGTTCTTATACAACTTATTGATACTTCTAGTATTAGATCCATGACCATTTTTGATATCTAAATACAGATCTTGATCGTGATCTTCATCTTCATCCTCACTATCAGAATCATTGTTTTCAGATTTAACAGGAGAAGGACCTTTCTCCATGGAATCCATAAGCTTAAAGTGAACCCACGCGGAATTGAATCTCGAATGAGGAAGCGAGCGAGCACGTTGAATCTCAGTACGATAACGTTTCCGAAGTTTCTCCATCTTGTGACGGCATTGAACAGGAGTTTTCGCCGGAGTAACGTTAGGGCAACGATTTGAAACAGCGTCAGCGACTTCTTGCCAGTGAGTGGCTTTGAGGTTACCGCGGCCAAGAGAGTACCATTTTTCACGGTAGGAGTCGATGAGAGCTAGTGTTTCTTCGGGGGACCAGCAGGGAGGAGGGAGACGGCGGGTGGAGGGTGGGATAGGGAGTGGAGCAGGGAGCGCGAGAGGGAGGGGGACGGCGGTGGGGGGATCGGAGAGAGGAGGAGGGGTGGTGGTTGAAGGAGGGGAAGACATTGTAAGGAGGAGGAGAAAGAGTGACGATGAGAAAAAAGAAGAGGAAGAATGAATTGGTTTTGGGTTTGGTGGTTGGAGGCGTTGGGTAACATAATTGGGTGGTGGTGTGGTGGGCGGTGGATTTTGAGATGTGGACAGGATAGGACAAGGGGGCACACCACCGAATTGGTGGGGGAAGAAACTAACGTGCGCTCTCACCACAACACGCGCACTTACTATCCGCGTGTGACTCACTTACCTTTTTTTTATGCACGTGTGACTCACTTGAACAGTAGCTTTGATGAGTTCGATTTTGCTCGATCTGTTTTTCTTGTTCGTTTATAAGAGATAGAAACGTGTCATAGATGATAATGGAGATAATTAGGTGGTGAATAAATGTAATAATAATGTTACTAATGATCTTAATCTTAGATATTTTAATTAAATAAGTTCCACAATTATTAATTATTTTATACTTTTTTCAAGGTTTTCTATGTCTATATCTCTCTAAATTGAGGAAATGGAGACAATTGTAGGGATCTATTTGATTAGGATTTTAAAAGACAATTTTTGCTTAAAGATTTGTAGGATTTTAATGATTTTAAAAGACTATCAGGATTTTTAATTTGGATTTCAATAGATTTACATCATAAGATTTTAAAGGATTATAAATTTATAAGATTTCAAAAGATTTTATAAATTTTAAGGGGGGGAGAGAGGATAAGAAAAAGATAGTAAACTTAAATCTCATATCTTCATGAAAAGACTTTTTCTTGTTAAAATTTCACTAGAAAATCCCACAAAATCCAATTTATTAAACAATACTTCAAAATTTGAATGATTTTGAATACAAACTTTTTTTAAATGATAAAAAGTCTTGATCGAATACCTCAAAACTTTTTTAAAATGACAGATTGAATACCACTAAGACTTTTTTTAAATTGCAAATAGTCTTGATTGAATACCACAAGACTTTTTCATAGTTAGAAAATCTTTTAAAATCCCTTATAATCCTAATCCAATACTTCCCTCGTAAATGAAGAGGATCTTGACTATGTAATAATGTTATAGTACATTACTAGTGTGTTAACCGATGCAATGCACTGGTGATAGACCATTATTTTTCAATTTCAAATTATTTTATTTTTTATTTATCGATGAAAACTATTTATCCCGTGAATTTATAAATAAGTTAGTAGTTTTTATTGCCGCAATGATAACAAATATGTGTCACATGGTTTTTTTTTTTTAATGTTTATTAGTGTTAAATATATGCTTGTATATAGTAAAAAATAAACTATATTTATTTATCATTAAGATAATAGAAAAATACGTGGTGCTTGGATGAATGAGGAATCCAATAATTGTTAACGTGATTTCAGCAACCATACAAAGGGAGAGATAGAGGTAATGAAACAGAAAAAATGGAAGGTGGTAAAATTGAACGACCACTGAAACTTCACTTCATTCCATATCTAGCACCAGGCCATATGATCCCTCTTTGTGACATAGCAACTTTGTTTGCAACCCATGGCCAACAAGTTACCATCATCACAACTCCCTCCAACGCTAACTTCCTTTCCAAATCTCTCCCCTATATAGATCCTCTCTTCCTCCGGATTCACACCGTTGATTTCCCCTACCAACAAGTTGGCCTCCCCGCCGGTGTCGAATCCATGTCAAACACCCCTGACCTTGCCTCCTCCGGCAAACTATACGCAGGAGCAATGCTCCTCCAAGAACCAATTCAGAATTTCATGGAGAAAGATCCACCTGATTGTATCATCGGTGACTTCTTGTACCCTTGGGTTCATGACTTGGCCAGTAAGCTTCGGGTCCCTAATCTCGCCTTCAATGGTTTCTCACTCTTTACCGTATGTCTCATGGAAACGCTTAGAACAAACCCATCACTTGATTCTCATATGGGTTCATTTGTTGTTCCAAATTTACCTCACCCTATCACCTTGTCTGGAAGACTGTCAAAGTCATCAGAAGATTTCATGGGATTAATGCTGGAGAAAGAGCTCAAAAGTAATGGACTCATTGTCAACAATTTCGCTGACCTTGACGGTGAAGAGTATATTAAGTATTATGAGAATACCACGGGTCATAAGGCTTGGCATCTTGGTCCAGCTTCTCTTGTTCGTAAAACTGTTCAAGAGAAAGCAGAGAGGGGACAAGAGAGTGCAGTGAGTGTGCAAGAGTGTTTGAGTTGGCTCAACTCAAAGCGAGATAACTCAGTGTTGTACATAAGCTTCGGAAGCCTCTGTCGTTATCAGGATAAACAGCTTTATGAGATTGCGTGTGCAATAGAAGCATCGGGTCACGAATTTATATGGGTTGTTCCCCTTAAGAAAGGGAAAGAGGGTGAGAGTGAAGAGGAGAAGGAAAAGTGGTTTCCGAAGGGATTTGAAGAGAGAAACATTGGAAAGACGGGTTTGATTATTAGGGGTTGGGCTCCTCAGGTTCTGATTTTGAGCCACCCCGCTGTGGGTGCCTTTATGACTCATTGTGGTTGGAACTCCACAGTGGAGGCTGTTGGTGCAGGGGTTCCGATGATTACGTGGCCGTCACATGGAGAACAATTCTACAACGAAAAGCTGATAACAGAAGTGCGAGGGATTGGTGTGGAAGTCGGTGCAACAGAATGGTGTTTGACTGGTTTTGAAGAAAGAGAGAAGCTGTTGAGCAGTGATAGCATAGAGAAGGCTGTGAGGAGATTGATGGATGGCGGTGATGAAGCTGAGAAAATCAGAAGTCGTGCTCAAGAGTTTGGAGAAAAGGCTAGACGAGCCGTTGAAGAAGGTGGCTCGTCTCATAAGAATTTGTTAGCCTTGATTGATGATCTCAAAAGATTGAGAGATAGCAAGCCAATTGAGTAGCTCAATTGCAATAAGTATATATATTTTTAGATTATATTTTGTCTCAAAGTTTCAATCTCCGAATTTGTGAGAAGCTGGTTTTTAATGTGTTCTGAGCTATGATCTTTTCAAGGATATTAAGGGAGTGATAAATAAATTTTGCTTGTGCTTTTTGCAAAGTTTCTTTCTTTATTCATTCAAGTTTTCCACTCAAATGAACTCTGAAATCGTTATTCTTCATCAAAATTTCAAAAATCAAGTCTTAGAGAAGACCACTCATCAGTGATAAGTGCACAAAGTTCAAGTCTCTGTCCCCAACAACTTCGTAGCCATCTTCACATTGGTATGAACTATCTATCTTGGTCTTAGTTATTGGTATCAACACATCTATAGTGTATGCAAAGAATGGTGAACATGTTACTGAAAGGTATTCTGTACTAATGCAAAGAGAATACCAATAATTGAAAATAATATGTTCCATAAGTGGGGTATATTTCTTGCATATAGTCATTTTTCCTTGAGATACATATAGCATTTCAAAATAATTAACAGATGTTACTTTTTTTTTAAAAAAAATTTAAAATATCATACTTGAATTTAGACCGTCTGATCTTGGTCGAACTAGCAAAGATGATATGGATGCGTAAATGTGTGTAATCTGGCCACAGAGGAACTGATCCTTGCATATCATACCTGTCATTGGTTTATATACTTAGTAATGGATTTTGTGATACCAACTATTTTGGCTTTCTATGAAATTGTTATTGCTTCCTTAAAAAAAAAAAAATGAAATTGCTATTGCTATCTTATTCTGTCGTACATGCCTATTTTATTCATCAATGGTAGAAGTGGCACTGTCATTGGCATGATGATAAAAGTGGCTTATACAAGTCCAAATCTAAGTATCAGATCTATTGTATTCTGAAATCATAGAAATTAATATTTTATTCCACCTCGTGAGTCTCGTGGAGACAGAGAAGAATAAGTAATAATAAGTGCCAAGTATATAAAACCAAATTATTGGTGAATTAGTGAGACACATACATAAAAGTAGAGAGGAAGAGGGGTGAGTACTGAATAGTGAAACTAAAAGAGAGAGAATTGATAAAAAAAAATGGAAGGGGTTGAAGTTGAACGACCATTGAAACTTCACTTCATTCCATATCTTGCACCTGGTCATATGATTCCTTTGGGTGACATAGCAGCTCTGTTTGCGTCCCGTGCCCAACAAGTCACAATCATCACCACTCCGTCCAACACCCACTTCTTCACCAATAAGTCTCCTTCCTTTCCCGATCCCCTCTTCCTTCGCCTTCATACCGTCGACTTCCCCTCCAAACAAGTCGGCCTCCCTGATGGTGTTGAATCTTTGTCCTCCACCACTGACATCGCCACCTCAGCCAAGATATACTACGGCGCAATGCTCCTCCACGGACCAATTCAGGATTTCATGGAGAAGGATCCACCTGACTGCATCATCACTGATTGCATATACCCCTGGGTTTATGACTTGGGTCATAAGCTTAAGATCCCCACAATTGCCTTCACTGGTTTCTCCATCTTTACCGTCTCCCTCATGGAATCCCTTAGAATAAACCCCTCATGGAAATCTCACACAGATTTGGATTCGTTCGTTGTTCCAAATTTTCCTCACTCTATCACCTTGTGCACAAAGCCGCCGAAGTCATTCACCGGATTCATGGAAATGGTGCACGAGACAACGCTAAAAACAAACGGACTCATCGTCAACAACTTTGCTGAACTTGATGGTGAAGAGTGCATCGAACACTACGAGAAAACCACAGGTCACAAGGCTTGGCATCTCGGTCCAGCTTCTCTTATTCGCAAAACCATTCAAGAGAAAGCAGAAAGGGGACATGAGAGTGTTGTGGGCGTACAAGAGTGTCTGCGTTGGCTTGATTTAAAGCGAGTTAACTCAGTGTTGTACATATGCTTTGGAAGCAATTGTTATTTCTCTGATAAACAATTATACGAGATTGCATGTGGAATAGAAGCATCGGGTCACGAATTTGTATGGGTTGTTCCTGAGAAGAAAGGGAAAGAGGATGAGAGTGAAGAGGAGAAAGGAAAGTGGTTGCCGAAAGGATTTGAAGACAGAAACATTCAAAAAAAGAAAGGTTTGATCATTAGGGGGTGGGCTCCACAAGTTATGATCCTGGGCCACACAGCAGTGGGTGTGTTTATGACGCATTGCGGGTGGAACTCCACCATTGAGGCTGTCAGTGCAGGGATCCCAATGATAACGTGGCCCGTACATGGAGAACAATTCTACAACGAGAAGTTGATAACTGATGTGCGGGGTATTGGAATTGAAGTTGGTGCAACAGAATGGTGTGTGGATGGTATTGAAGAGAGAAAGAAGGTGGTCAACAAAGATAGTATAGAGAAGGCAGTGAGAAAATTAATGGACGGTGGTGATGAAGCCGAAGATATAAGACGGCGTGCTCGAGAGTTTGGGGATAAGGCTAGAGGAGCTGTTCAAGAAGGCGGTTCGTCTCATAATAATTTGCTGGCTTTGATTGATGATATTAGAAGATTGAGAGACAGCAAGCCACTCGATTCATTGAATGACTCCCTATCTTAGTTTTTATAAGTTAATTCTAGTTATGATGTGTGTTGTCAAACAAAGTGGAATATTGTGGATTTGGTTGGTGATGTATCTTAGAGATCTCCTGTTTGAAGAAGCATCGTCCTTTTGTGTATTGTGATTTTGCAGTCCCAAAGACTCTCAAATCAATGAATATTGATGAAGAGTAACTACATTGCTACTCCAACAAATTTAATATGAATTTCAGATTTGTTTTTCTCAACTATTTTGAAATTTAGTCTATAATTATTAAGTTTGTTTCAGTTTATGCATATTATTGTCAATTTTCATCGTGTTATTATGTTGATGTTTTATATTCAAACTTTTGGTTGATCTAATTTATTGATACGGTTTTGGTTTTATACTTTGTTGAATTATGTTCGGTTATATATTCATGCAATGAATAAATTTGCAAATCATATATTAATATACAACTTACTCATTCATGTTTACTGCTAAATGTACAAACATGTTAGTGTCATGCATGAAAGATTATCTGCACAAAATGTTTGACCTCCACACTTACATGCATGTAAGAAGGAAAGAAATAGCAACTGCAATTCTCAAATTGTTTTGAAAGTGGCGAGCGACGTGTATCAGTATCAGAGAACAAAATGTTTGCATTAGAGTCATGTGAAAACATATTTAGTAGACAAAGTTCATGTCTCGGCTCCAACAGCTTCATAGTCATCTTCACATTGATATCAAATGTCTATCTTGGTCTTAGTTTTTGGTATCAGCACATCTACACATGCAAAGAATGGTGAAGATGTTACTAAAATGTACTCTGTACTAATGCAAAGAGCATACTAAAAAAGGAAAAAATATGTTCTGTTCTGTAAGTGGAGTACCCCACTCTAAGATTAGCTTTTGCTTAATTCATTTCTAGCCTTTGTTCAATCCTTCCATGAGATACATATAGCATTTCAAAATAATTAACAAATCTTACTAATCCTAACAAACTTATGAGTCCTAACAGAAAAGTACAGCTGTGAGTTAGAATGGCATTCTAGAATTATTTCATTCTATGCAGGGAGGGAATCTACGTAAGGTAAAACAAAATTATTCATCCATTTGGGCCTAATATGAACAAAGCTTGAATTGTTTTTTCAGTGTTTTGAAATTGTAGAGGAAAAAATGAAGGCAGTTACAACTAGCAGGAAAGTTTGATTTTTGTACAATATATCTTCAATTTGCTATTTGACTCTAATGCGAGTTGGCTTTAATTAAGTTAAAAGGTGGGCGGCTGAATTAAAATATGGATGTATGAAAGGATGATTTTTAGTCTCTAAACTATCACTTTCTTGTTAATTTGGTCCTTAAACTATTAAAATTATCTAAAAGGTCTCTAAACTATATCATCATCCATCGATTTTGTCTCTATCAAGGGACTAAATTGATAGGTGAGAGTATAGTTTAAGGACTATTTAGTTGATTTTAATACTTTATTGGTAAAGGTGAGAGAGTGATAATTTAAAAACTAAATTGATTGTTTATTCAATAAATAAATAAGGTATATGTAACTATCAATTATCAAAAGTCTCCTCTCCTGTCGTAAGAGCTAGCCTCCACTGGTCAGCAAGTCAAATAATTCTATAATCTACGAAAATGAAACTTCTATAGTCTAATCCTATCTTGTGGATCTACAGTATATTTAAACCAAGGTTGAACTTGAGGAGAGACATACAATAGACAGAATTTAGAAGCAATGGAAGGTGTTGAAGTTAATCGACCACTGAAACTTCACTTCATTCCATATCCAGCACCTGGGCATATGATCCCTATGTGTGACATAGCAACTCTGTTTGCATCCCATGGCCAACAAGTGACAATCATCACCACTCCCTCCAACGCCCACTTCTTTACCAAATCTCTCTCAAGTGTCGATCCCTTCTTCCTCCGCCTTCACATCGTCCACTTCCCCTCCCAACAAGTTGGCCTCCCTGATGGCGTTGAGTCTATGTCCTCCACCTCCGACAGTGACACCTCCGGCAAGATATACTACGGGGCAATGCTCCTTCGTGAACCCATTCAGGACTTCATGGAGAAGGATCCACCTGACTGCATAATCGCGGACTGCATAAACCCTTGGGTTTATGACTTGGCCCATAAGCTTCAAATTCCCACCATCGCCTTCACTGGTTTCTCCCTCTTTACCATCTCCCTCATGGAATCCCTTAGAATAAACCCTTCATTTTATTCTCACACGGATTCGAGTCCTGGTTCATTCACTGTTCCAAATTTTCCTCACTCCATCACCTTGTGCACAAAACCACCAAAGATATTCACCGGATTCATGGAAATGATGCTTGAGACAATCCTCAAAAGTAAGGGACTCATCATCAACAACTTCATTGAACTTGATGGTGAAGAGTGCATCGAACACTACAAGAAAATCACTGGTCACAAGGTTTGGCATCTTGGTCCTGCTTCTCTTATTCGTCAAACCATTCAAGAGAAATCAGAGAGGGGAAATGAGAATGTGGTCAGTGTGCATGATTGTCTGAGTTGGCTAAACAAGAAGAGACTTAACTCAGTGTTATACATATGCTTTGGGAGCATATGCCATTTGTGTGATAAACAACTTTATGAGATTGCATGTGGGATAGAAGCATCAGGTCACGAATTTGTATGGGTTGTTCCTGAGAAGAAAGGGAAAGAAGACGAGAGTGAAGAGGAGAAAGAAAAGTGGTTACCGAAAGGATTCGAAGAGAGAAACATTGGAAAGAATAAAGGTTTGATCATTAGGGGGTGGGCCCCACAAGTTATGATTCTGAGCCACATTGCTGTGGGTGCATTTATGACACATTGCGGGTGGAACTCCACCTTGGAGGCTGTTAGCGCAGGGATTCCAATGATCACGTGGCCGGTGCATGGAGAACAATTCTACAATGAGAAGTTGATAACTGATGTGCGAGGGATCGGGGTGGAGGTGGGTGCAACAGAGTGGTATGTCAATGGTTTTGGGGAAAAAGAAAAGGTTGTGAGTAAAGATAGTATAGAAAAGGCTGTGAGGAGATTGATGGACGGTGGCGATGAAGCTGAGGAAATCAGACAACGTGCTCAGGAGTTTGGGGAAAAGGCTACGCGAGCTGTTCAAGAAGGTGGATCGTCTCATAACAATTTGTTGGCTTTGATTGATGATCTTAAACGAATGAGAAACTGCAAGACACTTGATTAATTCAAATACCCACCACTGTTTTAGTTTTTCTAAATTATTTGTCATTATATGTCAAGCAAAAGTGTGAATATTGTACGTGGATTTGGCTGGCCATTAGTATCTAGAGATATCCTTTGTGAAGAAGCATTATCCTATTATGGATTGTGTTTATGTAACATTTGCTGCAGACACTCAAATCATGAAGATTGAAGAGGACAATATTGGGTATTGCTACTTTGAATACATATTTTCAGATTTGTTTTTCTCGATTATTTTAAAATTTAGTCTATAACATCCTTTTGTTTCACTTTATGTATATTATTGTCAATTTTCAGTGTTATTATGTTGCTGTTGATATTCAAAGTTTCAGTTCATCTATTTTATTGATATGATTTTATTTTTGGTAAATACAAAAAGAGATATTGAGATACTTTTGCAACCCACTGAACATCCTTATGCGGTACGCCCCCGTAGATTATGAATCATACTATCCTGGTTTATTTAGTTTCTTTCAACAAACAAAGATCAAAGATATCTTTGTTAAGAAACTGACTAAACCTTCTTGTTTTGGCACTTCCACCCCAACCTGACATATAAAATAAACAACTTATTAACTCACCTATGGTGATTTAGTGAAGTCTAAAAAATGTATGAAAGTTAGACATCTAATTTGGTTAATCACAACTTGGTGTATATGATGTTTGATGAATAACATTATATTTAGAGGAGAGATTGCTAATTAGACAAGCTTGATGGATCAAATTAAGTTTGTTTTTTTGGTTTCGGTTAACTGGTAGACCGGGTCTTAATTTTAGTTTTGTCTTTTCTGATTGGTGTAATATTTCTTTAATATGTCTACAAGGCACCCAAAGATTGTACTCCTGCTTATGAAAAATGCTATTTCTCGCGACAGTTTCCTTCCCGAGAGTGTCCCGAATGACATGTTTGATTACGTGTAAAAAAAATCTGGACAACTAATCAAATCTTCCCCAATTCAAAAACCTCTGTAATTCTCCTTAGATTCCACGACCACCATCCTCTCATCCTGTTTCTCCCGACTCCTTTTTGTGTGCGTTTCGTTTTGCACTTCCTTTGTTATAACGCCATCGCCGTTCAATTGCCGTATTTCGCCGTTGTCGTTCCTTTGCCGTATTTCGCCGTCACCGTTCCTTTGCTTCCTACATCAATTTTATATGGAAATTGGGTAATTTTCTCTATCGAATTCAATTAATTTTCTTTCTAAATTAAATTGATTTTTGGTTGTTCTTTTTCTGGTTTTAGTCAATGTTTTTGGATGTGTTCTGTTGATTTGGTGGTTTTTTTGCTACTTTTGCATTGCCTGCAATTTTTTTTTTAGAGGAACATTCCCTTCAATTCATGTTTGTGCTGGAAAAACATTATGAAATTCTATCACCAAAGTTAAATTTTTGAAGAAGAAAATTAAGTATGAAGCTTAACAGAAGAAGAAAAACATTATAAAATTCTGTACCAAAGTTAAATTCTGACTTAGCTAGAAGATTGTTTTTTAGAGGTCCCTATGTTCTTTTTTAATTAATTGTTGGTCAAACTCAATTTCAGCCTTTTATTTTGAATGCAGGCAGATGCTATAAGGGAAGAAAGTGACCGTCTTAGACAATCAAACGAAGACTTGACAGAAGAAATTGAGCAACTACAAGCTGATAAATGCAAAGATATTGAAGAATTGTTGTTTTTTCTGTGCTGCTAATGCTGCGCAGCAGCTGAGAAAGAAAGATAGGCCTGCTGTTTTTTTTCTTCTTTTTATGGGTAGGCTGTTGTTTTAGGATGCCTTAGGGAGCATTTTCAGTTCTTGTATTTAGGTAGAGGGACTGCTTGTG
>Ga0228711_1009240_pt1 | contig 13480 bp, 6 predicted proteins | sample MedpolnodulmetaG_2_FD_177996 | JGI IMG/M metagenome (GOLD analysis project Ga0228711, IMG submission 177996) | Root nodule microbial communities from Medicago polymorpha collected in Santa Monica, California, United States - brown nodules | ecosystem: Host-associated > Plants > Roots > Nodule...
GATTTTCTAAACAAAAAAAAAAAAAGATAGTGTTCTTAACACTTATCAACATATTTTATTACGACACCGTTCCTACATACATACCCATATACTTTAGCATATTCAATATATACACTAGTGTATTTTATTGCTTGTTTTCGTTTTTGGATGATCAAAATTGTTTATTAAAATGTACAATTGATTTTGACATGTTTAATTATTTTTTAGGAATTCAACAACAATAAAGCCACTCTCTTTTCTTTCTGTCAAACCCTAGCCGCCACCGCTTTTCATATTTTTCTGATCTATTCAATAGAGGTAGTTAATGATCAATTTTGTCTCGGAATCACACATCCAAATATTCATTTTCTTTCTCTTTTAGTTAAATACACGATTTTCACATATTTTTAGTTTATTTCGTAATTTTTATGATCTCGTCATTCTAACACGACATTGTTTGTTTTGATTTCTCGTACAGTGAGGTGGTGTTTTCATTTTTCGTCTTGCTACAATGTTTATTTTATTCAAGTTGAAAAATTAGTGTTGATCTAGTGCAGATTCAATCAATGGCTTTGATGTCGTCAACATTATAGATCCAATGACATGAATATTTGAGACACTTGAATATAATAGAATTTGTAGACTTTTGTACTTTGTCGGCGCATGCTATTAACATGAATGGTATGAGTTTGTTTGTAAATTCATTATTTATATTTTTAGTGACTTTGAATTTGTATTGTATCAATATTTTCTATAAATTTGAATTAATATTGCTTTTTAGTAATAAAGTAAAAACACCATTCTTGAGTGAAATTGACATTGTGTTCATAATTGATTCCAAGTTGAAGTTAAAAACTTGTGGTATTTGACTTGAACAGTTGATTTTAACCTTTAATTTTAACGTTCAATCAACTTTTTTATAGACATATCCAAATATAAACCACCCTATGTTTAACTCCTAGTTAACCATTATTAGTTTTACAAAATTAATTTATGTGCATGTTTGATATCATGATGAATTTGTCGAAATCAAATCAACCGTATCTTTTATAAAATTACATTGACTTAAGTGGTTTTGTCACATTCACCGTGATATCTAACATGCGCAAAACCAAACACACGCCTCAAACACGGATTAGAGGTGCTCTTGTAATCAAAGAATAACAAGTGTAGTTGAGAAGAACATAAGGAAGACTTATTAGTTTAAGTCAAAAGAGAAAAATTGATTGGATGGTGGGAGAGTATATTAATGCAAAGACAGAGAGGACACACTTCTTCAAGTGAGACTTACTAGATTAACTCAGCTGTCACTTATAATGTGATATGATATCCTTCCTACAAAACCATTAGCTTCTCTTCCTTCTCTCTTTGGCCAGCAAGCATATTAGTGTTTGCTTGCAGCTGTCACATTTTTCTCTCTCTCCTCCACTACTCTTCTCTCTCTCTCTATTAAAATAAAATTTTCATAAAAAAAATACCCTTTAAAATATTTTTTTGTTTTTAATTAACTAACACATCTGTTCCAAACAACCATACCACATCATCATATTCATAAACCATACCCACCTCTCTTTTCTCTTAAAATTTAGTGATTCTCTCCTATTGGGAAAAGAAGAAAGAGGTTTTGTTGAATGGTGGGGTTGAACAACAAAAAAGGGCAATCACACACAAGCACAAACCAAAAGAAGAAGAAGCAAAAGAAAGTAAACTTTGAAGACAAGAGATGAGAATGATAATGCCAAAAGTAGTACACTTGATGCATGCATAAACTAGCTAGCAAGAAGAATATCAACAACTATAGTAACAATTTTTCTTGGTGTTAATTTGATGCAATGGCTTATCCACATTATCGATCACAATTTGGAGACACAACATTCACTAAGGTTTTTGTTGGAGGACTAGCTTGGGAAACTCCAACTGATGAAATGAGGACATATTTTGAACAATTTGGTGACATACTTGAAGCTGTCATTATCACTGATAAGAATACAGGAAAATCTAAAGGATACGGATTTGTATGTCTCTCTCTCTCTCTCTCTCTATTTCATTTGATCCTTATCATCATTATAATATATACTTTGTACATTATATATGATAAATATTGAATGTGCAGGTAACATTTCGTGATCCAGAATCAGCTAGAAGGGCTTGTGCTGATCCAAACCCAGTAATTGATGGAAGAAGAGCTAATTGTAACATTGCTTCTCTTGGACGTCCTAGACCATCACCACCAAGAGGTAATTAATTCATTTTATTACATGCTTTTCATTTTCTACCACTAATAATACATTAATGTTTTTATTTTTTAAATTAATCATTGTATATCATTTTGTATTTTATATACTATATTTTCGGTCCGTCCCATAATAATCGATCTATTTGACCATTTTTAATCATAAAATAAAGAATAATCTTTTTATTGAAAAAAGTAAAACATATAGAATTGAGAGTGATGTATACTGTATTAATGAAATAATACCATAAATAAAATATAATAAATATCACCATAAAAATTAAGTGGTCATCATCTTAGGATAATTTTTTTTTTGGAAATAGATCGGTCATTATTATTATCATTCTTTAACTACTAGAAAAAAATATTTTTATCGACAGAGATCAATGACCAAGAAAATGAAATTCATCTCTAACTTTCTGTCACTAAATGTTGTTATTAATTTATTTGTTTACACATGAAATGATAAAGTATATTTTGGTGGTTTGTAATGTAATGCTGCAGGGAGGGGTACATATCAAGGTGGGGGTGTGGGGACAGGAGCACCAGGAGGAGCAGCGGCGTACGGCGGTGTTCCGGCAGGAGGGCCACCACAAATGGCAGCAGGAGCAACAGCAGCTCCAGTAATGTACCAACCATATGGGTAAGTTAGCTATGTGAATTTATTACTGTGGTCATTTATTAATTTACCCATGTTATGTTATGTTATGGTAACTCATAGTCAGTCAAAGGGGAACTGGTCCATGGTATTAATTAGATAACTGCATATAGACGCACACATTGCTGTCTCCATATGTCTCTTGACTGCTCCCCCTCCAATTACAGTAGGTCTCATTGTCAGTGTCAAAATCCTCACATATCATTTCATATCATATAATAAAATAAACTAGTACTTGTCCAAACTTTGCTATGCCTTACTCTTTTATTTTAAATCATCATGTGCACTCCCTTACTCTAAATATTAAATTAATAGTAAAAACATAATGAAAATTATTCTTACATTGTCACCATGCAAAGATGAATGCATATGTACTAGAAGAAGTTGCATTTTCTGCATGATGATGCATTTGTTTTAGGGTCATAATAATAATGTGTGCATTTCTTGGTTGATCTTAAATTTTGTGGAATTTGAGTTTGGACCTAGCTAACCCTGAAAACAAGGTTATGAATCAAGAGTTGCATCTAATTTATAACCATTATTAAAGTCACATCACTATCTAATGGGGGATTATAAATAACAAGATTATGTACAATAAAGTTATACATAAATTTTATAGGTAAAAAGAAGAAAATATTAAAAATAGAAAGGGGCGCTATAATGTGGTGGGTGAATTAAATTTTTGAATAATAAATATCAAAAACTAGAGAAAGGTCTAAGAAGTTATGTAGATATATGTAGAAAAAAATGATGATGATAAATAGGTACTTTAATAGTAGATATGTAGTCCATGGCATGGTCAATAAAAAATGTAGTCCACGGCAAACACATGTAGTGGTCCTCTATAGGTTAATTTGATTTATAATATTGTGTTACATGATAAAATCCCCCATCTCTTGGTACTTTTGTATGTCTTGTACCATCAAGTCATTTTCTCACCAGCAATGTTATTGTTGTCTTATGAGAACTGTATAAATTGCATGGTAAATTAATAAATACACTTATATAAAACGATTATGATAAATATACAAACAGCTACTTTATGCTGTTTTAATAATTTTCATAGTTTTGCCTACAAGATTTGAGTCTAGCAGATTAGGTTAGACTTTCATAATGTGGTGAATCTATGTTCAGTCTCAGTTAAAAGATGTGTGATCACATTTATTATCCGACACTGTGTCCAATAGAATTGGCCAATGGAGAAACCTATGAAAAACCAAAAAATGTTTTCACCGTCTTTTGCCTAAAAAAATACATTTTTCATAGTCTTTTGATCAAAAGAGAAATTTCACAGTTCTTCTCAAGGGCCTTGGAATGGCATAATATTGCGGGAGATACAAGTCCTACATGAAAATGATTTGTAAAAAGTAACATTTTACACATTACAAGTTTGTTTTGTAAGTATGAGTTAGACTGAATATATAGAATTCATTGGTGCAAGTCATGTACCAAATCATTTACACGTTAAGTCCAATAGTGTTATTTCTGAGGGGTCTATTAGGAAAAACTCAAGTACCAAATCAGAAAGAGATGAAGTTCGAAAATAGATTATAAAGTGCGACACTTTTTTAATCCTAATATAAGTTAGTTTAGTAAGGATAAGCTTAATCCAATATAAGCAATACACAATACATATAAAAATAGTTTGTAATACATATGAACCATGCAAGTAAGTTAATAATGTGACATATATATTAATATTAATCCGATACACTCTGTGAGTTCCCATGAGACTTCATATATATGTGCATGCAATATTTTCTTTTCCATACCATTATAATGTCATCTCGACCATTCTTTTTAATGCACTTTATTCCTTCCATTTTCTGCTTGATGGGTTCACATATTCATGAATCATAATGTCTGAGTTACATGAAAAAGGAGGCCATCATTGAAATTGATCAATGTGAAATGACATCTCTTAGCTATCTAGTACCATTTCTTGTTTCGTGGTACTAGTTAATTAGAAGATCTCATTTCACGTTAATCAATTTAGGGTCCCCAGAGGACAACCAAAGCTATTGATCAATTTAGGGTCCCCACACGACACCCAAAAGCTATTGATAAGAAATTAATGCTTCTAATTTTTCTCACCGGAAAAACCTCTCATATTAACTTCACTATACTAGTAGTCCACAACAATAGAACTCTACCATTTTAAGTTGTTGCTTCTCTAAGAAACAATTACATTACTGCATTCAACGTATTTCATTCCTTTTTTGCTTTGTAATTTAATTCCTTTCAACTTTTTTTGCAGCTACCCCACCTACACTCCTGAATACGGGTACCCTCAAGTAAGCATCTCCCTCCCATAATCATTTAAGATCATACAAAATTAGTGCTAAATTTAGTGACAAAATTATACACAAATTTCATTTTTTTTTGTAGTAATGTTTTAAAAACTAGATTGAACCAATCAATGCTCCTGCTGGTTTGATCCCAATTTTAATATAGACCAGTTAAATCAGATTGAACTGATTCAACTGTAGTTGGTTCAACCGGTTTTATTATTTGCATTTTTAAAAAAAAATTTGATTATTTATTTACTTGTCATCGGGTTCAGTTGTAATTTAACCGGTAAAATCAATTGAATTATGACTTAAAAGTCTCGTTGGTTCAATCTCTGATTATTTTTAAAACATACTAGTTATTATTTGATAAATATTAATATTAGGTTAATTAATAATTTGTAATTTATGAGTACAGGCCACAATGTATAACCCTCAGATTCAGCAAGCACAATACTATCAACAACTTTATGGACCATCATCTTCAACTATGGGTTCACCATATTATTATGGCTATTCTATGCAAGCAGCAGCACCAAGGGGTACATTTTCAACACCCCAACCACATCGCATACCAGCTGGACCATCCTATCTATACTACCCTACTACACCAATGGAAGGAGCTTCTTTCTCTGCTGCATATCGTCCACTTCAACAACCATTAATAAGGCAACCTTCTCCTACCCCTTCTCCTAGTGGTAATCTTTCTTTCCTCTTCTTTATATAAATGTTGAATTATTGACACTAATATTCAACTTTGGTATATCTAACATTTGACAATAAAATTAGACACAATTTTTACGTTGCACTGACATATCGGATTGATATCCTGTCTCATGTTTGAATTATGGATAGAAAATAGAGACATACAAAGTTTAATTTAATATTCAACTTTGTTATATCTGTAGCACTAACACATCAGATTAATATCGTGTTCACTTACACAACACCGATACATATGATTAATTTTTGTTAATCATAGTAGGTTTTGTTTGTTTCTAATTTTGTGATTGGTTTAAATTTTGTTTGATAATGCTTCTGTTACAAGAATGTGTATAACGTACAAGGTAGGATTTTACATATAAATCTCAATGAATAGAGAGAATTAGAGTGGGGGTAAAAAGAAAGAGGGATGTGCACAGAGATTTATGAATTATGATGCTCATCACTTACTGACACACAATATATATTATGATTTTGCTATAACATGTGGACATAGGGGTCCACATGGGTAACCCAAGACCCATGTGAATGAGCTGTCTTGGTTTGATATTAACCGTATTATGTATGCATGGGTGGTCAATGAGAGAGAGAGAGGGTCATCATGTAAAGTAACAGTGAATGCATGTGGTTTCTGTATGCATGGTGGTTAATTCTTTAAAGATCCAGTCAAAATGGTCTTTGCTTTTCATGCATTGGCCCACTTTGCATTTTCTCATTTTAGATACTACCCAACCTACAAATTCATTTCATGTACTAAAATTCTATAGTTTTTATTTTCTTTCTTTCTACATGAATGTGATTTTCTCTTTGACTTCATTAGGATTAGATCAGTTATGAGATGATTTTTCACATGGGTTGTAGTTGTACTATCTCACAAATGAACAACTCTTAGAAATTGAACTTATGACATATTGTTTAGAAAAATAGTCATTTGACCGAATCTCTTAACACCATTTGTAACATTTGTATGTTTTTGTGTGAAAATATTCATATATATTTGTGTCTGATTATCCCGTGTTTTAAGGACATTTTTTAAAAATTTAAATTGAAAAAATATTTATTAAAATACATAAACCGTAGAAATTAAAATACATTAAATACATAAATATCCGTAGAAATTTATTATTTAAGGTACTTAAACCGTGCCCTAAGACAACTCTTTAGCATTTCCAATTTTGTTATTGGTTGTATCTTTTATACAATGAATTTGTATCATGTGAGTTTTAATAGAACTAGATTAACCTCTAATGATTTCTCCTCCTTCTGTGAATACAAATTCTGCTACAAAATTATAAATGTTTTCTCTGTTTATTTGTGAAGAAGATTTTGGTCACTTTTTACGAAAATGTAAATTCTGGTGTACGTTCACTTGATCAAAAAAAGATAACAACTCACTTCTCTGTCCTTTTCTTTTCTTAACTACTATTATCATGTGAAGGTGAGTCAAAAAGGAAATAGGTTTTTATTTATTTGTTAAATAGGGTACAAAGAAAATAAAAAATTTGTTCCATATCATCTCACACTCTATTATCATCTAACAACAAATTTTGATGTTTTGGGTTTTCACTTTCTCCAATTAAAACATCCAAATTGCACCCTAACCTTGTCGATATGATCAACTTACATGTAATAGTTTTTTATTTTAATGTACTCACTTCAAACTCAAATATAAACAAAAATTAAGCCATGTTTAGGTAAAAAAAAAAATTTAAGTGCTTACGTATAAGTAGTTTTAACAATAAAATAAGTCAAGTTATTCATAAATAAGCTATGAGTTGTTTTGTAATCATTCTTAAGAACTTATAAAAATAAGCTGAAAACAACTTAAAGACATGTCATCATTTATTTATATAAGCTCTCAACCAGGCAAAGAGTTTATGTAAATAGATAAACTCAAATAAACCAATTTAAACAGATGCTAAGTCCAATTTCAACCTATTTAATATTATTTTCTCTTTAATGCATGAGAATAGTTTATACTTTATAACCATTTATTTTAATACTATTGTTTATAATTGACCTCTTCTTTGTTTGACATATTTCTAATTATTGTTTCTTATGATTGGTATGATCAGATTCACAGACTCAGCAACGTACCTCATCAGAGACAGCATCTGGAGTAGTTATAACTTCGGAAAGTTCAAATACCCAAGGGAAGAACAACAACTAATAAATACTATATACCCCCCCTTAGTTTCAACTTGTATAATCTTCAAATTCAATTTCATCACATTAATATTCTTCTTCATCTTTTTCTACATTATTATATCTTCAATTTTTTTTTTTCGGTCCACATGACTTGTGTTCTTTACAGCTATGGCAATCCAAATTTGGACTGATTAATCAACTTCATGGAGATTATTATCTTCATTATCTTTTCCTTGTCTTCAAGCATTTTCACTTGAAATAATTATTACCAATTAATTATGTTTTCTTTTTTAGTATTGATTCTTTCTCCAATTTTAATTAAGAACTGATGAATGAGATATTCAACTTCATTAGACAATATTAATTATTTATGCAACTAATTAACTGTACTAATGTAATTTTAAAACTAACTACAGTTGCTTGCTCAACAAGCCATCCATCCTAACTAACATGAATTATTCAAATCTCAACACACTACCTTAATTCATGTTAGCTAATGATGATTTAAATCCCATTAAACCTCTCTATTTCTTAAACAATTGGATTGCAACTTGTTCTTCACTTCTACAACACTCGAAAACTTTCTTTTGTTTACTTGTTCTCTCAAGTAATGGAATCTCATCTCTATGTTCTTGCTCTTTCCATGTGCAATGGATTTTTGGCTTAGATTAATGGTAGAAATGTTATCAATTTTGATTATCATTGTATAACCCTTTTCATTTCTGAGTTCTTCTAACAAACTTGATCACTTTTCTTGTGCCTTTTACTTTGTCAATCATTTCTTTCACACTGATAGAACACTTGTATCCTTAAACGTATAAACGAAGAACCCCTTAATGATCTAACTTGAGTCCTAAACTGATCTTTCCACGCTAAGGGTTTCAAATAGTTATACGATTAAAATTTAAAACAAAGGAGTCACATTTGCAAGATAAGTTAGCTATCAAATTTTATGCATCAAGAAACCAACTGATCAGTTTAAAATTATGCTTAGCTCTTAAAAATATTAAACGTGCGTAGTAGAGGAAAACGAGAAAAAGACCTGTAGTAGTGTCATGAACTAGAAAAATGTACTTTTGGGCATCAAAGAAAAAAAACAAACAAAATCAAGAGCATTGCAAGTTTTTTTTATTTAGCTTTGATAGAGGGTGCGTTTGTTTTAACTTAAAAAAAATAGTGTTAGAAAAATCTAGATATTCTTTTAAGATTTTTTAAGAAAAATCTGAAGTTATTTGTGTTTTTTTACTACCCAAAAAATCACTTTACTAAAAAAAAAATGATTTGTAACAAGTTCATGTGTTATCTCTTTGTTTTGGAAAAAAAAATAGATTTTGTGAAAAATTAATCTTAATGGCTTTTCGGGTCCGTTTGTTATACCCTTTTTTAAATAAATTTGTATAGTATAACATCTTTTTGCTATATATAAATTTTTTACAAAGAATTTTTTAAAGAAAATCTCAAATGAATGAATCGTTTGAAAAACTTATCTTAAAATGTAATTATAAATATTTCGATCATTTCATTATAATTTATTTTGAATGAAATAATTTTTCTAAAAATTCTAAACAAAACACATGACAAAAGTGATTTTTTTTTCCTAAAGAAATCTAAAACAAATGCACATCGAGAGCTTTCAAACTTTCTTCTTTATGAGAACATTTCGTGTCTTAAGGCACTATACTAGGAAGGAATGCGTGTAAGGTAGGTTAGGGCTTTTTGCACACCAACTGAATCTAGACATGGGTTAGATGTTATGAAATATTAAGTATGATGTCTTGATAATTTAAAGGAAGGGAAACTATTTTCTAATATTTAATGTGATTTTATCAAAATAAAAATGTGATTTATTGATGTTTTAAAGTGACAAGGCTTTTATTTTTATGATTTTTTTAATATATAATTTTAATGAGTATGTGGTAAAGGTTTTGGATTTTATTATGGTTTTATATGAATATATGATTATCATGATGAATATCATAAAAATTTAGATTTTTATTGGTATGTGAGTATGTGAGCTATAATTTGGTAATCATTGAACACATAATTATTGAACATTCTTTATCTCCCTGACTTTGTGGATGTGTTTTTGAATTACATCATAATCATTTGTTGCATGTGGCTTGTTATGTCACATGAATTTGAACCTTATGAACAACCTTCAACTCTGACTTAGTTCATATTCTTTAATGTTTTTTGATCAGTTGACTCTTGGTTTGATTTATACTTTGCTTCTGTCTTAGTTAATCACTTAAGAACAAGTATTAAATATCAAGAAATTGGCAAAGTCCAATAATCATTTAATCATCAAGGTTTATTTATCTTTAAAACATTTAGAAGATTTTGTCAAATAACATGGCATATGTATCCTTGTGACTTCATGCTTCTTTTGGTTATGGTTTCGTGCGTATTTTGGTTATGGTTTCATATGTATTTTGGTTATTAGCATGCATATTTTGGCTTCGTGCATACTTTGGTTATGGCTTCGTGTGTATTTTTGTTATGGTTTTGCAAGGCTTTCTGCAAAACTCCTTATTGATATGGTTGATACTGACACTAAATCCAGATCATGTAGTTGCAAGAGTATGCATAAATTGCATAGACATCTTTACTTTGAATTGATTATGTGTTCTTCATGTTAATACTTTCATTATTTGGCTCATATGATTTGTCATCTAATTGACTCTTTCAAATATTTCTGAAACTAATGAACAAATTCATGAATGATTAATGTGGTGAAATGCATAAAGAAACGGGGGATAAAACGAGTTTTAAAATTATGCCATGTAATATTGACTAGGCAAGTATCTACGCTATCGCGCAAGTTTGTAATAAATATTGTTCTTTTTTGATGGGTTATCATAAATATTGTTGTTGATTTAAATATTCAAAAAAATATGAAATTGATGATATATTTGATTAATTAAATTAATGTAACATAAGCTTTAATTAATACAGTTCAAATTATACAACATAAGTAGTAGAAGATATGTTTTTGCTCAATCAAGGAAAGGAAAACATTATAATAGAGCTTAACATCCCAACTAGGTTGGCACCCGATGACTACACCCATCCTCCATCACCTCGCTCAGAAAATTTTATTAAGAAAAGGAAAATTGTACAAGACAGGGGACCAAACCAAAACCCTCAAAAAACTAAAAATTACATAGCAAGAGACCTAAGGGAAACATCATAATATTATAAATGGAACACAAACCTGCAAGTTTGCCCTAATTTAATCCTTTGAAAATCCATCATTTTCAACTGGCGGGAAAATTTTAATTTATGAATTCTTGGGACAAAATTACGTTGGTACCCTTATGTTGTAAAACTTGCATGTACCATACATTGCTCGCCATGTTGGAGAATGGAAATTTCAAACCTGGTGCATCACGTTGTTTATGCTCAGGGGTCATGAACATTGGACGGTGCACAATTGACCAATTGCTGCAAGCTTCTCTTTTTTTCATTTCCTTCTATACAAGAGAAACAATCACCACCAACATAAATCCAAACCCAGGTGTCTTCTCCCCCACACTATTTTCCCCTTCTTTATCGTCCTTTCCCTCACCTCCTTCTCCTTGCCACTATCCGATCTTCTTCCCTTTCTTCTCTGATTTTGCAAATTCCGTCTATTCAAATTGTGAAACCTTCCCAAACCTTCTAATTGGCTTTCAGTGGGAAGAGGAACCGCAGAAAAAACCAGAACGGAGACGGAAACCGAAATGAAAGAACCGCTTCGTCCTTCGCGGAGTAAGAACAAAGAAAAAAGATCTGAAATTCATGCTAAACTCGTCAGAAGAAGTTTTAGAAACGTGCTAAGTCGAAAGCTTGCGATGCTCTATCGAGCTCGGTGAAGAGGCTCTCTCTCTCTCTCTCTCTCACACACACACACACACACTCTGAATGGTTGTTGTTGTTTTGATTGTTTGATTTTGATTTTGATTTTTTTATTTCTATGTTATTGTAGCTTCCAGAGAAGAAGGTGCCTAAGACGTTGAAAATACAAGGGAAGTTGATGAAACTATCTGCAAGCCTGATGATGAAGAGGTTGAGTTTTTTGAATTATGATTGTTTTGGACTAATTTGAATATGAATAGATTAGATTCGAATTTTGTGAATGCAGAATACATATTTTGGTTATTATTAGATTAGATTTCAATGTTGTGAGTGTAGAATATGTTAGTTTTAGTTGTTAATTCAAGTTTGTTAGTGATTTAATCATGCTTAGTTGGTTAATCACATTAGCTTTTAGTTTATTATTTGGTTAGTTACAAGTCTCCTTGAATGTAGCTTAAGGTTGTTAGGGTTTGTTACTTTGCTTGTACTTCAAGCAACTTATCCTAGACTTGTATATAAGACCATTCACTTGTACATTCAGATTAGAATCAATATACAATTTACTTTCATCAATTCATTATCTTTCTCTTCTCATTCTCTCAATTTCACAAATCACAAAACTCTCATAAACCCTAGAAATTGAAAACTGCTTCCGTTGCTTGTGTAACAAGCATCAATTGCTGCGCTAACAAATTGGCATCAAGTGCCTGTGGTTACGTTCTAAGGGGTAATCAAGATCTTCAATCACGCAAATTCAAGAAGAAACGATGAAGGAAGAACCATGAATGGTAGCATCAGTTTTAACACTCATCTTCCAATCCTGGAAGCACGCAATTGGGAAAGATGGAGCGCAATGATGAAGAATATGTTTGGAGCACAAGATTTGTTGGAAATTGTGCAGGATGGTGTAGCTGAATTAGCTGCGAATGCCATTGATGTGAAAAGGAATGCACACAAAGAACTGAAGAAGAAGGATTGCAAGGCTTTGTTCTTGATTCAACAGAGTCTTGATGAAGGAAATTTTGAAAGAATCTCAAAAACAGTTAGTTCAAAGGAAGCATGGGACATTCTTTCAACGTATCATGAAGGTGATGATAAAGTAAAACTGATTAAGCTTCAATCACTGAGGAGGAAATTTGAGCTGATGCAGATGGAAGATGATCAGAAGATTTCTGAATACATCTCCAAACTCATCAATCTGGTAAACCAGATGAAGGCTTGTAGTGAAACTATTACTGATCAACAAATAGTTGAGAAGATTATGAGGACTCTATCTTCAAGGTTTGATTTCATTGTGGTGGCAATACATGAATCAAAAGATGTTAAGACTTTGAAGATTGAGGAGCTGCAGAGTTCATTAGAAGCTCATGAATTAATGGTTTCTGAAAGAAGCAATGAAAATCAATTCAACAAGCTCTGCAAGTTCAAACTATCAAGAAGGATGAGAATGATAGGAAGAACTTCAAGAAAGGGAAGAAAAACTCTAAAGGAGGAAACTGGTCTAAAGGCAAGAACAATGGATCTGAAAAAGGTGAATCTTCAAAGGAAGGAAATTCTAATCAAAGGAAGAAAATTGATAAGAAGAAGATTCAGTGCTTCAAATGTGAGAAATTT
>Ga0228711_1009241_pt1 | contig 13479 bp, 6 predicted proteins | sample MedpolnodulmetaG_2_FD_177996 | JGI IMG/M metagenome (GOLD analysis project Ga0228711, IMG submission 177996) | Root nodule microbial communities from Medicago polymorpha collected in Santa Monica, California, United States - brown nodules | ecosystem: Host-associated > Plants > Roots > Nodule...
CATGTTATAATGTTGAATCTGATGTTGTTATGATGTATATGATCGATCATCTGCTTCTGTTCAACATGTTTCACACACAAAAGTAACTTCATTACTTTTTAATGTTTTGATTTTTTTTTTAGGTTGAGGGATTGAATTTGAATCAGTTTCTGTTTTTTTTTTCCTTCTTGTCCATCATGTTTTGATTTTTTTCTTCATGTTATTATGTCACTATCTTCACATTCTTGTAGCAATAGTAAATTCCTCTCTTTTTTTATTTGGTTTTGTGTCATTCATAAATGTAAATGTCTCTGATTTTCTCACTGTCTTTATGTATATGTATTTGTGATTAGCTATGGCCTCTTATAAAGCACCAACACAGCCATCATTAGAAGCCTATGAAATTATTATTGTTGGATAGATTTTTTTATTTTACAGTGTCATTATTTTAGTTTTTAAAGTAACCGAGTCAATCCGATTTAATCCGGTTAAATAACTATATAAATTTAATTTAAGACCGAGTCATCTGAGTGGTTCCGGTTCAGTCATGCGGTTCGACCAATGACTCAGTAGTTCGACCATTGACCCAGTGACCCAATACCCCTGTCGAGTCGATGACCGAGCCGAGTTTTAAAACTATGCTTAAAAAAGTATCCATCGATAATTGTCCCCGTATTAATTTGACTAACAATGTAACCTCAGCATCCATCTGCCACTTTGAGCCACACTTAATGCAGCACTTACGTTTTATTTTATTTTAATATTTATGCATGAATCTTCGTGAGTTTAACTCAGTTGTTAGGGATGTTGCATATTATATGCAGGGGCCGGGGTTCGAATTCCAGACATCTCAATTCTCCATATTTATAATGTGTAAGTTCTAACCACTGGACTACCTGACCAATAAAAAAAATACCTATCCACGATTTGATTCTCCAACATAAGCAGATTTTTTTTCTTCTTCTTTTGATTGATCTGAAACATAAGCTGTAAATGTCAACTGCCAACGACCATCAATATTATTTTTTTAAGCATAAATAATCGCAGTAGTAGTAATTCAGAAACTTGCAAGTTGCAACTGTGATCTGCTAACTACTTGTGGTCTCTTTCGATTATTTTTTTAGGACTGTACTAGTAATAATTCATACACTCTCATCTATCGGTCAACATTGTAACCCGCACATTGAAGGATAAATATCTTATTAAATTGAATTAAGAGATTAAATGAATTAAATAATTAAATATAAAGTTCCAATTCTAACAAAGAAGAAAATACTAACATAAAAAAAATAGTCACCCACACATTAAGTCCATTCTAGATGTTTTGATAGCCTAACGAGCTCATTTAATTAGATCATGTAATTACTCAATTTCTTGTGTCTCTAAGATTTGGTAAAGGAATTATAGACGAATTTCATGTTTTTTTAGCTAATTTTTTGGTTACTAATACAATATTTTTAGTACTATATATACAACATGATTCACTTATGTCATTTCAGATGTGCAATTTAGTAATTAACAAATTACTTCAGCAGTTCACAAATTTTAACTTAAAAGTGGAAACTCCACATTGAACAATGGAGCTTCTTTAGGTTTAGGTGGACCACGACCCGACCCAAAAAAAAATCACAGGTCTTGAAGTTACGTACGTTGTTTATTTGGTATATATTTGGTATATAGTCATCATTGGTTAGGCTTTTTTTTTTTAATTAAAAAAAATCACTGGTTAGGCTCTTTAAAAAGGTATGGAATAAATTGTTTATACGAGGTTTTTTAGCCATCATTTAGTTTATGTTATGGATAAGTCCAAGGATTAGAATCCTCATTACACAAGGCCCGAACATGGGGTCCAAGCCAACAATTGTTGATATCAAACACCGTGTACAATGCCTCAATGACTAAACCTTATATTTCATCCTTCATCGGTTTGGAGCCCAATATTGACGAATCGCAGATCGTAACAGACCCTCACTAACTTCTCGACGATTTCTTAGTTCTTACCAATGCCTAAAAAGTCATCATTCATCACAAAAACAATGTACACAATTTCTATTATTTCAATACCTCACACTCTTGGTTTTTATACTAACTTGAACATCAAAGTACTCGAAAGTATGGATATTAACAAGACTAGGCGAAGTGGGGAGTAGTCCTCTGCTCCCGCCTCACACTCAAATTAACCTCGATCCCCGTCCCGTCCCCATTCTCTGCTACGGAAAGTTCATCCTTCATGTCCCTATCGTCGGAGATCCCCGCGGTCGCCACACATCCCCACCAACATGAAAAAATAACTCAATTTCTATTATTTTCATTTAATTAGTTTTGTAACAGAATATGATTTACATATTAGTGGTTGATCCGACTTTTTAATTAGTCGAGCTCCACACTTCGTGGATGTTGAGCACTTAATTCATTTAACTCGGCACTTCAAAAGAATTTGCATTGTTAAATAATAACCTAAAATTGTCTATTTAGTACTCCCTTTAGACACAATTATAAACAAAAATTTACTTTTTAGATTCGTTGAATAAATAATGTATTTGATCTATAATATATACTAGTTTAATATTCAATGAATCTGCAAAGTAAATTTTTGTTTATAATAGTGATCAAAATGAGTACAATATTTAGGAAAATGCTTCAAAGTGGAAATTTTATCGAATTGTGTGTTCAACACATTATAACATTTTTAAAAAAATGCTAACAAATGACACTCTTTAAGGACCTAAAATAATAACATTTATGAAATTTATCTATTTGATGCATGAGAAATTGAAGTATTTGACTTTAGATAATTTCTTAACCAACCGTGCTATATGATCTGAATTATAACATAGCGAAGTAATCACGAAGTACTTTCGACGTTAGATCGATTCTCGTTTGACAGACAAAATAGATGGTGGGATAGAAAAGAAAGGTTAATATGAAGTACAACTGTTCGGGATAAAACTTGGTTAAATAGATTTTCGCGATAAGAAACATTTCCATTTCTTAATTTAAAATCTTTAAAAAGTACCCTTAAGACACTCATTAGCAAAAGTCAATATTTAAAGCAACTTTTTTCTACGTAAAACACATAATTTTTTTTTAATCATTAACAAGTCTCATTAGACTCTATTTAGCAACTTTTTCTACCTCAAACTTATAAATTGTTTATCATAACCTCACTATTAAATACTCCATCCATCCCATATTATATAAAACAATTAACTCTGTTACGTATGTCAATATATAGTTTTGATCTTAAATATTTTTAATAATATATTATAAAAAATTATTAAAATTTAATATTTTAAAAATATTTGTCGAGATAAATCCAAGAACATCTTATATACTACTATAATTTATCTTTATATATTAATAGAAGAATATGACCAAAGTTAATACATAAATTGTGCACATTTTTAAAATAGTCATTTAAAATGTGAAGGGATAGAGTACGTGTGACCTTCGGGCTTCGCTCTATTTGTAATAAAAAAACAATTTGAATCATTGGCGGTATGGGTTTTCTAACCATTTCAAGTGGGATATTATATTTTTATGATCAACACACTTGCCAATGCCTCATCCATACGAGCCTGACGTCGCATTCATGTATTCCATTTACTCAATCGGGTTAGTTGGTAGCTAGATACAAATAATTCGTAGCACACTATTTACTACTATAGCAAGTGGCATGCACATACTTCATTGCTTAAAACGTTACAAAAGAGAAAGCTAGTGCAATCACAAGAGACACAAACAAATATAATCAAACATGGTGAACACGGTGAACGTAATTTGGACATTGGTTAGTTGGGTAGTGAAGATGGCAGGTTTAATGCTCTACACAGTAGAGATAGAACCAGGTACAGTTATTAGATTTTGGGTTCCTTCTAACACCATTTCCAAGTCCAAACTAAAACCCAAACCCATATCCAAACCCACAAAGCCAGTAGTGGTTCTCCTACACGGTTTCTGCGGTGATGGACTTGCTACTTGGCAGTACCAAATCAACCCTTTAGCCAAAAAATACGCCGTTTATGTACCGGACTTAATTTTCTTCGGTGGCTCAACCACCGATAAGTCGGACCGTTCACTGGCTTTTCAAGCCGAGTGTTTGGCGGTGGGGTTAAAGAAACTCGGGGTGGAGAAATGTGTTGTGGTTGGATTCAGTTATGGTGGAATGGTGGCATTTAAAATGGCTGAGATGTATAGTGAGTTGGTTCAAGCCGTGGTTGTAAGTGGTGCAGTTTTGGCTGTAAAAGAGTCTATGATTAGTAAAGCAGTTGAAGATGCTGGATTTTCTACTTGTTCGGAAATGTTAATGCCATCTTCTGTTGAAGGAGTGAAGACACTTCTTTCTGTTGGCTTCTACAAAAACATTCCATTTCCCAACCGTCTCATCAAGGACTTTCTTAAGGTTTGTATGTTATTTTTTAACACAGCCATTATTTTGTCATAAAAACACAAACCCATTATTAATCAATTTTCTATAACAAGAGATAGATTTTGTATACAAATAAAAGTCTAATTTAATTTTTATTAATTTAAACAGTTTATTTGTGGATTTAAATTAAGGACCGGATAGCTTAATGATTAGTTCTCCTACAAAAACTTATCTTTTGATTAGTACTCCATCTTTTTCATATCAACATATCTTTTGATAATTTTATATAGATTGAAAATATGTCAAAATAAAATACAGAAAATGATATTTTAGTTGTATCACTCTTATTAAACAGCAATAAGTATAAAAGGTAAAAATATTGTATGGGAGCTTTTTTTTTTGTAGGAATTGGATCGGAAGTTGTGTTGCACTCTTTTTGACATGATTATAAAAAAAAGATATTGTGTTTCCTATATTTCTAAATATACGTCAGAATCAATCACTTCACACGTATCAATACATAAATTTGATCATTACAATTTTTAGTTATTTGTAGTAAAAAATGATAAAAATTTGATATTTTGATTTTTTTTTTAAAACAAATCAAATAATATTTTATATACTAACATTTGTATTTATATTTATATTTATATTTAAGTAAAAAATATAATTAAAGTAAGTTATATGAATAATACACATGCATGTAAGAATAGAAGGAGTGTATATTTGTTTGACTCAAATATAAACAAATGTCAATTAATCAATCCAAATTTAACGTTGTTGTTTTATAAACACCCTTAATTAAGGGTGAAACCTAGGTTTTCAATTGATAAATTGTAGGTAATCTATTCACCATCAATGTAATTCAAGAAATGTACTTCATTTTGTAACATAAATTAAGAAAACTAAATGCATTTAACTATCATCCCTATAGAATATTAAAGTATGTATGTTTGCCTATAAAGGAAAAGGCTAACATGTTTCGCTAAATAAATTTAGAGTAGTAATAATTAGATGAAGTAATTCCTCATATCTTAACTACCAGAGTACCAGTCGTATACTCCATTGCATGTTGGTGAATAGTGTTAAGTTATTTTTTTTGAAAGAAAATAGTGTTAAGTTATGTTGGTGAAAAGTACTACTAGTCGTATTATCCATTAACCGGTAATAATGTTAGTGAATAGTGTGTATGACCCATTGCATGTGGGTAAAGTCAAACCAAAGAAATTTGTTTTAAGCGAATTGAGTAAATAAATAATTACCTTTTAAATTATAAGTTTCGTCAATTGCTCTCTTGATATTAACAAGACTTCAATTACCTTTTCTGAAATTGCATAACGTTAATCAATTTATTCATGCGTCAAATTTCTCTATTAGTCAACATGACGTGACATTTGTCTATCTACGTAACAGTACCACATGTCTGATGTGTCATACGACGTTACATCATGTGGTAATTTTTTTTTTTATAAAAAAAATTGAAAAAAAAATCTGATTTTTTTTACATTTATGAGCAAATACTCACCCTGCAATTTTATACTTATGTATAAAATGTCCCATGAACTTAAAAATTTATATATTTTTTTCTTATTCTTAACTCAAAAGATATTAAAGACAAACAATTAACAGTTAACTTTAATACTTTAAGCTCTACAAGCATTCATGTTTCAACCTTTATGTGAATTTCACTTAGTTTTTTTTCCTATGAAATTGAAATAATCTATTGAAATGATTTTATCAGCTTTTTTTTTATTATATTTGAACATTGATAGCTACCATTTATATCATAGGTATGAAAGTTGCACCTTGTATGTGAGTCTATGTTAGCTACCATTCAAGGTATAATAAAGAGACCAGAGCTTTTTTTTTTGTCTATTGACAAAGTGTCAAACACCACTATAAATTCACATACAAAGTGGAACTTTAATACCTCTGATATAAATGGTAAAAACATACTATTAATGTTCAAATATAATGCAAAAGAATGCTGATAAAATCATTCCAATTTCATAGGAAAAAACCAAGTGGAATTCACAAAAAGGTAGAAACATGAATACTTGTAGAGCTTAAAATATTAAAGTTAACTGTTAAGTGTTTGCTTTTAATATCTTTTGAGTTAAGGATAAAAAGAAAAAAATATTCAACTTCAAGGGACATTTCACACATAATTAAAAAAATTCAAGGAAGGTATTTGCTTATAACCGTAAAAAATTGGAAAAAAAATTATCACCTGTTTACTCTAAGCGAATTACAATGCTACTTGTCTTTGGTAATAAATGCATGCTGCATTTTTCCTTTCAATAGCCAAATAATGTTATAGCAAGCATGTGCATATGCTGGTAGTTTGCAGTGCAGGAAGCTTGTAAATAAACACATGGTACAAGTTTCACACTATAGAGAGCATGGGTGGGGATAAATGACTATTAATAAATAATATAAATAATGAAATTAAATAATAATAAATAAAATCAAAATTTTGATCTATAGAGTGAGGGTGGGGATAAATCATTACACCAAAACAAAGAACATTTGTTTATTTTGATATATATTATAAAAATAATACTTTTTTTTATCATCAAGAAACATTAGTTTCTTTTTGAACTAATTGATTCTTTTACATGACAATAAAAAGAGATTCATATACATACATATATATATATATATATATATCTATTATCTATGAAATATTTGAAAAATGTTTTTACTCTTGATAGAAACAAAGAAAGAGGGAATTAAGATAAATAAAACATACGACTAATTTGAAAGGACTAAAAAGTGCATGGATTTTCAACTTTCACGGTTCATTGCCTTTATAAATAGATGTGCATTTTGGAAGGAAGAAGTCAATCAAAAGCAAAACACAACAACACAACTAGTGTATCACATCAATAGATAGTTAGAGAAAAACTCAATGAGTGAATTTTAGAGAAAATTCTTGGGTGTAATTTTAAACACATATATTTCCCTTTTTTATACTTTGTTAACAATTTTACGTGTGTGCTATTATTCCATATTTATTTCACTTTCACTTAATCTGACTACGGAAAAACTTTGCATAGTTTCCTAGCATATAATAATTCCTCATAGGTATACAAAAAACCTACCTTATTTTGTGAACAACATATCATTAATTGCAGGTGATGTTCTCAAATCGGGAGGAGCGAAGTGAGTTATTAGACGCCTTAGTCATTAGCTACAAAGACATCAACATCCCAAAATTTTCGCAGGTAAATTTTCATAATTTTGATGCTAGCACTTTATTTTTTTTTTTTTATGGGAGATACTAAAACTCTTGCCATGTTCTATGTTCCAAAACATATTATTAATTAATAATAATTAACTACAAGTCTTCCTTTTGCAGCGAATACATCTTTTGTGGGGTGAGAAAGACAAACTTTTCACACCAGAGGTTGCACAGAACATGAAAGAGTAAGAAATCTTGATCACACAATTATAAATATTCAAAACCATTCTAAAATTAATTTTATATGCAATTAATCTGTGGTTTAAGTGTTTAATACATATTACAGGAAGCTGGGAAATAAAACGACATTACAAGAGATAAAGAACGGTGGCCACTTGGCTCATATTGAGCGACCATGTATTTATAATAGGTGCCTTAAGCAATTTCTTGCTTCTGTTATGCTTGACGAAAAAAAGCAATCCAATTCATATTATGCTTGATGAAAACAAAAACAATCCAATTCATATCAATGAATATGCCAAGGTTGTCTTTGGTAAGTTCTTACTTGATAAGTTATTTTAGTAAGTCCAATTAAGCGCTTATTTGTAAGTTATTGTTGTGAAAGTGTATCCAAAAGCTAATATAAATGCTATCGAGTATATTTATGTAAACTACTTCCAATCAGTTCTTAATTCTATACTGTGTATTAGTGAAAATACCGGCATGTTAGTGCATGTCTACCCACTTTTATATTATATATATTGTTTACTTTAATTCATTTATTCTAGTTTTGTTTTTATAATATCTATAATATATGTTTTTTAATTTATTTAATTTCACTTCTAATATTCAATTTATATGTTTTTAAATTTGAATTTGAAAAAAATGTAACAAAAAAAATCAACTGCAATATATTGTTAATTTTCTACTGTCCAAAATTATGCTGTAGATTTGAATTTTAATTTAAAAAATAATTGAATTGTTAATGATAAGTTTGTCAAAAAAATCTAAAAAAAATTCAGTTGAATGTTAGTTAACTTTAAAGTTATCTTTGTATAATATAATGGTATAAATATTGTCGCTTTAGTCCAACATGGATGTAATGTTAAACAAATCAGTTTTAGCTACGTAGATGTACTTGATGACGAAATTGTCAAGTGCACGAAATCGTATGCAAGTAATAAAGTACTCTCTCCGTCCTAAATTATACGAGTCATTTGTTCATTTCACACTTATTAAAAAAAATTATAAGTGAAGGAGAGAAAAATATGTTTTAAATGTTTTCGTTAAGTATTGTTGCATTCTCCATTATCATAGATGAAAAGTGGAATATATTGAATTCAAAGTGATGAAAGTAGTATTAATTAGAGTTATAATTGGAAAAAAGTAATTAATATGATATTGAAAAGTGAAATGAATCAGTTATTTTGGGATAATATATATTTTTTACAAAATGGCCACTTATTATGAGACAGAAGGAGTAGTAAGTTATTGTCTCTACAGGGATTATGGTTCAACTTGATAATTTGCGGAATTTATTAGAAATAACAGAATTAATAAGAGATGAAGTGGTTTACGAAATTTAATTGTTCTGCCCAATGCGAAATTATGTTGTTGTGATTCAAAAGTTTAACGTCGATTAAAGAATTTTTGAATCCCCCTTTTGTCTTTGTTGGAATTAACTCGATTGATTATTAGTTTATGATCTGTGTTTTGATTTAAGAAAGTAGATTATGACCCCGTGATGTTTCATTGGAAGTTTTATTTTAATATCGCCGCAACAATTGCGGCTTTCTCTTAAGATGAGTCAAAACCCTAAATTCATACTTAGATTCGATGAAAACAATTTTATTAAGAAAACTAGGCAGTTTAGTATTGTCTGGTTCAGACGAAATTAGTGTTGTCAATCCTATTATTCTCCATCTATAGATTTGGCATAGAAACAAACATATACAAATTACATCAAACAATCAAATCATAAATTGGATAAAAAAACTTTATTAATTGAATCCAACAAATAAGAAGAGGTTCATCTTAGAACCCTAATCAGAGAGGTTTAGTTGCACATGGCAACCGACACCAAGACACTAAAAAAACACAACATAGAGAGAACAAATGGAGGATGAAGATCCTCTTCCTTGAAGCTTTGATGCTTGACCCTTACCTTATACCACTAGCTTTCTGAATGATTAAAAGGGTGTGCAATGATCTCTATTTATAATGCAACATTACTTAGGAGTTAAGAGAAGAAAACTAGGTTTTTCCCGCTGATCCATCTTGAAAAACAAGCAAACAAAAGTTTATGCCCGCAAGCATGCGCGGGGCACATGGGTACACATGCAGGGGGCGCATAAGGTTGTAGCCAAGGCTGCCTCATGCGCAGGGGGCACATGAGCCAGTAACTCATGTGCGAATTTTGCAATTTTCGTCTTTTTTTTTAGCGTTCATCCGTCTTGAAATGAATTTTTTTCACATTGTATTGTCTTCAAAGACCTTTTAAGAAACATTGATCTTTAACCTTCATATCCTCGATCCTTTACAAGATGTCTTGTTTTGCCAATTTACATGATTTCATACTAAAAAGACTCAAAACACATATGAAGTTGCTTGATTTAAAATAAAAACACAACAACATTTTGGTCCTAAAGGAATGCTGAAAAACTGTTATAAAAAATGAAAAAAGCGTTGTCGTAATCTACCAAAACGGTTTTCCGTCTGTGGCAGACCGAGGCGTTGTGCTATCAATACGCTACGGTTTTATTCACAAACGGCAACGACATGAGAAAGACCGTAGTTTTAAGTGTCTATAAAGAACGGTTCTTGAAGTTCACAATAGCTACACTTTTTCGTCGTTGACCAGAGAAAAAGCGTAGCTCTAGGTTCATTTTTGAGTACGCTTTTTTAAGCTAATCGCATCGCTCTATAACCGTTGCTGTTGAGAAAACCGTTCCTATACAACTTTATAATGACCCTTCATTAACAATTTCAATGAATTTTGGCTGTTACAAAAAACTGCTTTTTTCTTTATAATGGATAGGAATATTAAAATAAATGGTTACAATTCGTTATTTGACTTTTTTTTTAGGAAAATAATTATTTGACTTAAAAGTATAATAACATGGGTAAAATATTATTTATAGAAAATTGAAATATGATTATAAATAAATAAATAACAAAATCAAATACTAGTCAATCATATTATTCATTACAATCGAAATATCATCAAAATTACAAAATAATTTTTTTGGTCTTTGATGTATATCCCACTTGAAAATGTCAATTATCATTGATCTATGAAAAATAAAAGCTTAAACATCATTTTCATCTCTTTATCTTGTGTTTCCAAATCTTGAAATTCTTCAACAATGTGTGCTAACCAAGACAAGACACAACATCTGAGATAATCAACAATGCCACAAAACAAAAATAGCAAACATATCAAAAGCCAAAGTTAGCAAATAGAGAGAGATAAAAGAAGATATAAGCCACAACAAAACTAAAAGCCAAGTTAACTCTAAGCAGAAATTAAGAAACACATCAATAAAACTGCCGACAAAACAATACCATCCCGAGCCATTTTGAGACCGACCTACACAAGATACTATTATGAATCCACGCTAGACAGACCTGCACCTCTTTCTGGATCCTTACCACCCTCCTAAACCTCCCAATGGCATATCTGCACCTACAAATGACAAGCTACCAGCTACACATCGGCGGAAACAAATGGTTTGTACACGATCAAATCGCACACAATACCTGAGATACTCAAATGACCCAAACTCACTCTTCATCTGAACTACCAAAGGTTAAAAAAGCAAACACTAACCATTTAAACCTCTGACACGACCCTTAGCCACAAACACAACTGCCAATACCCATCCTTCATTGCTTCCACCAATGTCTCTCAAAACAATGAAACACCCTACACCAAAAGAAAAACAAGATGACAACTGCATGAAACTAAAACCTCAACTATCCAAGAACAAGAGCCATCTCAACAAACGTCGTAAGCAACAAAACGATGCAACAACATCAAACTAAAAACTGCTAGCACTAGACCACCTTATTCACTGATTTATGAAGCCAAAACCTGCAGAAAATAGTAGGAAAAAACAAATGTAATGTGAAACAATACGTATTGCAAGCAAGAATAATGATCTAAATACAATTAGGTTGAAAACTCAACTTCTTGGAAGCTAAATGAATATAGAGTTGTTGATGGAGTAGGAAAGAGTGTTAACTTTACACCATTGTTTATTAGAAAGCTTTGGGAATTTTTCCCTTGACATTACTAAGCAATGATTATTGTTGCCCTCTTTATTGATCACCATATGAGCCTCCACTTATTATTCATGTAGCTGTTAAGCATAATAACATCATCCAAATTAAAACTTGTCTACATGATAATGATCTAAATACAATTAGATTTAAAACATGCCAACATTCTTAAAGAGAAAATGATAATGTAGACTAGAAAAATACACGATAGGTTTTTTGGCAGCCATAAAATAATAATCTAAATACAGTTATATCTAAATGGTCTTTTGTTGGGTGGAATTGTAATCAATAGTCTATGGTCCTTAGAAGATAGCATTGAAGTCAAGAACAATTACACACAGGAATTACATGAAGTCATATTTCATAAGTGTTCATAATAAAAATAAAAATTTAATGCTATATAGTCTTCTACCGATAAGCCACTAGCAACCCTATCTTTATCACTTGTTTATCTGAAGGTAAAAAAAAGGATTGGGATGAGACTACGTCTCAGTGAGTTCCCCTACTAAATCCATAACAGTGGCCTCTACTTAATAATCCAACATAGTCATAAATATTCAAGTTTATTATCAGCATTATTTGATAGTTATCAACACGACATAAATGATTCATGACTGAAATTTAAAGGTGGAACAAGCATTAACGTCTTGGTCATTTTAACTGATGTGAATATTATTGAGTGTGAGGATTCTCAATAATATCCACCTTCCGGTAAAGCGTTAGATATAATAAAACAATACTTTACCGGAGCTGCCTCCAAATTTCATTATAATTAAAATGAGCAAACACTAATGGTTCAAGTACACCGAATACTGATTACTTATGTCATTGTTTTATTTAATAATAACTGACAATTTTAACCTGTAGAATTCTGAGCGTTCAACTATTATTAAACATTTATTTTACCTGTCATAAGCCATCCATTTTAAATGATGTTCATGATCATTAACTTGGATCATAGCAACGCTTCTTATCTGAATAATCAAGGCGTACCTACTAAATCCCTTGGTTCATTCTAGTTAATAACCTTATCGACCACATGTAGGTAGGAATAATTTTAATACTCTAGATTCACTATTACTTACTGAGTGTAAATTTCATGAATTCGTGTATATTGCTAATTAACTAGTAGTCGTCGAAGGGCTGCACTATAACAATGAATCAAGCTCTATAACTTTAACTTATTCTCTATTCCTTCTAAGGTTATCCCCTGTAGTTGCAGCCCTATTATGTGATGTATCAAATTCATTCATTCTGCAAAATATCAATCTAAATTTCAATAACACATTTCAATTGAAATGCATTTAAAGGAAATAAAATATATATAACAGTTTAGCTAATTTTATCTATATGCATAAACTCATATTCATCTATCAATTTTTTATCTAAATGTTCTATCAACAATCAGAGCCATGTAGGAAACTCACCTCAAGGATTGATTTCTACTTGATGCCAAAAGCCCCCAACCACTAAATCTCCAGAAAAATCTTGTAAGTTGTTTCAAGTTTCTAGCCTTGCTTCAAAGCTTCTTATCCTTCACCAATCTTTCTACTTCCGCCCCTTCAATTGAAAGCCAAAGAATCTTTTTGAAGAAACTTCGAATTTTACTATCTTTTCTTCAAAAGCTCTTTGTGTCTTATGATTCTTCTAATCTCGGATCCTAATA
>Ga0228711_1009243_pt1 | contig 13478 bp, 6 predicted proteins | sample MedpolnodulmetaG_2_FD_177996 | JGI IMG/M metagenome (GOLD analysis project Ga0228711, IMG submission 177996) | Root nodule microbial communities from Medicago polymorpha collected in Santa Monica, California, United States - brown nodules | ecosystem: Host-associated > Plants > Roots > Nodule...
TAAGCTAGTATAAATTAAAAAGTCGCCACTCCCGTGTGGAACAGATACCTCGATGATCTACGGAGGTTAGATAAACTAGGGCAAGAAAATGTTGCTTAAATATGTTATTTTATACTAATATGATGATTTGATATGATAAACATTTGCGTGCATACAAAGATTGTTTATAAATACTATATATTTTTTTTAACAAAAATAAATGATATTCATTCAAATTGATACAGTACATTGATGCAATACAAATTTAAAGTAACTAAAAACAAAAAAGATAAATCTGCGAACAAACTCACACCATCCATATTAATAGCATAAAACGATAAAGTACTTATGTACTAGGTTTTTCCTTCGTGATGTCATCATCTGAGTGTGGTGGTGTGTTGTTCGTCGTCTTGTGCGGCGTTGTTTGAATTTCCGTTTTGTTGCGGTGTTCATTTGATTCATATTGAAAGATCGATTATTCAATCAAAGATTTGGACGTCAACGTTGCAGATTCAAAGGTATGGTTATTCCGGTCACTTTAATTTTATCATATATTTTTGTAGGCATTATGTCGTTATATGCTAATAACTTGGATACTGTTAGTTTGATCGCAGATTCATCCTTTACGTTTTTAGCGGTGTTGAATAATGTACTTTATCGATTTGAATGAATGGATATCGTTTTGTTTTTGTAAAAAAGAAAAACCAATGAAGAAATGTTTTCATATTTGATTTTAATAAAATATCAAATAACATATAAGTATGAATCATGATTGTGTATCAAAAGCATGATTTCGGTAAGTCGCCATGTTTTTTGGGGCAGATTGAGAAATTATTGTAATAAATACACATATAATTGTGTATGGCAAAATACATTATATGAATCTCGTAAGTACAACTCAAACGATAATTTAAAACGATATTTGAAATATTAGAGCACAATGATGCATGTTCTAATACACGCTTCTTACTTCTAACACTTAGTCTATGTGACGTTTAACATAGAATCTTTGAAACAGAGAAAAAAACATGTGATCTTTTAAAAGATTTTAATGGTATCAAATTAATCATTTTTGTTTTTTTTTTCTCAACTGTTCTTTAAGCTTCGTAAATGTAATAAGGGTAGCACCATGCTATAGGTGGAAACATATTTTTCTAGGAATAGGGGGACCCTTTTTAGGGTTGGGACCCATTCAAATTTGAAACAAATTTTAGTGAAAATTTTTAGGTGAAAAAAAGAGTTTATGCTATGTGTACACTTTTTTGCCGTGATTTGTAGAAAAATATATGCATGGTAGTTTGGTGTGAAACAGGAGTATATCTATGTTTAATGTACACATTATATTTGATATCTTTGCTGGACAGGAAATTACACTCATTTTGCTTTATTTTGCACACCAACTTCACTTGATTTGGTTTAATGTACACATTATATTTGATATCTTTGCTGGACAGGAAATCACACTCATTTTGCTTTATTTTGCACACCAACTTCACTTGATTTGGTTGAATGTTGAGATCTAAAATGCATCCCTGATAATGCATCTATTAACTCTTATGAGCGGCTGTCCCCACTTATTTGCTTGAATTACAATATTTTTTAATAATTAAATATTGCATTACACTTTAATCTATTTTAACATAAATAAATATTTTTATGATATATCATAATTTTGAACTACCATTTAAGAAAAATAAATTTATTTATTTATAAATTAAATGTCAATGATAATTGAATTTAAATATTTTGCTATTCATTTTATAATTTAGAGTATAAAATTAACTTTTATATAACCATACTTTATAAAACTATATGTTAATGAAATTGTGAATAAAAAATAGCGAAAAACATGTATTCAAATTTTGATTATATTAAAATAGACCCGAAATACTAATTTTTTTTTCCGAAGTGTGCCAGATTATTATTATTTTGCTAGATTATTAGAATAAAAAAATTATTAAGGGAGTAAAGTGTAGATGTTAGCATAAAAAGGGAGGGGACGGTAACCCAAGCATCTCTTAGATGAGAGGAGCGAAATGTTTTCTAAGCGAAATGTTTTCTAATATGTTTTGAATAAGAGGGGAGATGAGTGTATATGTATACTATATATAAAGAAAATACTCCTTTTTAACTCTTTTGGGCTGACTTTTTTTTTCAAAAAATGCTCTCAATTTTGAATACAAATAACACATGTAACAAATAAATGAGTATAAATTTAAATATTAAAAAAAATGTAACAAACACGATATGAATATATATGTATGTATTTTTTTCCTTTATCATTTAAAAAATATAACAAACTATATGAACATATTTATACTTACTTTTTCATTATCTCAATTATACTCTTAAACAACTTTTTCTACAATAAAGATCATTGTTGATGTCGTTAAAAAAAAGAATTTAGATTATATTTTTTTGTTATATAGCTGGTGTCATTGAAATAAATAATCATGATCAATTTGATTTGTTATAACTTGAAAGCAACATACATTTATATTTGTACTTTTAATCCAAATCAAAATTTCATAAAAAAACATGGTTAATAATTTTCAAACGTTAGCGTAATAAAAAGAGCGGAAAGACGGACATGTATATGTCCGTCTTTTCGCTAGTTTTAACATAAGATGAAAGAGGAGTGTAATTCAAGCATCTTTGAAGAAAGGGAAGTGTATCTTTTTACTATTTCATATATTTCAAACACAATCGATCATTGCCATTCTACAACATTAAATGTTAATCTATTTCATAATGTTAATAGAAAAAATTACAATTAGTAATCAGGATATCCAAAATTGATCCAAATTAAACTGCGTTAAATTAGATCTGATCATTTTTTTTAATTAGTCGTCTAAAATCGAACTAAACCAATGTATTATTTTATCGTATTTCAAGTGAGTTTTGTGTCTCAATGCCGATTCAAACCACACGAGATTCAAACTACACGAGAACACCCTTAGCGGTATGGGATTGTGGTGCCAATCCGACTAGGATTACCTTTTTTTTATTTATTTATTATAGTGATGCGCTTACATATGCCTTTTTTGCCTTCAATTTCTACCGTCAGCAAGAATAAAAAGTTCCTCAAACAAAAAAAAAAGCAAGTATAAAAAGTCAACACCTGGGTTGTCGTAATATGATATTCCAAAACGGCTACGTGTGTTCACTTGTATGATGATATGGATGAAGATGATGTAGATAAAGAGACAGAAGAAGAGGAAGGTTGATTAAAATTTGGCTCTTTTTTTCCTAGGTTTCAAGATCCCTAAAAATTTGAAGTTTGAAAATTTTACTTTTAACTAGACCATCGACCCGTGCTAACGCACGGGTCATATCGAAGGTAATATTTGACGGTAATAAGTAACAAAAAAGTTACGTTATTAGGTTAAATATAAAGAGACGGGTTAACATTTTTAAGTAAGAGATATAACGAGACGGGTTAACGGTTATTCCTTTCGCAAAAAATAGCATCTAATTAGGAACATAATTTTATTTTACTTTAGATAAACATTAAATGCAAAAGTGTGGGGGATAAATTAGGTTAAAATTAGGTTAAGTATAGCGAGACGGATTAACATTTATAAGTAAGAAATATAGTGAGACGGGTTAACAATTATTCCTTTAAAAAAAATAGCATCTAATTAGGAACATAATTTTATTTTACTTTAGATAAACATTAAATGCAAGAGTGTGGAGGAAAAAAATTAGGTTAAAATTAGGTTAAGTATAGCGAGACGGGTTAACATTTATAAGTAAGAGAAGAGTACATATTAATTAAATTAACTTTTTTTTACTAGATTAGACGGACATGCCATGGCATCCACATAGGTTGATCGTACCCAACAAAAAAAAAACAGTTGATAGGATTGTAAACTACCGGTTAAACACACAAAATAAATATTATAATTAATTAAGTTTTATTAAAAATATAGGGGTGACAGTTGATTACTTACCAGCACACCACAAGGTACTTTTGTTACATCAATGCTTCCTATATATTTATATCAATAAACACATTATAAATTAAACTGTTCAGCCAAAAAAACTCCTCAAATATTTTTATTTGGAGCCTCTAATATGGACCTCTTTTATTAAAGTCCACCCATAGTCCTTAATAATTGACCTGCTATAGCAAGTATATTTTGTTTGTTTCCATAACCAAACTTCATATCTCTCTCCCTGATGTTTAAGGTTACATTTTCTGCAAATAAAAACGGACTTTTTTCTCTAAAACTTTTTTCCACTGTTCACAAGTTGAATTAAAAAAAAATAACAATAAGAAGAACTTAAGAAGGTTCATAATAGAGAGAGGAAATTGAAACAATGTGTGACGTTTTAGGGGCGATGAAGACAGCCTCATATATGTTAACTGTTTAATTTATCATTTATTATGATTCAATATTGTTTTGTGTTGAATCACTCATGCATTTGATGATATATCAAATTATATTATTATAAAAAATATGGAAACCTCAGTAAGAAAATTACAAACAGAAACAAGACAATAACCTTGGTGGAAAAGAATGAAACAATTCTTGAATCTCAGCCATTTTATTTGAACGAATTGAATACTAGTCATTTTTGAACAAAAGAGACTCATTTGAATGTCCTTTTCCCCCAAATGTATTATCAGTGACTTTTATATTTACTAACGGTTGGGACCATTGAAGGAGGGGGAAGGAGAAAATTATGAAGGCAGGGTGGTATAGGTGGTCTGTGGCAGAAACAAAGGTGGCTGGATTTTGGGTTGAGAGATGTGAATTTTGACAAATTGGGAGATACAAGAGGGAAAGAGAAACTAGGGAAATGAATTGTGTGCGAAAAGGTAAACGTGTTCTCATTTTCTTTTCTATTTCATCCAGACCTTTAAATATATCTTGATGGCATATAAAAGTGGTCCATCAGTGAACCACTTAGTTGATGGTTCACCTTAGACGTCACCAAAGAAACAAAGTGATTGTTTTAGAAAGACAACGAAGTAAAGTTTTTTTTTTTAGGAGAAAGAAACAAAGTTAAGTTATTGTATTTTTTTTTTTTATAGTATCTATGTTATTGTCTTTTTTTTATTACATTATGTTTTGTCTCTTCCCACCTCGATTTCAAATGAATAACAATAAGTTAATACTGTAACCCATAACTTCGTGCACATTGCAATTTATAAAAGTATTCAAATTTAAAGAAGTTCCCCAGAGCAAATTCAAAAACTGTGTAGTGTTTGTTGACATTGAATGTTGTAAATTAGATGATGATTCAGAAAAGAAAATAAAAGTAATAGGAGAAATATACGAATGCCTTTAATATGGACTAAAATTGTTTGACGCCTTTCTAGAAGAACTACTTTTTTCAGTTTTTTATTTATCACGAGCATTTGAACACGAGCCTGTTAGTACGTGTCTTTTCGTTATTTTTAAACGATGACAATGTAAAAAATACTTAAATAAATAGTAAAATTGTAAGAAAAAAATGTTATATTAAAACATAATTTATTAATGTCCAATATTAGTTCCTTTTACTGTTTTGTGTTTGTCATATTTTAATGAGATTTAACCGACGTAAAAAATTAATTTTTTAATCAACAATTTATACAATATTATAAAAAGGATAAAATAATTTAGCATAAAAGGTAAAAATAAAAGAAAAAATTCAAGCAAAAATTACGTATTTTCTTTATATATTGCCATAGATTTGAGTCAAGTTTGATTTATTCTGTTGTCTACGTTTAACTTTAATTTTGGAGTTGACTTTGCTTTTGATTGTTAGATTGTATTGATTTTTGTGTTAGACATCACTTGGATGGTGTATGTATCGATGTATTTGATGTTTAAGGTATGTGTTTTTTTCTTAGTTCCGCCAACAAATGGTGCCCTTTAATTGTTGTTTCTAACTTGTTGGTCTTTGTTCATCTCGTGCAAGGACTCACTTGTTAATAAGTTTTGTGGCTCAAAATAATAATAATATTGCTATAAATTTATTTTTTGAATTTAGTTTTATATTTTAGGATGAAATATATTTTTAGTTATATTAAAATATATTTAGTTACAAAATTTTCTTTGTTTTTACTCCTCCAGTATATTTGGTCTGCAGTTTTGATCTCTACTATTAAATTAACTCATTTACGATCTTTAAATTTTTAAATAATCTTTTGCAAACATGTTTAAAAATAAATTAATTTTTTGTTTTAACCATCAAAAGTTGAAGAAACCAAAATGCCATAAAATTTGACTTAGAAATCAAAATATGAGAACATTAATGTGGACTTAGAAATCGAAATGCAAGCTTTTTATTACGCAAGATACTTCTATCACTCTAAAAAAAAAAAACTTCTATTATAACACAACGTGTACATTCTGCCATAAAAATACAGTGTATAATGTATATTCTTTTTTTTTTTCGAGTAACCTAGTAGTTAGAGCTCACACATTTTAAATGTGGAGAAATGGGTGTTCGGGGTTCGAACCTTGACCCCTGCATATAATATACAATATTCCTAGCAACTAAGTTAAGCTCACGAAGATGTATAATGTCATTCTTAATGTAGCATTTTAATAATAACTTTATTTGTTTTGATTTATATAAAAACTAAAATTGTTGATGAAAAATAGTTTGGGAACTCAGAGTCGAAGAATTTCTTATAAAGACTGAAACCAATAATGGATTTTGCTATGAAGATCATACGTTTTATTAACCAAGTAAATAAGCTTAACAACAACAAAAATATTAGTTGGATACTGCTTTCATTTGTATTAATTTATTGATAATGAACTAGAGATTAATAAAGATTTCATGAAAACAGATTGGACAATATAGATAAAAATGGATTTGCAGGCTCTTCGTAAACAATTATAGCCATCAACTAGATAAAATGATAATTCACCTAGTGTCAAGAAAAATAATTAAAAATGATTAATTAATTTCATAATTAGGAATTAATCAAATTAAATATTAAAAAAATTGAACAAGTATTAGTGGGGTGTACCTTGCTCATGCAATAGTGCAACACATGAACGACACATGAGAAACCAAGTAGCAAGCTACTGAGGTGGTTTCTCCCCCTCAAAAAAGTAATTTAATATCGCATGACCCATTAGGCCACATATCAGATATTAAACTGATAAGAACAGATACTACACTTGATCTTAGCCAAAAGGCCGAGAAAGGTATGAGTTGAAAGAGAGGCTGGCTTCTGCTTTTATATCAACTGTCTAATCAGTTCCTTTCGTGATTAGCCGATGTGGGACTTTATTATGCAGTAGCACCTTGTGACTGACTTTTTACACAACACTCCCGTGCGTGACTCACCACTTATTTTCTGCTGCAAACTTTCATTATAAATTTTAAATGTGATGAGAGATTGTTGAATACAACAATTGAAACAATGCCTCCAGTATCGAAATCAAAATGGGAGATAAATATCATATCTCAAATTCAAATAGTCTGCAATTATACTAACTATGAGTTTGAAAAGTTTCAGGCTACGTTCACAATCAGGGAATTCACTTCTTTACTTGTGATTCTTTTATGCTACAAAATTCTCTATTACTTGACATATTTAATCACTCATTGCTCAGTCCCGTTATCATTTTTCCTTTGTGTGGTGGAATTGATCCATCTCGTATCTGTTGCTTATTTACTAATGTATACCGATAATGGATTTTGCTCTCAAGATCATATATTTTATATGCCAAGTAAATAAGCTTAATAACAACATCTTATCAAGAAAAGAAAAAACATAAATATTATTTGGATAGTGCTTCCATTTGTATTAATTTATTGATTGATTAAGTGAGATGCAACAAAACACTAAATCTCCCAATTCAAAATAAAAAAAACTGACAAGAAAAAACTTTATTACATTGGAAGATAAGACACCAACAAAACTAGCAAGCACACTCATGTTCACTGATGATAGTAGGTAGACTTGGTAGATAGATTAGTTGTAATTAGGATTGGCCAAAACATAACCCTCAATGGCCTTGAAAAGAGCATCACCCTTGGCCTTGCCTTCCTCAACCTCCTTTTCAACTGGTTTGGCATCTCCTTTGGTTTGGTATTTAACAGTTGTCTTTCCAATAGACCCTCCATTTGCGCCTTCAACCAGTTTCGCCTCAAATGATATCTTTTCAACCGTGTCTGGTAACCCGACTCCTCCAACTATACTATAGTTATATCCTAAGTTTGCTTCATCAATTGCATCAATTTGGTGCAACACGTACAAGGTTTGTCCTCCTGCATACATATATGTTGGTTGAATTAATTTTCATCACAACTACTATTTGTATAGTCCATATTAAAAATATATGCGACGTTTGATAAAGATAAAGATAAGTTAAGAGATATCGATGAAGTGCTAAAGAAAATATGTGTACTAACCCTCAACGAAAGTGAGCTTCTTGATGGTGCCAGGGCCACCATTTCCCTCAACCGTTTCAACACTCTTGATGGCATCAACAGCTTTTGGGATGATATCATCGGAGTCATGGACAAGAGCTTTGTAAAGCTTAGTAGGAGCAACTGTAGAGGTGGTTTCTTGCTCAAATGTGAATACACCCATGTTTGGTTTGATAATTTGGTGATGAAGTTCTAAAGAGAAATTAATAAACACAAGCAGTATTTGAGAAATGAGAAGAAGATATGTATGTTAGTTTGTGGCTTATGATCATAGGAAAACCTTGTATTTATAGGCACTGCTTCGGTTGCCACCCTTAATTTATTCCCTGGCCCCTTGTGTGAACTTGTTGACTCAGGGTCACAAATGAGAAGCTGCTGGCCCATCTTATCATACTTCGTGCTGCTACATAATCTGATTTTATTAGTTTAGTTACTCATGGATAAAATGTGGGAATATTTTAGAGATAATGATGATATTCATCATTATAAAAACTTGTGTTTAGTGTCTATTTGTCCGTTTTTATATATTGTTACATATCAAATAAATTCTTCTACTCAATTTTTTTTTCTTAATCGAAAACTAAACAATAAACAATTTGAAATAGCTGGAGTAATTTTATGTTAAATATTAAACTTTAGCTTTATGGATATTGCATTTTGAAGGATTGGAATTCAAAGAAGTTGCACAGATAAATTCAACAATGGTGTGCTCTGCATCTGAGTGTTGTGAATTAATGATTCAATAAGAAAATAACGCACCGCCAACCATGAGAAACATACGAATGCGTTTAATTTGATGTGGACTAAAATTATAGGCGCCCTTCGAGAAGTACCTCCTTTTAAATTCTTTTATTGTATTTCAATCTTTTAAATTTGGTATTAAAAAGTAAATTGACTGATTTCCTTGATACAAGTATTTGTAAAATAATTACTAGTGTCAGCGTGCTTGTTTGTCTGTCTTTTTACTATTAAAACGAGTAAATTATATTTTAACAAAATTAGTTATATTTTGATTAAAAAAAATAAAAATTGTCAGGTAGTCTAATGGCTAGAATTCACCTTATAAGATGAATAAGTTGGGTGTCGGGGTTCGAACCCCGGCCTCTACATATAATAATGCATTGTCCTACTAACTGAGCTATATGCTCACGGGACTATTTTGATTAAAATTATACATGTAGATGTTTGTGATTTCAAATTGTAGCATCGTGCTTATCCAACACCATTTGTTGTGACACTTCTAATTTGGGAAATTTTACCCTATACCCCAACACATGTACTTTCACCCCTACAATTTTTTGAAAATCCCAATTTTATCCCTTTTATTATTTATTTAACCTTTTAAAAGTAAATTTTTCACCCTCATTTTCAACATCTCCTAAATCAGTATGAGTTCACCCCCACATCTAGATACGTATTTTTTTTTTGCGTTCTCTAAAACGTTTCCAAAAAAATTTGGGAACACTCACAAACATTTCCGAAAATAATTCAGAATACTTGAATGCTTGCGTTCCGAATATATATACCAGAGAACGCAGAAATACCTTTCCGGTTTAGGCTAGTTATACAATTCCATATATTTTCATTGTAGAAAACAAGGAACCGGAAACGTTTATGTTAGTTTTCCAGTGCATTTAATTTTGTTTTATAGTTGCGTATTTCAACTTGCTTACTTATATTATTGATTCTTGATATTATTGTTGCTTATATTTTTTTTTAAATGTTCATTTTAGTAATAGTTTCTTGCTAAAAAATTATATTTTAATTTTTCACTTTTTCTAAAATTATATTTTGTCGTTGGGTCTAATCATTTATTTTAATCTGCAAAATTATCTTACTGTCATACTACCAATTACACAAGAAATGTCATGGCACTAAAGCTTAGCAGAAAACCAAAGAAGAGGCGCGGACAGGACCAAAGAACAGGCGCAGATAGAACCTCAAAAAATCATAATTAGCACAATAGACATCCAATTAAGTATAAAATTAGTGGAGTAAGTACGTAATGGACAAAGTATGAAGAACTAGAAGAATACAGTTTGCTATAAAACAGTGTAATTAAATTTCAACTTCCATTAATTTGCATATAGGAGTAACCTTGATCAGTAGTATATCATGACTTCTGTCAACAAAAAAAAAAAGTAGTAGATCATGGCAAAAGCTACCTCAGAGAGCTTTGCACGACAACAGAATTAAAAGCTGCTATGATTTTGTTTATCTATGCCGTTAGTTCAATTTACACGCTCCAGAGGTACATAGTTAAAAATAATTAACAACGTAAAAAAAATGATGTCTGAACCAGAAACCTTTCTGAAACGATTCCAGAAAGAAGTATCGGAACAGTTTTCACGAGTTTCCCGGATACCTACCGAAACACTTCGCACGTGGTTTTCGGATATCAACCGAAACACTTTGGTTAACATGATTCCGGAAACGATTCGAGGATGACGACATCTCACAAAATCGTTATTTCCATAACACTGTTCAGTAAAAGATTCATAACCTAACCCAGAAAACCTTGAAAAACCTACCCAACCCCAATCAATGATTCAGTTAAACAATTAAGAACAAATATTGGAAAAGTTTAAGATAAAGAAGAGAAACGATGAAGGAAACATAGGAATTGAAGCTTACTAATCAGAGGAATAATTATTCCATAAAAGAGGTTGAACCTGCGTAACTACCACGTGAAGTGTATGTGGGGTGAAAAGTGAAAGGGTAATTATTTTTGTTTTACATAAAGGGTAAATTTGGTAGTTTGTGTCAAATGTTGGGGTAAAGATATACATGTAGGGGTGTGGGGTATAATTTCCTCTAATTTGTAACCAAACTTTACCGTGCTTATAATTTGAAATCACCGCTCTTTTTACTGCCCGCTCTAACACTTCTAATTGGCAAATGGGGTTTTCTTATCCCACCCATCATCCTTCTCACACGCCCTCTAAATTTTCAAATATGTCACCCTTCACATTCCATAATATGAATGGTGTTTCCCTTTTTCATATCATAGAATATGAATTCTATCATAACAAAAAAGACAAATTTGTCATTTAATCGTATTATACCTCGTTAAAATAACAAAATCATAATTCAACAACAATAATAACATGAACATAATTAAACACAAGCTAAATCATGCATGCGCCAAACAAACCTCTTCAGCTGTTTCATCCATGCACGCCTAAATTTCTTCATATGTTTCGGGGAGAATGAAATGTGTCCAAATAGCCTGAATAGATCTAACTCGGTCAGTCCCTTTAAACAATACTAGAAAAATATAGAGAGCATGGTTATCATTTTGCCGTCGAGTTTCATATGAGTTAATCGAACGAGTTCATCTAAGTCGACCATCAGACCACAATTCTCAACATTGATCGTCTTTCTCGTGTCGACGTGGTTGCGAAGACCGTTAACTCCGTCCAATTGATCCTTCAAGTCAGGCGTTGTTGCATCAACATTGAACCTTAACATATTAGGTTCCCCCATCTTTAGTAAATTGCAGCTAGTTTAATGTTTATTTCTATCGGATAAATGTTCATTGTTATGTGGCGTAGAGTGAAAATAGACCAAACACATCAATTTATAGAAGTTTATGTGTGTTGTGTTGGTACATTGTAGACCAGAGTTATAGAATCCAAAATGAGACAAGCCTCTAATTCACAGGTTTATAACTAGTTTGGGCATCAATATATTGACAAATTTCAGATTCTATAAACTGAACACATAAAATACATGATTGATTTATAAACTATGAACCAAAGATGTATAAGATTTTGGAGTTTCCTGAACTTGTGTTCATATAATACGCAAGTGAGACGTTGACACAATGTCATAAAAGAACATAATTAAAAAATAAATTTCAAAGAGTCGATATTAAGCAAACGAAAGCCACAAGATTGACTATTTGGCCAATTCAACAAAACCTAGTAGAAGAATAAATGCTTATGTCGGAGATAACCCACTTAGAGGTATGATTTCCGAAGGTGTTGTATCCTCATCTTCGTCTAAATGAGGCCATGAAAGATATGCCAAAGAAAGGATGGTCATTACAGGGGATGGTCCTAAAGGAACAATCATCGTTAAGTTGACCTTGTCGAAGAAATGGAGGGTACACGAGAAGAATGAGGGGTGTGATAAGAAATTAAGGGGAAAAAACCAAACACACACACACATATATATATATATATATATATATATATATTCATATCGTGTTTGTTACATGTGTTATTTGTATTGAAAATTAAGGGTATTTTTGGAAAGAAAAAGTCAGCCCAAAGGTGCTGAAAAAACTATGCATGCTCTACGACTATTTGTACAATTGTGAATGAGAGGTGTAGATTATCAACGATATATTATAAAAATTTTGCGTGTAAATTACAAACAATATTTTATATAATTTTTTTTATATAGATTAAAGTTATAAGTATAGATATTTGTTACTTTCAAATGCAACAAGCTCTACTAACCATATTTATATTTTTCAATGGCAACAACAATATGACAAATATAACAAAAATTCTTATATTTTTTAATAACACCAATAATATAGCATTATTATAAGAAAATTTGTTTAGGGGTATAATTGAAATAACAAAAAAGTTAGCTCAAAATCCCCTATTTTCTTTATATATTATATATATAAAGGAGAAATCTCCTATAAGTGTACAAACATATATAAAAATTCGAGTACTAGAAGTACTCATATAAAGTAATAACAAAAGCAAAGAACCCCTATCACATACAAACAAGAGCGAAAACTAAAACAACATCATAAAACAATCTAAACTCCTAATATGAAAACCACAACCGAACAAAAAGAAGACTAACAGCATAACCTCTCAGTCAATCAACCCCTAGACAAATCCGCCAAAAGACATTATTGATGTCAACATATAATGAGTTCATGATCTCACTCATAAAATGAACAAGTATGACCATAATGTTTTCCTGAAAACCACTTGCAAGAGGTAAATTTAATCATATCCAACAACTAGAACACATACGTCTCCTTTCCCAAAAAGATGTAAACATTTTGGGATCTCCACAAGGACCACACAACAGTTTGCTAAATTCACAAGAAACCTAACTTCCTCCCCCCCCCCCCCTTCCAA
>Ga0228711_1009245_pt1 | contig 13475 bp, 9 predicted proteins | sample MedpolnodulmetaG_2_FD_177996 | JGI IMG/M metagenome (GOLD analysis project Ga0228711, IMG submission 177996) | Root nodule microbial communities from Medicago polymorpha collected in Santa Monica, California, United States - brown nodules | ecosystem: Host-associated > Plants > Roots > Nodule...
GTCATTGATCAATTTCAATTGCAAGAGCCAAAAACAATCTCAAGTTGTTTAGATATGTGCTTTGCAATGGTGCAAGTTTTGCTAAGGCCTTGATCTCTATTTATAGAGTCTTTGGGCTCATATAGCCGTTGTAGGGTGACCAATGGTGTTATGCCACGTGTCATGGGCCCCACAAGCTTTTACTTGAAAATCTGGGTGAACATTCTGATCATCAGAATGTTGTTGTGTTCCCAGGATGAACATCAGAATGTTGCTGTGTTCTTCATCAGAATGTTGATGTTCATGATGTTCTTCATCTGGGTTCATCAATGATAAACGTCTTGATGAGTTTCTGGGTTTGTTCAAGGCGTGACATGAGATTTGTTGGGCTTTATCCACCAAAAAGTAACTTCTCCATATACATCAAAAGTTGTTGGATAAAGTTGAACCAAATCTGCCTTGGTCATTGTGCAGGAGAGAGAGGATAGTGAGTTTGCAGCTTCAGGCCCATGCTTCAAGGAGATTTTGCTTGATTCTGATTAGAGGCTAAGTTAGCTCTGATGCAAGATCTCCTTTTGCAACTTTTCTCATCTTTCTACCAACTACACTGTTCATAGCTGGAAGCATGTGCAGGAGTGAGAAGATAGTGGGTCTGCAGCTTCAGGCCCATGCTTCTAGGATATTTTGTTTGATTCTGATCAGAGGTTAAGTTATCTCTGATGCAAGATCTCCTTTTGCTACCTTTTTCATCTTTCCACCAACTACACTGTTCATAGCTGTAAGCATGTGCAGAAGTGAACATTCTGATCATCAGAATGTTCCATCTGTTTTCACTTAGGATGATTTGTAAGACTTGTACTTGATGTAATCAATCCTAATAGTGAAAACATAACTGAAGTGCAGTAATTGCAACATCTAGGATGATATTCTCATTGGAATATTCCTAGTACTTTAATGTTCATAGTCTTAGATGAACATTAAAGATCCTTTAGACATTTCTCTTGTAAATGCCTTAAGTTCTAGATTGATCCATGCAAAGGTACTTTCCTGGACATTCATTTACGTCATGTGTGCTTTGCATGTTCTTCATGTTCTTGATGATTCTGGGTTTGCTTATGAACAACCTTCTGAACTATCATCAGAATGTTCTGATCAACTTTCTGATCAACATTCTGAACTAACTTTCTGAACTTCAGAATTAGTTCATGAATTTAATGTCGTTTGATTTCTTGTATCTTGGTATGGTTTAAACTTTGTTTGTGTCTTGGTTAATCACTCAAGAACGCACAAATACCAGGAACTATCAAAGTTCATTAATCCTTTAATCACCATAGATGCCTTTAATGATTTCTTGATCCGAAGTCAAAATCATTATAAGATATGTTCATGTCACATCTGTTCTTGCATGTTCTTGGTGTGGACATTGATTTATGAGTTTTCTCTAATGAACCTTCTGAGCAACCTTCTGAACTCCTTTTGGTTTCATACATATGAACTTCAGAATGTTTCTTCTGGGCGCCTTCCTTTTTGACGGTTGTACTTTGTGCTGAACATTCTGACGTCCTTCAACATTTTGAACCTTATGAAGGTTATTTATTTATTTCCTTCAAAAATGGCTTGAAGCATATAAATGAGAAATCATTTGTTTTGACACACAAGATGATTCTTTCTTTGAAGTCCAAAAGAATATTTCTTTGCATCGAGTTCATCATTGCATGTAACTGATGACTTTCAATATTCTTGTTTATCCATGAAGTAATCCTTTATTATTTCTGGATATATTAAGGGTTAATGTTCATGATTATTATGAACTCCATTCATATGAACATTCTGATCTCTGTTTATATGAACATTCTGAACTCTGAACTTCTTATCTTCAGAAGCTTTGGAAGTGTAATACTTTGAGGAGGTTCTGAGAATCTTCCTAGCTTGTATGCATATTTCCTTTTATCATATAACATAAAACTCAATGTGAGTTAAGTCACATAACTTCAAGCACATTCTTGTGTAGCTTGTGATGTAAGTTCTTCCATCATGATTCAAGTTCTTCTATCATGATTCTTGAGCTATGAATCTTCATGGAGATATGATGTTGTTGTTTCAACTGATGATATACTCATTCTTTCATTGTTGAGTAGTTATAATGCACTTATCAATGTGGGTGACTTCTAGCTTATCCACTTATGTGATTCCTGTTCTTTTAAAAAAAACTCAAGTGCAAACATCAGTAGATCACCATTCATAAAACTTGTCATTTATTCCACGAGGTTTGTTATCATTAAAACATTCATCAAAAAGATTTTTGCTTCAACATAACTAATATATTTGTTATGTAATGGACCGTAAATATATATTCCTAAAGACCTAAAAGACTATCGGAAGGACTTTTAGACCCTCTCGTAGGCCTTAACGCCCTCCAGAAGTGCCCTAAGGCTCAAGGTGTGTCCTCCCCAGGGCGCCGCCTCTATCCGCTTCTAGAAGTCTCTAGAATACGCCCTAAACACCTAAATACCCTTGTTACTTATTTCCTAAGTAACCATAAATCAGACCCATAGAGGGATATAAATACAACCCTTGAGACCCTTCTCAAGGCATGACCAATACAATACTAAACCCTAATACGATTATTGTACTTTTTGCAAGTATCTTCTCAAAATATATTCAACAATAAATTCTCTTCAAATCAAACAATATATTTTCTCAAAATATATTTGGCAATATTTTTTCTTAAAATATATGTAATAAAGAAAGAATGATGAGTAAAACACAAGAGATAGAACCAAGGTAATAAAAGAAAGACTACTCTAGGTACCCCGTGGCAGAAGTAAAGTATAATGTTGTTAAAAGGTCACATATGAGGGATTCTGGCAAGGAAAGACTTGATATTTAAGAGGTCCAAGTGACCCACCTCTCTTTCTTGGGAACCTCTTTCATGTACCATTTACTTTGCAAAATGAACTCACTGCTTGGTAAAAACAGAAATAATAGATTAAATAGCGCCAAACCCACGTAGAAGAATAAAATTGAGCAGAAAACTTAGTTCCAACTTCATAGGAGGAAGTAGAGACATAGAGAATAATGGAGTGAGCGAGTTACTAGGAGAACAACAAAGAGTAAAATTGAATAAGATATTTCCAATTTAGTGGGAGAATGAAGAGGAAGGGGACCAAAAAATATAAGCAAATAAGAGGAAGACAAAGAGTAACTTGTCAAAAAAAAAAAGAGGAAGACAAAAAGTAAAAATTAAATATGATTGAGTATGACTAAGACTACTTTATTTTGGAAGTAAAGTTATATTTTAGATAAGTCAAGTTTGGAAGGCAAACAAACCCGCCAAAGGCAAGATCAAACAAAAGGAAGAACTCACCAAACAGCACGTCAGAATAAATTGTAGAAAGCAACGGTTCCGCCATTAAGCGCCATAAGATAAAACGTGGAGTTATCCTAACTGTTTTCGACCTTTGAGATTTGTTTTGCAGGCTTTTATCGAGACACCCTATTTTCTTCAGAAACTATTGTTGTCTTCTATATTTGACTCTAGCAAGAATAAAAGGAATCTATACAGAAGCAGCTAACATTTATGTCAACCCTACCAGTGGGCTCTGAACGTCGACTAGTAAAAATACGTCAACCCCACGAGGCTCTGAACGTCCTGTCAACCCCTCGCGGCTCTAAACAGTTTTAAAGTCAACCCCTCGTGGCTCTGAACTAACGCATCAACCCCTCGAGGCTCTGAACGCCCCGTCAACTCTACGAGGCTTTGAACAATTTTAAACGTCAACCCTTTCAAGCTCTGAACAAAACGAGCAACTTACAAAAATTTTACACACCATGTTCTTCTGCAAAGATACAACAGTAAAATATAAAGCGCAAACTATGCTACGAAATTCGACGAACGCCATAGAAAAGCTCAACTCGTCAACATATTCTCCATAAACGCCACAAAACGCCAATATTTATCAAAAGATAATCGCCAGTAAATGACTGAAAGGAAATAACAATCGCCACCATTCGCCAGCAATCGCAAGCATCACTTAAATCGATGCACCACAAAGCTAAATAAAGGACAGACTTCGAAGGAAACAATAAATAGCCAGAAACCACATTGTGATCGCCCAAAGGAAAAAGACCACTAATACCATTGAAAACAATCGACAAATTGAAGCAAAATAGAGCACAATACTACAAGGAACAAAAATAAAATAAAATTGCAGCACGAATAGGAGACAAAGAAATACTAAAATTCAAATTACCAAGAATGACTCCCCCGCTTTAAGTTACATCCAAAATAAAAATCACAAAGTACTTAGGACGCCGTTCACAACTCGCCCCAATAAATTACATCAATTACATCAATAATGAAGTTGTAGAGTACTATAGCGCCAAAAAAGGCTCGCCCAAGTTACAAAATACTATATCGCCAAAAAGGATTTGCACATGCCATTCACCCATGAACTCGTCGAAGAACATGCAAATGCAGATATCGCCCATCTTCCAATATCAAAAGAGCAATGTTATATAAATCACTTCGCCTTGTCCCAAGACTCTTGTTTAGGGGCTGTGAACCGTCATTATATTCCTAAGAGCTTAAACGCCCTCAATAAAGACTATGGAAAACCTGGGTGTACCCTTCAAAGGCGCTGCCTCAACAGTCATACTTATTCATCACTTCGACTTGTCCCAAAGACTCGTGCTCGCCTCGTATGCCTCTGAGAACTCGCTTTTAAAAACTCCTCGATGATCAACTCGCCAAAGCTATCACAAACCACTTCGCCTTGTCCCAACACTCGTGCTTGGGGGGCTGTGGACTGTCAATATATTCCTAAAAGACCTCCTAAAGGGCTTTTAGACCCTCTCGTAGGCCTCAGCGCCCTCCACAAGGGCGCTAAGGCTGAAGGGGTGTCCTCCCCAGCGTGCCGCCTCTATCCGCTTCTAGAAGTCTCTATAATATGCCCTAAATACCTAAATACCCTTGTTACATATTTCCTAAGTAACCATAAATCAAGTCCATAAAGGGGCTATAAATACAACCCTTGAGAGCCTTCTCAAGGCATGACCAATACAATACTAAACCCTACTACGATTATTGTACTTTTTGCAAGTACATGTAATATAGACTAAATACATCAATTATTAAATGAATCTAAAAAGTAAATTCTTGTTTATAGTTGAGATCGAATGAACTGCACATGATAATAATAATAGTTATAAATATCAAATGAAGTATTTTAAACCCCAATTATTTTTTTCCATTCATCTTTTCTCATAATTCACTTTTAACTTCTCCACCCATTTCTTCAACCTTTTTTAAAAAAATGTTTGTCCTTAGTTTTGTTTATCTCTTTCTTTGACAAAGTTTATTTACGTCCTACACAAACAAAATAGTTATCTAGATTTCTTTTTTGTCAAAAATAATCTAATTGTTAAATTATTTTTTAAACAGATAAATATTTAGATTTAAGATACACAAGATAATTAAAAATATTAAATGAAGTCTATTAAACCCCAATTATTTTTTGCTTCTTCACCCCCTTTCTTCATCCTTTTCAACTTTCACTCTCTAACTCAATCTATTATCCTTACACTTTAACACTAAACCCTTTCACTCTCTTCTTCTTCATCATCATCATCATCATCATCATCTTCTTCAATGTCTTCCATCAACTTCAACCCATTCAACGGAAACTGGTTCCCATTCTCAAAACCACCAACCCCACTCCCTCTCCCACCTCTCTCATCCCTCCTCAACTTCTCCAATTCCTCAAGTTTCGCATCAACCTCCCTCTCCACCACCAACACCCCCTCCAAACCCACCACCACCGTCACCGCCGTAGAAGATGAAGAAACCGAACCCGGTCCATTCACCAAAATGGCGCAACAATTCTTCTACGAATGCGACTATCTCCCTAACCACAGACACACACCACAAGTCAACAAAGTCCTCAACGAACTTAAACCAAAAGCAACGGAACAAGAAATGAAGGAAAACAAAGAGTTTATGAAGGAACTGTATAACAGCAATCTACATATGCGTTTTTTGATGCGATCTGAGCGTATCCATGATATGATGAATGAGAGGGAGTTGAAGAAGAATGAGAAGCCTATTAAGCCTGAAGATAGAGAGGTTTGGAAGAAAGTGCCCAATATTACTGGGCTTGATAGAAGGCCTATGCCGAGAAAATCTCAGTCAAGGTATGGATCGCAAGATAAGTTTTGGGATTTTACTAGACAGTTTTTTTTGGGGATTTGGGGTTTTTGGCAAAGGCCTTATCCTCCTGGGAAGCCGATTGATGTTGCTCAAGCTATTGGGTATAAGAGTCTCGAGAATCGATACTATGATTGTAAGTTTTTCCATAATTGAGTTCTTTCTTGTTGCATTTTCCTTGTTGATTTTGTGTGGTTAATGAATCATATATTTGATGTAGTCATATGATTTGGATTGTTTGATTGAGATTGTTCGCTAGCGAATAGCTGATATAAGATTACTGGTTGAGCTAACTTATAAATATGAAATGACATAAAAAGAGATATGTTTGTTTAATATTTAAGTTTTTTCAAGTAAAATGCAGAGGTAAAATTGAAAGAAAAAAATGGTAAGTTATATGGTAATTGAGTTAGCTTTTGAAAAAAAGTTATAAACTCATTAGAAAAAGTGGTTAAGTTTATAAGTTACTTTTATAACAAAAGATAAAATAAAGTCACACTATAGGTTGTTTTCATAAGTTATCCTGTGAAGTTTACAAAAATAAGCTGAAAATAACATATAGACATGTCATAAGTTATTTCCATAAGATCTCTCAAACCGTTTCATAAGTACTTATGACATTAGATAACTGCAAATAAGACAATCCAAACATGCATGATTGACGTTTCCTATTTTTCAAACCGGTTTTCTGTTGTTGCATTTGGCTTTGTATTTTTTGTATAGTTAAGGAATCACCCATTTGACACATCATACAAATGTTTTAAAAACCGAACCAGATGCCAAACTGATTAGACCTCTGGTTTATGCTTTAATTGCTTTAAATTGCTCAAACTAGGACAAAATAATGGTCCAACTACTGAAATAGTCGAACTTTAGACATTGCTGTTTTTGGGGTTCAACTAGTTAAACCATTAGGTTCAATTTTTAAATCATTGAGTCATACATTTTGATTATTGAATCGAGCTTGGACGGTTCATATTTCCAAATTTTGTAAATGGAGCCTAAAATTCAAAGTTTGATTGTGAGCCGTCCAATGGTTTAAGTTGAAGATTTGTTTGATGGGGTGAATGCATGGAATTCAAATTCGCAAATATATGTATGAATTGGTGTGTTGAAATGTTGAAATATTTAGTTTCGTTTAGATTCTTTGATTGAGTGTTGGTAAACATGGATGTGAGACTCATTTCTAGGCCTCGTTAAGGAGTTGGATTCTATGTTGCCATACAGTTGTAAATTTTGGTTGTTACATGAAGATAGGACGACTAATACTTCGATATGTATTTTATAGTCAATTTGATGAAGTTGGAATTGAGGTTCAATCTTCGTCCAATAGTTTGAATACCTTCACGGTGAAGGCTTCACCATATTGTGTGCTTTCTCTAACCTTATGGAATCCGAGTGTCCTTGTGAGAGACTGAGAAATGCATGTAGCTTGTAGGTAATATTATTGGATTTGACTGCTCTGAAGTGAACTTTAGAGAGTAGAGTAAGTCATTTCAATCATCCGTGAGAAATCAACTTTTGAATTTTATACTCCAACACATCCATGGTTTGCTATTCATAAGCAGTAACACGTAGTATTAATGAATAACATTATTGCTAAGATTATTTATTCTACTCTATAGCTTTCTTGGTTTACCCAAAAGTGGCTATTTTATGATACAAACAATCAAATCCCTAATACTAGGAGTAATGTCACTTATTCTACGTATCTAAGCTTTTTACTTTTCAACTCTGCAGATAGGTTGAAACAAACTTGAACACATGCATTTTGTTTTATGTTTGGTCTACATTGAAAGCAAAATTGTCAATTGCGGATTGCAAAAGTTGCACTAAATGTTTGTTTTATGTTTTGTGTTCGTTCAAATTCTGTTACTCTACAACACTATAGTGCTCCATTAGCCGCTATTTGACAACACTTTGTACTAAATGACCTATGGCAGGATAACAGAGGTTTGTTCAAATTCTGCTAAACTATAACTCTACTATTTGACAATACTTATTGAAAGTAGAACTGAACAAAAGTGATACATTTTTTTCCCATTAAAATAGTTGAACGATAAACAAACAAAACTGTTGTCTCATTTATCCTGAATGACAAGCATAGGGCACAACCACAGATGGGCAGAACTAAATAGAACTAACTATCTATTTTATTCTTTTATGTTTTCTTTGATACCTCTTTGAATGAAATCAAAATGTTTCACTTTTTTTTTCTACATTAAGTTCTGATAGTTCTGCTCTGAATTTGCCACCAAATATCGAACAAACATCAAATGTTATGTGTTTTCCTGATCTAACATATCTACTAAATGCTAAGTTGGGATGTTTTTGTATATGTAAGACTTTTTTGTCTTTCTTTTGGTGTTCATGTTTACAGTTGAGTAATCAATTTTTTTCGTCTTTCTTTGGGTGCTCATGTGCATGGTTGCAAGACTAATCTTTCAGAGTGGTAATTAGGCACTACTTTTTCTTGAGTTATAATTCCAGAATTAGAACTTTCAAATTTCTGTCATTACAGGTAAAGTTGGGACCATCGTTTACTTCTATTGTCACCAGTCATTTATTTGCGTTTAAAAAAAAGTTTTTGTGAAAAGCTTTCTTAGGATGATTTTATTAGAAGCTCACAAAATAAGCCAATCAAAATAGCTTTCCAATAAGGGATAGGCTTAGTTAGCAAGATGCTTAGGATTGAATATGTAGGGTTCTATAAGGTCTTGAGTTCAACTGTGTGTTATGAAACACTTGAGCTACTTTGCCACAGGTGTTAGGCTAACTAATAATCTATCTGCTGTTTCGTTTTACTTTTCCTTGTCAAAAATGAAAAATATATTTAGGATAGGTTTGCGCACTGTGTAATATATAATTAATTACTATGGAATGTGAATCATATTGAGATGTCTTCTCAATATTATCTTTGTTTATTGAAGGTTCTGTGGTAAAATACTAAACTCTGGATGAAAGCAACTATGTCATTAGTTCATGTATCTTCTCATTGTTTTTGTGTTGTTTCTGTGTATGATGGTGTTCCTATTTTCTATTCGATTTAGTTATCATGAGGAGTAATGTATGGTTCTATAAGGATCGGCTGGGTCGAACCCGAGGGCCATTGGCATTGCATACACTTAAAACTGCTTGGGGTGGTGGGGTTATTGATAAAAACACTTTCATTTGGGGTGAGGATATGGATGAATGGGCACCCATCCACATGATTTATGGAATGGAGCGTGCAATCGCTACTTGGGAAGGTATGTTGAGTTCCACCTTTTTTACTTTATTATAAATTTTCTCTGATAATACATTGACTCCAGATGAGCAGTCTTTTATTTATGGAAATTATAAGTGTAGTATTTTGTTTGCCTAACAACCATTTTGAGGCATGTGTAAGAAGTGACATCATTCTTTGTGAAATTATAATATTTGTGATCATGCACTTCAAGTTTCAAATAATTTGGATACTCACAGCCCACAAGTGTGTTATACTGGTATCTAGTAATGAACATTTACTTATTTATAAGGAGCATATTACCCGTCAAAATAAAGTAGTGCAATAGTATCAAATAATTTTTTATTTGTATGAATTTTTTAATGCTTGATTTACTTTATAATAACTTTCAATACAAAGGTTGGATTGCTAAACTTTGTATCCAATATAAAGCTATTAATTGTTGCAAGTCTCCAAGTTTGACACCTGATGTCATTTGATCGTGTCCCTGTATGTATATGAATTTGTTTATATTCCACATGTGCGTGTATATTAATTTTATGAATTTTGAAGGATCTTACAATCTATGTTATGATCTAGCAATTTACGATCTTGTGTCCCCTTCCTGATCCTAGGTAGAATCTTGATTTCATCTACCTTGCTTACCTCCTTCCAAGGGATTAGCACACTTAAATCTCACCCAGACAGTTTCTAATATAATGTTGAAATGCGCCTTCATCACTGCACTCTCAACTAATTAATTATTTTATTCCTAAGCTAATTTACAAAAATAACCTTGACTCTTCAGCTGTTCGTCCTTCTACTGAATTCCTCCTCATCTAGGACTCTCAGTCAAAACTCCACGCCTTGGCTGGGTTAGAGGCTGCAGAGGTTGTGACTGAGAGTTTGGTTACCAACTGATTTTCTTAACTTGGTGAATCTAAATTTAATAGGAATTGTTCTGTATGAGATAAGAGGAATTGTTCTGTACAGTTATCCAAATTTAATTGTCTTATTCCTCCCTCAGTTGGCAAAGGGGTGAATCTAAGGCTATCCAATTCTGTTTTTGAAAATGTTTTGCTAAAACATTGTAAAATTGAAACACAACATAAAATCAGTTTTTTATAAGAACCTTGATAACAGTTTCTTTTGTACTTCACTAAAAATAGTAGAACTGAAATAATATTAAATGCTTTTCTAGTATAGTTTCTTACGTATTGTTAGAGGGATTCTTACCACATGGTTCAAATAGAACAATGTATTGAAACCAGTTCATGTGCATAACTTTCTGCATATTAAAGAACACAGCATATTAAGATAATCCGCCAAGCGCCGAACTTTCATATTTGATAATATCTGATTCTTGGTTTGGCAATTCTTTAGTTCGATTTGCTGCTTCAGCGACAGCTTTCTTTCACAAACTACGAAAAGGTATACCACCATGGGTTCCTCTTAAGGGATTTGAAAAGAAGACTTATAAGCAGCTTCAACAAAAGGCGGTAGAAAGCAAGAGACGTGATTTAGCAGTGATGCAAGCTAATGGTGGCTTGTGGCCTGGAGTTAGAATTCCTAGTCATGCCCTATTTCTTTGGGCCAGCGGCACTGAATTGACCACTACTTTGGAACGGGATCACATGCCCAACAAGTACATTCCCAAAGATCTTAGGTATGTCTGCTGGTACTGTTTTATATACATATAATTTGTGTGTTTTCACTTACATTTTCACAAGGTTTTCTGTAAAATACACATGGAAGTTTTTATAAACTGCAGTGTTGTTAAATAGCAGTGCAATAATGCTATAACATAGCGGAATTTGAACAATTTGTTATTGTTCCACAATACGCTATTCAGTACAAAATGTTGTCAAATACAGCTTTAATAGTGCTATAACACTGTTGTGTAGTGGATTTTGAACATATCACCATTCTCTACAATCCACGGTTGACAATACTGATAAATTGTGATTGCCACATTGCCCACTTTATTACTGTTACTAACTCTTGCTTTCCTGCCTGCCCCTCCTTTATGTATTAATATGTTTAATTATTTTCTTTGGATTTGGGGGTTTGCTGTGAGATAGACAGAAGTTAGCTAAACTAATTCCAGGATTGAGGCCATGGGAAGTTCTGAGCATAGAACAAGCAATGGATCAAATAACATTCAATGGTGAATGGTACCGTGAACCACTTGGTTCGTACAACACTGGTCCGCCATTCGTCAGGAAATGGAATGCTGACAGGATGGTAAGTGTGTCTCAAAGGATTTGGATTCATTTATAACTTACATTCAGTATTTGTTTTCTCTTTTTCTTTCATACGATTATTATTATAGTTATGCCATCCTTTACCAATTACTACTTTTCTGTTTCATATCTTGGTTGATGGCAAATGTGAATTGGTTTTTGTTATAACATGATATTTTATTTGCTTATTATTTGCAGAGGCTCTATGATGTACTTAATGGCATCGCCAATCTGGCGGGTGATGCAATGATAGCAAGATTTCCTGGCTTTGATAAAATTCAGAAAAAAGTCAAGGAGGATTTTTATAAAAGAATTTCCAAAATTAGTAGGAGGGTCCAGAGAGAAGCCCGCCTTAGAAGTTTGTACGGTGAGGAAGAGGAGGAGGAGGAACGGCCAAAAAATTAGAATTCCGGACGTGCGATTTCTTATGTGGTTATTGCTGATCATATGGTTAGACCTCGTTGTGTTTGTGTTTGAGTAGTTAAGCTTTTTGAAATTTATTCACTTTGAACTGACCAATGTAATATCATTACTAAAGACGATTTATTTTCCTGTTTATTGGCTAAAATTATAAAAATGAAATGTGGGGGAAGTTTGAGGTAAAAGTTTCCACCAGTTATGAAAATTATAACAGGTTTTTGGTATCATGTGTTAAGTATTTGACTATTATTGTTTGCAAGATCACATGCTTTATGCTTTTTGTATTGACTATGTACATTCCTTGTCGTCACTTGACTATATACATTTTTATTGCTGAATAATTTTTATTTTTTTTTTGTATTTAAAAGTAATATTTTATGACAAGTTAATTTTTCTACGATTTCCTTTTAATGAAATGAAACAGAAATTCAAATGTGTGAAGTGAGTATTTCTTTCGTTATTTGTTATCTTGATTAATCAATCAGCAAAAAAAATTAGATGATAAATTACCTTAAATGAACCATTTGAAAATATGTAATTTTGACCTAACTTACTTTGACCATATTTTTCCACTAATATACAAAGATAAATAATATTATATAAGATGTCGTTAGATTTGTCTCGATGAGTATTTTCAAAATATCAAATTTTCATTATTTTTTCTAATATATTATTCAAGATATTTAAGCTCAAAATTATGTATTGACATGCGTAATAAGATCAACTGTGTCAAGTATCAAGGGATGGAGGGAAGCAATTTTTGAGAGGCCTAAATCCCTTGCACTATCATTTTTGGGCATTAGGTGTCCATGTAAGTGATGGGTAGGGACAACAATGTTAGAGGATGTTGAGTTTTTTAACATATGAATATGATGATATGATTGTTCGTTGATATGTATTAAGATTAATTCCTTTAAAAAAATGTATTAAGATTAGTGTTCTAAGAGCCATTTTGCTTGGTTTGAACTCGAGATGATGAGGGTCGAACCAGCAATAATTAGTTCTTACATAACCAATATTGAAGTTTGATGATGACCCTAAAACAATTAGTTCTAAAAGCCTTTTTAAACAATATTAATATTAAAGCATTTTAATGGCATATCATGATATTTTGCTTTTCTAAAAAACAAATGCTTATGTGTTTGTTTATCATAGATTAAAATATAAGTTATTTTGATATTAATATTTACTGTTATGAATATAAGTAAATAGTGATGGTAATAGAGAGAAGGAGAAGAAGAGAGAATATGGAGAAATATTCTTATTCATTGATGTGTTTCTGAATGTTACAATGAACTCTATTTATAGGGAAATAGAGTAGCATATAAACTAAGCCCAATAACCTAGTGGTATGGCCCATTAACCCGTTTGCTATTTGGACATCCACTATTAATATTTATAACACTCCCCCTTGGATGTCCAT
>Ga0228711_1009247_pt1 | contig 13470 bp, 8 predicted proteins | sample MedpolnodulmetaG_2_FD_177996 | JGI IMG/M metagenome (GOLD analysis project Ga0228711, IMG submission 177996) | Root nodule microbial communities from Medicago polymorpha collected in Santa Monica, California, United States - brown nodules | ecosystem: Host-associated > Plants > Roots > Nodule...
ATTCACCATGTTGCTGCTTCCAACATCATAGCCAGTTGAACCATTTGAGTTTTGCAATGTAGAACCAAGTTCATTGTCTCTGTTATTAGCAGATAATCTTTTCAACAGGGCTTTCACTCTTGGTGTTTCTAACTCATCATCCCATATGAACAATTTACAATGATCTTCGTTCTACATCAAATAATTACAACAGATTTACATGACAAGAAGATGAAATCGAAATCAAAAAAAAAAAATCAAAAAATTTTACCTTCCAAAAATTACAGCATCTCCAAAATTCCCTCTTTGGGTTTTCATCTGTGTTTGATACCCACAATCGCATAAGCCTGTTGCACCCACATTTGGGGTGCTTTTCTTCCATCTGAGTTCTCAATGAGGATGCTTTGCTTCCAGCCATGTCAAACCCTAAAAAACAAAAATGAAGGATAAGAAATTGCAATGAGGAACAAATTGGGAAGTGAATTCGAAAACGAAATTGCAGAAGAAGAGCAGTACGAAAATGGAGAAGAAGAAGGAATCACGTTTTTTGGAAGATGAAGAATTGGATCTGAATGCTTTGCTTTCCAAATAGGGTTTTTATTTTGATTTTAAAAGATTTTAAAATTTTAATGTATTTTTAAAATTATTAAAATGATTTTAATTAAAAAAGGAGAAATAGTGATGTGTTACATAAATAAACACGTGTTAGGCGAGAAAAAAATAAAAACTAAAATAAATACACAGTGGCGCGCCACGTCATGCCACGTCAGCATCAGGCGTGTGTCAAATGGGATTAGGGGTGTTTTCGAAAGAATCTTCATATTTCAGGGACATAATCTAAACTTTTTTTTTACAGGGAGGAAAACCGAAACTCGCCTATATTACAGGGGGTAAAGACTTATTAACCCTAAAAATATTGAATGATAAAAAAAATGTTGATGAAATGTTGAATGATAAAAAATATGTTGAGAAAATGTTGAATGATAAAAACAATGTTCAATGTAAGTTGCTGGGTTGGTTTATTCCCATATCGTAATGGTAGTTAACTACCGCTGGCCTCAACGGTAGTTAACTGCTGCCGGTTTGTCAACGGTAGTTAACTGCCGCTGGAGGTATTTTAGACATTTCCATGTGTTATTAGGAACTTTTTGTAGTCAACAAAGCAATTTTCCCCATTTTTTGCAAGCTAATAGCGGGGTGGGCCTAAATGGGGTGGATGGCCCATATTATCACCCCTAATGAAAACATAACCTAATAAAAACCCTCATCTATTGATTTGCTTATAAATTAGTGTTGGCAATCACTTGGCAAGAACCAACGGCGGCCGTTTCACAAAATAACATCAATCTCTCTCTCTCTCCCCCTCTCACTCTTTCATCTTGGGTATGATTGGATTGATAACAATCTAATGTTAGAGATCGGAAATCATTGTGTTTTTTCTTATTTTAATCAACGTCAACTCCATTATTCTAGATTCATAATCAATCATCGGTAATCATCGTTTTTTTGCCTTATTTTCATCTATTTTTTTTATTGATTCCTTTTTTTTAGTTAAATCTTGTGATATTTCTTATATAGATCTGAGAGCGAGGTAAAAAAATTTGGTTTGTGGATCATGACTTATGACATGATCAAATATTTTATCCATACTGCTCTGCAAAAAACTCAAACGAGTGTGATTTCTTTGATTAAACAACAAATATTTGGAACACGTCGAAGAAGGTAATTTTTATAATAAATATATATTTGTTTGCATAATTACTAATAATATTGTGTGTCTATATATATAATTTTACTACTTTATTTTTGAGATATAATGTCTATTATTTTATTTGAATTTTTAGTTTTAATCCTAACCACTTAGTTTATTGCAATAATGTTTGCATATAAATTGTGGTTTGTGGGTTAAAATTGATGATTGAAGTATTGTGATAGTGACATATATGTTCTCCTGCATATTTATTATTGATGATGTTGTTGTTATTATTAAGGTGTAATAGCTAACTATTTTTATTTGAATTTTTAGGTTTAATCGTAATAAAGTAGTTTATTGAGAGTAATGATGGAGAAGAAGGTACGTTTGATTAATATTTATTTACCTATAAATTTCATGTGATTTTATTGTTAACAAGTGTGTATTGGAATAGACTTAGATATATTCTATAGTTAATATATGCATAAAATAATTGAAAATGAAATTTGATTAATAATGCATATGATCTTTATTATAGACCACAAACATAATTTAATGAATAGATTTAAAATGTTGATTTTTTTCTTATAATGGTGACCGGATGCTGTATCTTTTTTCGATGTTATAATTTATATGTGGGGGATTTAAATCATCAAGGTTTGGTGTTGAATTGATTGAGTAGCTTAATGTTCTCCATCAACAAAGTCTAATGGGAGGTTTTATCATTAAAAAATTGTTTTCATAGTTCTTTTTGACATTCGATTGCTAAACATGGTTTGCAATTTTGATGATTTGAGAACTTTTATGTTTACTTCATTGTTTCATTATCTTTATTCATTTTTCTTCTTCTCGATTGATAATAGTATTTTTTTTAAGTGATTAAGGGTTTGTTTAATATTTTATCTATTGGAAGAAGTATTTTTTCGTTTTGTTCAATATTGCTCGAGTGATTAAGTATTTTTTCTTGCTTTTGTTTTACGAGCTTTGTTCTTTCTTTTTTCAGAGATTGAACATGATTACTCAACCAACTTGCTCCACTACCTATGTTACCACCTTCATTTTCGATGATTTCATCGTCACCGGCGTTGAGTTCAGCCAACACTTCCTCAAGTGGTTTCATTATTGTGTTAAAACCCTCAGTAGTAGGGTTTGTCACAACAGGTGTCTGATCAAGTTCAGAATGATTCATTTATATGATATCTGTTTCTGCAGATCCACAACCGAGGGAGCAAAACTTGGCTAATAGACCATCATTTAAGGCTTGATTAACTCTTTTGTCTATGTTACTATTTGTAGATAACCGAGGATTGTGATTTCTTTGATTAAACATAATTGATTTTGGATGCATTCAAGAATATAATTGTTATGTAAAAATATATCCTTTGCATAATTACTATTGTTACTTATTTTAATTTATTATTTTATTTTAATCCTAATGGCTTAGTTTATTGAGTGGTTGAAAATGTTTTATATATTTTATCTATTCGATTTGAGTTTTTTTTTATTAATATTGAATATTTTAAATCATTGTGATTGGTGAATCAAGTGAGTGTCAAATTACTTTCTTTTGTTAGATTTGTAAGTGATCAATGGATTCTTGAGAAGCAATATTTATAATGACAACTTCATTTTTCAGTGGAATCAAAGAGATAGTTGATTATAAACACCAAATATTAAATAAAATAAATCGTATTTTTTTTAATGTTGAAACATAAAATATTAAAGTTGCCAATATTACAAACATTTATATTATAAACACCTTCTCGCTTTTGTGGTGAAATTCATAGCATAGTGGCAAAAGTAGAGAACCAACATTAGTTTAGAATTTACATACTGACATTTCCATTTCCATTGTATTTTGATTGTATCTTGAGCTATAAATGTCAAATGAAGAAAAAACTAGTGTCAAATGAAAACATAGATACATAGCTCCAAATTTAAATGTAGGTTAATCCAAAATAAAAATAAAAATAAATGTAGGTTAAATTACACTTTTGACCCTTAACTTAGTTTCAGATAACGATTAAGTCCTTTTTTTTAATTTTTTTTTCTTTTGATCCATTTACATATGTATTTTCAAGCTTTATATCGAAGATTCATATACAAATATGGATGGCAAACCATATATTTGAAGATTGAGATGTCACAAGAAAATATAATCATAAATTTGAAGCTTGAAATCCATATGCAAATGAACTAAAAGGACAACAATGAAATTAAAAAAAGATAAATAACCAAATTATCATCTGAAATTAATTTAAGAGACAAAAAAAAAAGTAATTTTGGATTAAATGTATGAAGTTGATGTAAGGTATCGTACTCTAAAAACATGATAAAATGTGTCATAACAAAACGAAAAAGTGAACCCTAGGACGCCACACTTTTGCACAAAACTTATTAAAATGTGTTTGGATGGATGAATGAGTAGGGACAAAATTAGGAAATCACTCAACAATAAATTCATTTATTTTTTCAAGCATTTTAAAAGGTTTTGGAGCTTCTATGGATTATCCACCATATATGTCCTTAGTACTGTCTTTCTTTATTCTCTTTTAGATTTTCTTTTAGTTAGGGATGGTGTGTTTTTGTTGATTCTTGTATAACAATGCTTTAATAATAGTTCTATGCAGATTTAGCAATTACTTCTATCATGCTCTATCAAAGTATTGATTGAAGCTTGATGTTCATCATCATTGAAAGCAGAGAAAGAAGAGAAAAAAAAATTTGAGAAAAAAAATCTTTAGTGTCATTATTTTTTGTGGCCTTAACCCATGATATAAAGTTTGCAACCGGTGGATTCATCAAAACCAATATCCCAAACATCATACAAAGACTCAACATATTTATATGGAAAAAATGTTATCTCAACCACTTTCTTGATGAATTTTGAAATAGGGAAGTATCCCAATAGATTGAGTTTGTTTACTTTTACCGTCGTTAGCGGGGGATGCCACTTCATTATTGATTTACTCTTTGAATTACCCATTGAACTTTATGTTTTTTTAATAATTTTTTGTGTTACTTTGTTCTTATTTGATTCTTAATTGTGTGGCTCTATTAAGTTATTCTTGAGGTGTTTATGCGAGGTGGTTCATTGTTACTAATTTTTCTTTTGTAAAAACTTCTAAAACTACATCATTGATAGTAGAGATAGAGATAACCAACCACTACCTCCAAGGTTGACTTGTAGTAGAAGAAAAAATCGAGGGTAGATGACATATACATGGCACTTACAAAAAAAGAGAAATATTCATGAAACAATTGCAATCGACAAAACATTTAGCATATAATACAACATAGGCTAATCTTCGTGATTAAGTAGCCCTTTTCTTTTCCTTGGACACATGTTCATCTATAAAACTAAATGATATGAGATAACAGTTCTTAAATTAAAACCATATAATATCTTCCATTTTTATTCGGTCAAAAAATCTTCCATTTTTATCTTTTAGCATACCTTAATTCACACTGCACCAATAACAAGTATACAGTAATTGACCTATGAACTCCGACACGGACACCTGATACGATACTGACACAGACATTTCGACACCGTTAGTGTAAAAAATATAGGATACCGACACCGCTACATATATGTTAATTTATTTATATACAGTCTAAAATGAAAATAAAAACACATATATAAGTATCTAACCTGAGCAAGTTATTTCATTAGAAAAAGTTCTAAAACAAGACATTGTAATATTTGACCTTTATTTATTCATCCACTATCTACCGTATGTGGAAGCAAGAGATAAAAAATGTTTTAAATATTTGTGAGTTGTCCGACATAGCTCGTATGAGTGTTATATAGGTGTCAGACACCGGTCCTAAGAGTGCCGAATTAAAGAAAAAAATAATTTTATTTAGGACACCGATTTTAGTTGTCTGACACGTGTCGAACAAGTGTCATAGGAGTGTTGAACACCGACGCGTGTCAGACACCATGACACGGCTAATCCTAAAAGTGTCCATGCTTCATAGTAATTGATACCTATTTTACCCTAATGTTAACTAGCTACAACAATCATAGTATTAAAAGCATAATTGAATAATTAGTTTAAATATAAATCTTTGGCCGAATTGGATTGTGTCCCAAATCCAAAACTGCATGCAAGCTAGAAAACAAAAAAAAGAATTCTGCTCTTTACCAAAAAGTTTTTGCTCATTCTCAACTGAACTGACCAAAATACCCCTACGTATGTTAACTCACGCAGAGATTTACACTAGCGTGACTTAACTCATGCTGAGGTTTGCACTAGCGTGAGTTAACTCATATTGCGAGAGTTAACTCACGCAGAGGCATTTTGGTCTTTTCAGTTGAGAATGAGCAAAATGTGTTGGGTAAAGAGCAGAATTCAAAAAATAATACGGAATCGGTCACTACAATGCCTTTAAAATATATGTTGATAGTATATAATCAATGACTTTTGCTTTTCCCATCCTATGGTATTCTTTCACACCTTATTTTTTTTTTCCCCAAAATATTTTTTGTTTGGATTTTATAATCCGAACTCAGTATGGATTATAAAATCCGAAACTATCTTAAGCTGATGGAAAATAAAGCATCCTGGAGATGTCTGTGTATCTTTGTAAAACTACATTTCGGATTTTATAATGCGAAAACCCTAGACAATTCGGATTATAAAATCCGAAAAGTCTCAAACACCCCAGAAAAGTCTAACTTTGCTATAAAAAATGGTAAAAAAAAAAGTTCAGTTCGGATTGTATAATCTGAAATGTCTCAGCACAGAGACATATTCTAGAATTTTCCTCTGAGACATATATGGTAAAAACAGAGACATTATATAATCCAAATGATTTAAACCTGCATTCCTGCTCATATAAAATAAATACTTAAATAAAAACGATAAGAAACAGCAAAACTTTTGCAACATAAATTTAAAACGAAAATTATCCAATTGTTACAAAACAAACATAAAATCAAAAACATATAATTATCCAAATGTTACATCAACAACATAAAAACAACCCCTGCCCACCCCCAACAACACGCCTACGACGATAAACCCTCCCCCCATGATTGATTCCAAATGACGCAATGGATCAGAACCTGGTTCGACCACACCACTGGCCATGACGGAATAGACATGGCCTCTAATACGACCCAAGTTTTCAGTCAACTCCAAGTACCTATGCTCTCTGTCCTGCTCAACAACAATCTCATCAAGGGCCTCCTGTTCGGGTGGCCTCGGGATATGAACAACCTCGTCCGGAAGAATGATGCGTGGATGTGAGATGGAATAAAAACATCTGATGTATCCCTGTGACGTCTCCACACCAGTCCTAGCAGCGAACTCGAAGTCCTGAGCTATCAACATATGATCATGATAGTGCACATATCGCTAGCGGAGGTGGAATAAAATTTCTTCCCGTTGTTTACACATTTTAATTTGTCACGCCACTGCAAAAATTAAAAACAAATAATTAACATCAATTTTACAGTAATCGGAATAATACATGACAAAAAAAACAGTTTACAATCGTTATTAATTAAACATATAAATTCAATTTTAATTAAATAAAAGGTGTAGTGTCTTACCACTCCATTGGTCTCCATCCTGACCACGTCAACATGATACTTGGTCACATTCAAGTCGTGTGGGCCCCAGGATAGTCATCAAGCTACTCTGGCTCTAGCTCCGGCTGCACATGCTCCTGCTGCTCATCATCACCCTTCTTCTGTTGCTCATCATCACCCTCCACCTGCTCCTCTATCTCCCTCTAGAGCTTGTAATGTGGCTCAGGCTCAGGATAGTTCCCCTGAGATGTTCCCTTTCCATCAGCATCACCACATCGTGCCCTTCCCCTGCCCCTGCCACGCCTTGGCACTCTCCCATCCGCTTGTAACCTCTTAAATGCTCTCTCCTAAAAGAAGCATGCATTGCTTCTCCATCACCCCTGGTGCGCTCAACACGATCCATACATGTAACATGCATAATCAGGTAACACACAATCAACATAAATCCACAAAATTGTAAAAAAAAAAAGCCTACAGATACACTTCGGATTATAAAATCCGAACTTCAACAATCCAGTTCAGATTCTTTAATTCGAACACATTTAGTTCTCAGAAAAAAAAATCGAACTCAAAGGCTTGCATGCAGAGGGAATGCGACATTACCTTCACTTTGGGGTTTGATAAATCTTCAAATGTTATGATTTTGATAAAAAAATCTTGAAGATTGGACTAATTTGTGGTTTTCGAATTTTGGGATAAGTGTGAGAGAGAAAGTGAAACTGTTAAAATAAATCTGTAAAATGGAGGAAATTGTTGATCTTGCCTTTATATAGAGAAATGTTTCAGATTTTATATTCCGAACTGGTTTTCGGATTCTAAGTCCGAGGTGCATTTTGAAAAAAAATTAGAGTGAGAACCTCGTAGGGAGGGAAAAGTAATAGCCATAATCAATATATTTGGGCCTTATATATAAAAATTATTTTGGGCCCTCAATATTTGGAGGCCCTACGCCACAAGTTTTGATTTATTGCTTTAGGCCGACTCTGAATTTATGTTACATGAAAACCTAACCTAACAAAAACCCTCATCTATGATTTGCTTATAAATTAATGTTTGCAATCAGTTGGCAAGGTGTAGCAGCGACCGCTTCCTCAAAACAACATCTCTTTATGCCTCTCTCAAATCTGGAATATGATGGGATTGATTATGATATAATGTCAGATAGGGAATTGTTGTGTTTTATCTTCTTTTAATAGATGTCAACTCCAACATACTCAAATGGGTACTACAACGTCAGAAGTACAATAATCATATCTAGGGTTTAGACTATTTGTGAGATGACTTGAGAATGATCCCAAGGGTGGTATTCATAGCCAATAGAGGGTTCGGATAAACCCTCTATTCTAGGCGTTTAGTTATGAGGATAAGGATTATTATTGGGGATTCTAGCTTCTTCTAGAACGCCTTATAGGCGGTGCCTATAAAGGCGCCACCTTAGCTTGTTTCGGCCCTGTAGAAGGTGCTTATGCTCGTTTGGGCCCTTATGAAGGGCACCACGTCCTTTATCCGAGTTTTCCCAGTCCACAAGCCCCCAAAGCCCGAGTCTTGGGACAAGGCGAAGTATTTTAGTCTTGATGGGCGATATGGCTTTGCATGCGTCCTTTGTTGCGGGAATGTTTCATTGTACTTTGTGGAGGGCGCTAGGTCCTCTGGCGAGGTTTCCCAGGTCCACTTATGATATATTCAACGAAAAAAATAGAGAGAGAGAGAGAGAGAGAGAGAGAGAGAGAGAGAGAGAGAGAGAGAGAGAGAGATAAGGATGTAATAAAAAGAGAGAGATAAATATAAGATGAGGTATGAAATAAATGTTGAGAATTATAAGATGCTCAAATATGATTATAGTTTATTTCAAAAAAATATATTTATTATTGTTATTATTGTTATTAGTATTGTATAATTTGGTATTTTTCCACGATAAATTAAATCTTATAGTTTAGGTGAAAGAATAAAGTGAACTCTTCTAATTTAGTATTTTTGTTACTCTAACGTCTTGCTTCTCTACCTCTCCGACCTCAAGGCTTGAGGATATATGGATGCGGTGGAACTCTTCTAATCAAACATGCTTCATTGTTAATGTCGATGGCAGTTGTTTAGGTAATTCCATTAGAGTGGGATTTGAAGGCTTACTTCGTCATCAAATTGGGCGTCGAATTTCTAGTTTCTTAGATTACATTACAGGAATATTTGACATCCTCCACTACAAGAATGTTGCAATTAGCCAGGGAACTATGCCATGAGCAAGAACCCCTAGGAAATTTACCAGGGGTAACCCCTCACATAAGCCATGTGTTAATATAGGCGGGAACACAAACTTTTAAAGTGCCTGCCATTTTTTAATTGATTTCAGCTTATACCAGGAGATATCTGAGGGAATACCCCTCGCAAATTGTAAAAGCTGGTTCAGACTTGACAAGTCTTCTGCAAAAGCTGCAAAGAGGACCGTTTGACAATTTGCTAGGAGCTTCTCCTCATATTTGCCCTGGTTTAGTTCTGCAAATAGCCTGCTTTCTGCACCAAAATTATGCGCCAATTCATGTCAAAGAACCTTTGACTGACATGCAATTTGCGAGGGGCAAGTCCCTCAAATTGACTATGGGTTTTTTTTCGCCTATATATTCCCGTTTTTCAGTCCTTTTGTTACTCTTACACACTTAGAGAAAATTTGGTTCATCCTTTTCCTTCTCTTCACAGACACACACCGCACAACTCTTAACATTTTCTCCTTCCACACAAACCACTCTCTTCAACAACACAAATTTTTTTATTTTGGTAAATCTCTTCACTTATATTTGTATGCTTCTATTTTTTTCCTTCTTATATTGACATATAATTTTTTTTTATGTCATTTGTGAAGCTGCCTCCTCCTCCTGCGGTCCTTGCTCAGCTTTGTTTTTCTCGAATCTGTTCTTTGTGAAGCTTCAACAAGTTAGTAATTTTTGTACTTTAAATTGTTGATATGTTATACATGTTTTTATGTATAAATCTTCGTATTATGGCTGGATGGTTTGTTATATAATGGCTGATATTTTCAATTTTTTTTTAGGGTATTTAAAATTTTTGTTTTTTTTAGTGTATGACTGCATTTGGCATTGTCCTGCTCCTCGCAAAGGCCCTGAAAAATTGCAATTTCCCAGGGTTTTAGGGCAATTTCCCAAGGTTTCAGCGCAATTTCCCAGGGATTCCGCCCCTGTTAAATTCCCAGATTTATTGTAGTGCTCCTTGGAGAACTCCATCCATTCATCGTGGGCAGTTATTTGCCAAGGAGATGAAATTTCAAGAAGTTTCCTACACGGAATCCCTCCAATGTGTTCAAATTCTTAAAGAGACAACCTCTAGATTTCGTAAGTATGCTATGCTGATTCAAGACATCAAGGAATCTCCTCGATTTTGACTGACTAGCTTCCATTGATCACATCCTCGGGGAATGACAGTTGTGCAAATTTCCAAGCTAAACTTGGTGCCTTTTCTACTTTAGAGGTTGTACGTCGTAGATCTCCTCAACATGCTTATCAAACCTCCTAGTTGCATACTATGCGGAGATCTGGTTCCGTAGACATACGTTTTTTTTTCTTCCTTTTCTTCTTCTTTTTCTTTTCCCTTTATTTCTCTTAGCTTTGTAACAAAAGAAAATGAAGTGAACAAAAAACAAATAGAATGATTGCGTAGGAGCATAAAAACCGATCTTGAAGATTAATGCTAGAGTTAAATAAATTTTTTATCCCTATAAATATCTCAAATTTTATTTTAAGTCCTTGTAATATTTTAAAATATTATGCTCAAATAATTTTCTTATCATTAAAAAATCAACTTAAGAGGAATTTTGTGATTTATCTCAATATTTGTGTTGAGTTTTTTTTTTATGCCAAGGGATTTATGTATCATTTTCCACAGTTTCACGTCTATGATTAGGAGAGGAAAGTGGAGGAAGTGAATTATCTTGATTTGACATTTCATGATTTGGAGAATTTATAAATTGAGATATGACTTTTATTTTCTCAAATAGGATTCCATGTGTGTCAAAGATTACTAAATTAAAGCCGTACCATGGAGTCATCGTGAGCTTAACTCAATTGGTAGGGACATTGCATAATATATGCATGGGTCAGGGTTCGAACCCCAGACTCCCTATTTCTCCACATTTAAAATGTGTGAGCTTCAACCACTAGACTACTTGACCAACAAAAATAAAGTCATACCGTGGAAATATTTTCTAGCTAAGATGAACCACACACTTTTTTTTTTAAAGATGAAGGACAAACTTTTTCTTCACTTCAAATGATATGAAAAGTCATTGTATTTTATTTTGAATGCCTGTTGTACTCTGTTTGATTTTAATATATGCTTTTGATCTATAAAAAAGAAAAAGATACTGCAATAATTAATGTAGTGCAATGTGAAACTACCTCATTTGGATAATTCAAAATTAGGAGCTTCACATGAGTGATCAAATAGGGTTGCACTTTAGTGACAATATGTCGCGAATGTTACATGATATTGGTCAATCCAGTCGTGACACATGTACCAATTGAATTGTTCTCCCTGTGTGTGTCACATCCTTTTATGTTTAAAAAAAATTACTTTGTCACGTGGCACAATTGGATTGGTCTATGTCATGTGTCATTATGTCACTAAAGTGCAATCCAGTGGCAACAACCCTCATCTACTGAATTTCTTATAAATTAGTGTTTGCGTTCACTTAACAAGGACCAACAACAGCAGCCCCAAAACCACATCTCTCTCTCTCTCTCACTCTCTTAATTTCGATCTCGATCTCGATCTCGAATTGTGTGTATCATTGGATTTATTATGATATAATGTTAGAGATCAGGGTACATCAATGAAAACTCCATAATACTCAAAGCAGTATTATATACATAAAAAATCATCGGTAATCATCATCGTCTTTTGTCTTATTTTCATCTATTTTTTGTTGTTTCAATTTTTCCGTTAAATCTTGCGATGTTTTCTTCTCTAGATCGACGAGCAAGGTGAAAAAACTTGTCTTACGGATCATCATTTATGACATGATCAAATGCTTCATCCATGCTACTCTGCAGAAATCTTCAACGAGTGTAATTTCTTTGATTAAATATAACTGATTTGAGATGCATTGATGGAGGTAATTGTTAGATAAACATATACAGTGTTTTTTTAAGCGGTGATAATATTTTTTTTTACATAATTACTAATACTATTATATTTATTTTATTGTATTTTTTTCGAGGCGTGTTATCTATTGTTTATTTGAATTTTTAGTTTTAATCCTAACGACTTAGCTTATTGATTAGTTGTAAATGTTTTATATATTTTCTTTATTTGATATTTTTTGAAATTATATATAGAATTTTTTAAAGAATTGTAGAAATGACTGTTTTACAAGGTTGAAATTGCAATAATAATAATAATAATAATAATGTTGCCAATATTACAGACACTTAGATCACAAACCAATAGAAGTTTTACACTTTCTTATTTTTGTTTGAAATTGAGAATAGGTCAAAGAGGAATAGCATCAATGGAATGTGAGCATTGGATATATATGTTTGATTAATATTGATTTACCGTATTATAAGGTAAAATTCATGTGGTAATTTTTTAATTGTTATAACGTGTTTTTCTTGGATCACTATTTTAGGTATTAGGTTTCTTCCAGATTTTGAACCAATGCAACGCTGCCATCCACAACATGGTTCCATTAATCCTCGCTTTTTAAGAGAATTTCTAAGCACACTGGATTTGCAGTACCAACAGTCAAGAGCTGTCGAGCATAGTTTTTGATCCTATCAGTGTGAGCTGGGTTCTTGAAGATGCAAGGATCCCTGGGATCGTAATGGTGAACAAAATGGCAAGGCTGATTTATGTTTTCTGCGAGAAGAGATTCAAAATCCAGATTTCCTTTCTTTGTCTTCACAACCTGAGACATTGCAGGAACCATTGTCTTCCCAACAAGATCTTCTACCTCATCATAGCCAACAAGAATCAACGTCTTTCGAGGAACTCCAATCAGTAGCAGATAATGTGGAAAATAAATATTTGTTTATGGATTCTATAGTTATGTCGAGGTATACAAATAGATTCTCTTAATGTTATTGAATGAAGTAAAAAAATAAATATACACTCTTTTTTTAATGACTAATACTATTGTATTTATTTTATTGTATTTTATTTTGAGGCACATTATCTATTGTTTATTTGAATTTTTAGTTTTAATCCTAACGGCTTTGTTGATTGACTGGTTGTAATTTTTTTTTATTTA
>Ga0228711_1009250_pt1 | contig 13467 bp, 14 predicted proteins | sample MedpolnodulmetaG_2_FD_177996 | JGI IMG/M metagenome (GOLD analysis project Ga0228711, IMG submission 177996) | Root nodule microbial communities from Medicago polymorpha collected in Santa Monica, California, United States - brown nodules | ecosystem: Host-associated > Plants > Roots > Nodule...
CTTTGATTTCTTATATCTTGGTATGATTTAAACTTGTTCCTGTCTTAGTAAAACACTCAAGAGCACAAGTTAAATACCAAAGAATTAATCAAAGTCCATTTAATCCTTAATCATTAAAGTTTATTATTTTTAAAATTAATTAGAGATTTTGCCTCAACAAGAACCCTAAAACCATCAATCTTCATCAATGGCGTCCTCAAGTTCTATACAAGAAAATGTTCCATCTACTCAAGAAGCTCCAGCGTACGAAATCAGGGGGAGAACTATGTCCCTTGAGGAATGGGAACTCAATGTACAGGTTGAAAGCCCCGTGGATTTCATTTCTTTGGCTCATCATGGATGTAAGCTCAGAGACATCTATCATGCTCAAGACCTGAATTAATATTTTGGAATGTTGAATGGTCCAACATACATGAACTTGGTAAGACACTTCTGGGTCAGAGCACAGGTGTATGATAGGAAGGCTGCATAGATGGAAGTGGAGGAGAAGATACTCATTGATCCTAATCTACAGGGCAAGACTAGAGAAGAAATGGGTTTGGAACCCTTCAGATGCACGGAAATTAGGTCAAGCATCATGGGGATTCCAGTATTCATCTCAGAAGCAACTATCTCATGGGTAATAAGAAGAGCTTCTGAAGGAAAATTTTTAAATGGTCTGGACAACAGCAAAACAAGTCCTTGGAATGACATTGTTAACTAAACTATGTTCAACAGTACTAGAAAGGGAAAGTACAGTGAGTTGAGCATGGTAAACAAGATGCTGCTGAAGATACAAAATGAGAATCTCCTACCAAAAGGTGGTGGTGGAGATCCACCCTCTCTTGACCATAGAGTGTTCTTACACTTCTTCCTGACCAAGCAGAAGTCAAATGTGCCAAAGTACATCTTCAGGCACATGATCAAAACACTCAGGGAAAGCCAAACCATTAAGAGGTCCTGGATTCCCTATGGAAGACTTTTTTTAGAAATTCTTCACCAAGGAGGAATTCGGAATGCTCTCAAGGAAGTCAACTTCTTTACTGATGCTCAGCTTGGCATAGTAACAGGAAAAATCATTAATGGTAGTACTCTCAAGCACATGAAACTAATCAAGAAATGGGACTACAAAGTGCTTAATACATATTTGAAGGAGTCCACTATTGTATCCAATCTAATGGATGACTTTCCTCCTATCTGCAAGCAAGATCCTGTGGAGGTCCAAGTCCACTATATGATGGATCATTTTGAGAGGACTAGTCAAACCATTAAGATCAGTGATATTGCTAAGAGCAGGAAGTCCAAGAAGAGAGCCATGACAGAAGCTAAGTATGTTGTAGATGCTCCTGAACCAGCTTCAAAGAAAGCCAAGAAATCTAAGGCTGCTCAACAAGAAAAACCAACTGATCCTGAAGTGCTTTCTATCCAACAAGAAGCACAAGAGCTAGACAAGAGAACTAGAGGCAAGAAATCAGCTGATGCGCCTCAGTCATCTATTCCTAAGAAGAAGAGGAAGATGGCTATCAAGAAGTTGAGGCAAGCAAGCCTGGCTATTGAGGAAGATGAAGAAGTTGCTACCTCTCTAGTGACTAGAGAAGTTTTGAAGAAAAGAACTGAGGAAGCAACTTTGAAGAAAGCACTAGAGATTGCAACTCAAATCTCAGTGCCATCAGATGTTTTGTTGCAAGAAGCATCCATTGAAGCTGCTCAAGCTGGGATTGAGCTCACTGAAGACTTGCAACAACTAATGGTGTCTGGTGAGCTACTGAAGGTTTTTGAGGAGAAAGTTGTTGGATCAGAAGCAGCCACTTCAGAAGTTGCTGCTTCAGAGGCTACTAGAGGTAATTCTGATCACTCACATTCTGTTATTGAAGTTGAATCTAGATCTGAAACCTCAACCTCCTCCTCAGACTCAACTTACTTAGATGATGTCACCCTTAGCCTTCTTTACAAAAACATTTCACCAACCACCAAACCCAAACAAAAAGCCAACTCTAAACCATTTGAGCCAGTGTACCCAGCTGTTCTTAAAAGCATAGGGGAAATGTGTCTCAAATGAGAGTTGACATATGCAACAAACTCCCAACTGACCATCCCTTTCAACCTCCAATGGTTGAACCCCTAAACATTGCACCTGCTGATGCAGAAGGTTCTGTTGAACTAGCTGGATCAGCATCTGCAACTACTATCACATCATCCCAATCTGACCAACCCACACTAGTAAAACCACCAAACTTTGCCCAAACCCAAACCCAAACTGAAACATGTGAACCATCAAACTCCAAACCAAAATCACCCACAAAACTATCTAAACCAAATGTATTAGATCAACTGGTCAGTCACTATTCTAGTGAACTGCCTGAAGTTGAATCTAAACTTCAGAAAACCTCTGAGGTAGCTTCTGATGAAGTTGCTTCAGAAAGCCCCCAACAAAAACAAGTTGAACTACAAACAACCACAACCAAAATCCAAATCATCCCTGAATATATTGAGTCTACTTCGTGTACTGAAGAGGTCAGTGAACCAAAAGCAACTAAAATGGAGATTGATATCACAAACTCTTTCTCCACTTTTGCTTCTGATGACATGACAGAGACCAATATCACAACATCAATCCCAACCATCCCTACAAATAACCAACCTTCATCATCACACCTAGCCATTCAAACCATCACTCCTCCTAAACCAGCTAAAATTCCATTTCTACCAACCATGTATCTGGATTCATCTTTGCTAGCAGATGTTTGTGATAACATCTTTCAGGAGCTCAATAGGCTAACTCAAACCAGACATGACCTTGTTCATGAACAAAGCTATGAGCAGTCCTGGAAGAGGCTGAAGGAAAGAACTGAGAATGTCTTAGATGCTCTTCAAAGAACATGCATGGATGATCAAGACAATGCTCAGCAGAAGCTCAAAGATTGGCTGAAAGGAGTTACCAGCAATCTAGAAGAAGTTAGAGTCCTGAAGACTTGGGTGAAGCATCTTCTATGCTTAAGGCAAAGGAATGAAACTGATTTCATTCCAGCTAGAATTCACCCAAGGGAGCTTAATGTGAACTGGCTAACAAGGATTAATGTCAAACAAGCATCACCTGGACTAGTTGTGCTGCAACGAAATGTTGAACTTGAGAATGAGAATAGACAGTTGAAGAAAGAACTTCTTAAGCAGAAGCTGCTTCTGATAGAGTACAAGTCCTCTACTGAAGCCAAGCTAGAAGAAGCAAGAATCAGAGAAGAGAAACTGATCCAAAGCAATGAAGACATCAAAAGAGAAATGAAGCAGAAATCTGAAGAGACCAACAAAATGATGAAGCAAATGATGGAGATGTTTCATAAACAAGCCCAACCTTAGTTGCACACCTAGCTTGTTTTTCTTTCATATCTGGATTTTTTTTTTGCTTCTGAAATTTTTTTTTGCTTCTGAGCTTTATAAGTTTATTTTTTTTAAGTTTATCTCATTTTTTTTCTCATCTCTTTCTTTTGTCTTTATTGTTTTACTTTTTGATGATGACAAAAGGGGGAGTAGAGTATAGTATTTATAAGAGCGTTGAGCCCCATTAATTTATTTCTAAACAACTTAAATTAATAGGACCATCTTCTTATCTCTTAACTCTTTATGTGAGATTATTCTTAGTGATTATTGCGCTTTAATGATAAATTTAATTAACATAAATAGAACTCAGAGGGAGCTTACAAATCTCACCTTAAAGTACTATTAGACTCAGGGGGAGCTTACAAACCTCAAACCCATATAGTCAACTTGTTAATTAGATTAACAACAATTGAACTATTTTTAATACTAATGTTTGTCATCATCAAAACGGGGGAGATTGTTGGAACAAAATACGTTTTACAAACATTACCCTTAGAGTGGGGGATATTGTGAGAACGAAAAATGTTTAATAATAAGTTACCCTTAGAGTTTTGATGATAACAAGGTATTAAAAAATGTCAATTGGATATGCTAATATTTGTTCAAGTGTACAAGACCATAGACAAAATGTTATATCTTTATAAGGTTCTGGAAGAACAAAGGAGAGCAAAAGAATCAACAAAAAGGAAGCTTGGAGCTCCTGAAGAAAAGTGCTCCTGAAGTTCAAAGTGCTCATGAAGTGATGACGTCATCAGAAGCCAGTTCATCAAAAGCACCTCATCAGAAGCAAGATCATCAGAAGCTGAAGTTCGTCAGGAGCTGAAGAACTTAAAGCTTCAAAAGCTGGAATCTCATTTAATCATACCTAAGAGTAGCTAAAGACAGAAAGAAGTGTAACAACGGCCTTGAAATGAAATTTGAAAGCAATGAATGTTTATTCTATCAAGAGCGTTGAAAAAGGAAAAATGTACGAACTGTACAACCACCTTCTCCACAACTTTGGTCGTGCTTTGCAACAAGACAAGGATAACAGCTCTGCCTGCAGAAATGTTCCTTCATATAAGGAATGGATTTGAAATTGATCCTTTATAGGACAATAACCATATCAGGCAAAAGATCATTGGTGATTATCAACAAGCTTCAAACGACACTTTTTGTGTTGCTGTCAAGTTCCAACGTATCTCTTCATACCTCTATATAAAGGAGTGAAGACCTACCAGTTGGATAACACATTACAACTGATATACAAGCAATACAAGAATCCACAACGTATACAGACACACAAAGCTAGACTCTCAACAATTCAAAGTTCATACTCTGTTATTGTTCTGTTTTCACTGTTACTTAGAATTTCTTAGCAAAGCTCACATTTTAGAAATTCTATAGTATTAAGAGTCTTAAGAGTCTGTTTCTGTTTTGTATTGTGAACACCACTGATTGTATATCAAGTGTTCAAACTCAAACATATTTCTTTGTAAGTTTGTTTGATTGTAAGTGTCTTGCTTGTGTGCTTGAGCATTTGTAAGTCTCTTGTAGTTGTACTAGAGCATAGGAAAGTCTCTTGCTTGTGTGCTTGAGCATAGGAAATCTCTTGCTTGTGTGCCTAAGTACTTGTAATTTGAGATTACATTTTTAGCGAACTCTCCATGGAACTGTAAGGGGGACAGGTTTACTTCCGGTTTGTGGAAGGAACCTGTATAATTGCTTTGTGTCTTTCTTCTCTCTCTCTTACTCTATTTTTATCTGCTGCACATTTAGTTTCTGGTTACTATTTCAGAAGCTGATTGCTATCTGCTTCTGAACTGTGACATCAGTAGGAGAAATGTAGAAAAAGCTAACACAATTCACCCCCCCCCCCCCCCCTTCTTGTGTTTTTCTCACCTTCAGAGTCCTTCTGAAGAGTGTTGTGTCAACTTGACCTCTTTTAAAATCATTTTTAATTAAGAAATTACTCAATCTGTCATACCAAGCTCTGGGAGCTTGTTTAAGACCATATAGTGATTTCTTAAGTTTATAAACATGGTCAGGATGCTTCAGATCCGCAAAACCAGGAGGTCTCTTAACAAAGACTTCTTCTGATATCACTCCATTGAGAAATGCACTCTTTACATCCATTTGATATAATATTATGCCATGATTTACTGCATAACATAGAAGTAACCTGATTGCTTCCAATCTTGCAACTGGAGCAAATGTTTTAGTATAATCAATGTCTTCTTGTTGACTGTATCCTTGAGAAACAAGTCTAGCTTTGTTTCTGACTACTTCACCTTGTTCATTTAGCTTGTTTCTGAATACCCATTTTGTTCCAATAATGTTCTTCTACTGAGGCTTGGGTACCAGATCCCACACATCATTTCTTTGAAACTGATTGAGCTCTTCTTGCATAGCTAGTATCCGTCCACAATCTGATAGTGCTTCATCAACTATAGTAGGTTCTATCACTGATAACAATCCTATCATAGACTCTTCTTGTCTAAAATATGATCTTGTTCTTCTAGGACTTTCTTTGTTTCCAATGATTTGATCCTCAGGATGTGATGACTTATACTTGAATGTGTTCTTGGATTGATCAGCTTGTTGGGAGCCATCTTGGGTTACATCAGAAACAACTTACTCTTGAGCTTCTGGAGTGGGAACAACTTCTGGACTAACTTCAGATGCATCAATCTGATCAGGTTCTAGAGTGTCTTTAGAATCTTGTATATCTGCAAAACTTTTATCTGTATAGGTTCTAGGAGAAGAGAATTCATGGATAATTCCATGTTTTTCACAAAAAGCTTCAAATGGCTCATTTTCAAATTCTCCACCATGACCACTTCTTACTTTTAAAATTTTCATTTCTTTTTCAGACTGTATTTGAGTGCAGAAGTTACTGAATACATCATAAGCATTGTCCTCACTTCTCAGGAATTTAACCCAAGTCCATCTATTGTAATCATCAACAATGACTAGTCCATATTTACTTCCATATAAGGATGTAGTGTTAACTGGTCCAAATATATCAATATGAAGTAATTCTAAGGGTCTGGAGGTTGAGACAATGTCTTTTGTTTTAAAAGATGATTTCACAATCTTCCCTTTCTAGCATGCACCGCAAAGTGCATCTGAATGATAGTCAATGTTAGGTAGGCCTTTAACAAGTTGTAACTTACTAAGCTTAGAGATTAATCTCCCGTTAGCATGTCCCAACCTTCTGTGCCACACCCATTTCTTATCATTCACTAATATAAGGAAAATTACCTTCTCATCAACCAATTCAGAGAAGTTGATTTTGTAGACATTCTCTATTCTCTTTCCCTTGAATATTATGGAGTTGTCATCCTTGTTGACTACTGTGCAGTTGGTCTTTCCAAACATCACATCATAACCATTGTCACAAAACTCACTAATATTCAATAGGTTATGTTCAAGACCATCTACCAACCACACATTATTAATAGAGATAGAGGAGTTACCAATAGTTCCTATACCAATGATCTTGCCAGATTGGTTGCCTCCAAACTTCACATTTTCTCCTTCTTTCATTGTGAGGGTGAGGAACATAGACTTTCTCCTTTCATATGTCTTGAGCAACCGTTGTCTAGGTACCATGATTTTTGCTTTTCCTTTGCTCTTAGACATATCTGCAGTATTGACAATTTCAGATTTAGGTACCCATTGCTTTATGGGTCCTTTGAGGTTAGTACTAGAAGTTTTACTCTTCACTTCTTGTACCTTGTGCTGTAAGTTTGATTGCTTCTGATTAACCAATGCCTTAGGTTTAGCACCTTTTGGTTTTGATTCGCATGAAGTGATGAGTCGATAAATTAGTATTTTTAATATTTTATTTGAGTTTATTTTATTTAGATTTGATTTAGTTTTATTTAAATATTATTTCCTTTTTGAGTTATTTTACTTCAATTGCAAATTATTATATTTCAGGAACAAATATCTGAAGATTTAGTCTTAGAGCAAAAGAAAGAGGATTAGGAGCTGACTCGGGATGAAAATACGAAATATTGGACAAAAATATGTCACTCCCCAAAGTCAGAGACATGGCACGGCCCGTGCCACCAGCAGCACGGCCGTGCCATCCTTCAAAGTGCTCTTTTGCTGCTTTTGCTTCCCAGACGAGCTACCTATTAGTTTACTTCTAACCTAAAAGCCCATGGTTTCTTGTGGAGCATTCTATTGTTATATTTCTTAGGGCTTAAGTCTTTGTAGGCTATAAATAGAGTAGCTAGCTATCACAACAATTCATCTTTTGTTCTTGGAATTCAATAGTGACAATTGTCTTTCTTAATAAAAGTTCTTCTTTTACTTTCTTGTTATTTATTTTATGTTCTTCTTCTCCTCTTCTATGGCTACGATGATCATGAGTGAGTAGACCTTTCTTGTCTTGGGATTGTTGGATGAGTCTAATGACATAATCTTAATCAAACCAAACCATAAACCCTAGTTTTATATAAATCTACTTTCTAATCTAATTCACCGTTTTTATAATGAATTAGCAAATGCCAAACTCATAAAGCGAGAGCGGAGGGTTAGTATTTGTTAATTCATCGTCTCAAATATCAATTCATAAAGCGAGAGCGGAGCTTTGATATTGGAACAAGTGAATTTAGACAAGGATTGCGAAACATGAGAATAGTCTAGCAAACCTTGAGACATATAGAGTTTCGTTCTTCAAGGATTCTAATAACAATCAACCATGAGAATAGGCTTGATTGTTAGAGGAACACACTCACTGCACCTTGAGAGAGGCTTTGATATGCTAAAGAGAAACTTTTCTTTAGAAAGTAGGATGAATGTAAAATCATGGTTTAGGGTTTGTTTGTGAAGGATTCGTCATTATGATGAACCAATAATCCCAAGGCGCTTCTTATTATTATTGTTTTAAAACCTTTAAAACCCAATCTTTATAATCAAATTCTCTTCTAATCATCTCTTGAAAGTCAATCAAATTGAACAACTCCCTGTTGGAACGATACTCTCTTTTTACTACTTCGGTAAAACCGTAGACTTACGGTTTTGCTCATCAAGTTTTTGGCGCCGCTGCCGGGGAGTTAACTAATTTGATTAACTTTTTCTTAGTGATTAGAATTTTTCTTTTTTCTTTTTCTTCTACTACTTCTTCTTTTCTTTTCTTTACCATTAACTTCTTGAGTTCTTGCTCTTTTATGCGAAGATCTAAAAGTCTTGGTGAATTCGTTCCCGAGATCGAAAGATTCCTACATAAAAGAAAGAGAGTAGCACGAAATAATATTGCTATGGCTGAACGCACTCTCAAAGAGTATGCAACTCCGTCTACGGAAGAGCCACAAGCCATTATTGTGTACCCAACGGTTGAGGGTAACAACTTTGAGATTAAGCCTGCACTGCTTAACTTGGTGCAGCAAAATCAGTTTTCTGGATCACCCGCTGAGGATCCAAATCTGCATATCTCAACTTTTTTAAGACTCAGCGGAACCTTGAAAGCGAATCAAGAAGCCGTAAGGCTACATCTCTTTCCTTTCTCCTTAAGGGATAGAGCTAGTGCTTGGTTCCATTCATTGGAAGTTGGTTCCATTAACTCATGGGATCAAATGCGGCAAGCATTCCTTGCCCGATTCTTTCCCCCCTCTAAAACTGCTAAACTAAGGACCAAATCACATGGTTCAATAAAAAAGATGGGGAATCTCTCTATGATGCGTGGGAGCGTTTCAAGGAAATGCTTAGACTTTGTCCCCACCATGGTTTAGAGAAGTGGCTCATAGTCCACACTTTTTACAATGGCTTGTCTTATACCACTAAAATGACTGTTGATGCAGCTGCAGGTGGCGCTTTGATGAACAAGAACTATACGGAGGCATACACTTTAATAGAGGACATGGCTCAAAACCACTATCAGTGGACCAACGAGAGAGCCATCACTGCTCCTTCACCCTCTAAAAAAGAGGCAGGTATACACGAAGTCTCTAACTTTGATCATCTTGCTGCTAAAGTTGATGCACTAACCCTAAAATTTGAAAAGATGAATGTTAGTGTCGTCACAAATGCTACTGTATCCCCCCTTTGTGAAATCTGTGGTATATCTGGTCATATAGGTGTTGATTGCCAACTAGGTAGTGCTCTTAACGGTATTGAGCAAGTAAACTATGCTCAATACGCCCAAGGAATGAGGCAGAACCAAAACTTTTTCAAAAACCCTCAAAATTCCTTCGGACAAACAGCACCACCCGGCTACGTAAACAACCAGAGAATCGCTCAGAAATCAAGTTTGGAGATTTTAATGGAAAACTATGTCATAAATCAATCTAAACAGCTCCAAGAGCTCAAAACCCAAACCGGATTTCTGAATGATTCTCTCTCCAAACTCAATACCAAGGTTGATTCTATCGCCACCCACACTAAAATGCTTGAGACCCAAATCTCTCAAGTGGCCCAATAAGTGGCCGCTTCCTCTCAAACACCAGGAGTTTTCCCCGGTCAAACCGAAGCCAACCCCAAAGCTCATGTCAACGCCATTTCTTTTGGGGTAGTAAGTTAGAAGAAACCATTACTAAGGCTAAGGACATTAAGGGAGGGAGTATTAAGCTTTTAAGTGAGAATGATGCGGTAGAGAGTGAGAAACCACTTGCTAAACCCAAAGTCCCGTTTTCATTGAGTCTTGCTAAACCTAACTTAGAGGCACAATTCCATAAGTTTGTCAACATACTTAAAAAGATTTGCATCAATATTCCCTTTGCGGAAGCTTTGTCTCGAATGCCTCTATATGACATGTAAAAAATTTACATCACACTCCAAAGAACGCAAAATACAGTACAACACCCTATGAAGCATGTCGTACTACATGTTTAGGACATCTGGTACAACATCTTGCTAGAACATATTGTTTTAACAAAATGAAACTGCAACAACAGTCAAAAACACTACATTACTAATTTATTACTTGGTATGATTTGTTGCACTTGCCTAAATTACACATCAATAAGCTCTTGGGCTTGTGACATTTAGGGCGATTTTATCTACCTCTTTTTGTATCCAAGGATAATCTTTAAGGCTTGTAAATAATATTACTTATATCATTCAATAATTTTATGCCAAATTTATAAGTAGAATGTATAACTAATCTTCAGAGTCATATATTAACATTATCTACGAAAGTGGATACTTATAATTATGTAGAAACATTGTCAAAAAATTATGTTGGCATTTTTGTTTTTAATATCTTATATAATAATACACTTTCAAGGTCAAAGAAATGGAAAGGTGAAAAAACATAAATTAAAATGTACGGAAAATTTTGACATAGAATTACATTATACGTTTATAACTAACATACAATATGTTTCATATTAATGGTTATCTTACACCCTAAACTTAAATTCAAGATGAGGAAATCAATAGTTTTTGGTAACATTATTTAAGAAGTATAATATTAAAAATAATTCTCATCAGAAAAAAAAAATAAAGACACTTATTCCATCAAAACAATAATTTGGATAAAACTTACTTCCATTGTTTGTATTTCAATGCATAAATTCATTATAAACATATAAAAGTGAATAAACATCTTTGATAGTCACCAACACACTGGCTTCCTCTGAACGTTGTTTAAAGTTGTTGATGATGCAATTTCCTAACACAAACCGCGAAAATATTGTTATATTAGCGGTCTGTAAACAATTTATAGGTAGTTATATATTCAAATATGATAACTAAATAAAAATATTGAAAATTTAAATCTACTTCTTCTACCAATATCTACTATAACAATATATGAAAGTTGAAGTACGGAAAAATTTCATAATCATCCTCTAACTCATGGTCATTTTGAAAAATTTAATTTAATTGTTTTTTTAATTTTTTTATGGATAATGGTTATAATCACTATATCAAATTTCCACGGATGACTATAAAATTAATTAATTTGTTAAAAAAAATTACGGATAATGGTCATCACGCACAAGTCTAACAAATTTGCACGGATAACTATGAAATATATTTATTTGTTTTTTAAAAAAAGACTTAAAAACAAATATTATGGAACTATCAACATATATAAGAAATTTCTACACATATTTGTTTTTTTGATGCACAATTAATAAGTCTTTGTAATATTTTTAAAACATTGTACGTTTTTTAATTAAAAAAAAAAGGTGTAGCCAATTTTTTCTCTACAATTTTTTTAAAATAATTTGCACTTCCACGAATAGGTGGATATAACAAATTTCCCCCGATAATTTGTTTTTTGGATGCAAAATTAATAATTCTTTGGAATACTTTTAATTTTAAAATATTATTTATTTTTTTAATCGTTTTTTGGTGGTGGTTGGGGTTCAAACCCCGGACCTTGCATATTTTATGCATTGTCCATACAAACTGAGTTAAGCTCACGAGGACAATATTATTTAATTTTTTAATCTATTAACAATATATAACTATAAATTAATTTTAAAATATTAATTGTTTTTTTCATCCACGAACAATATATAAAAAAATTATTTAAGAAAAACTATATATAAAAATAGAAATTATGTAAAATTTCATATTTGTCTTTTATAGAAGCCAATATATTATCATGATAATTACAGACGACTATCATTCCAATTCCACACAAAAAAATTCATAATTATCCTTATTAAACTTGTAATCTTCTTAATTTTATGGGTTCAATTGTCATTTTACAAAATTAAAATCTAATTTATTTATTTTTTAAAAATTATTATATATATTTTTGTTTATCTTCCAAGCCTAATTAATTCCCTATGTATCGTCATTTTTTAGATTTATTACTACCAAGCCTAACTAACTCTATATCATCATTTTGTATATTTATCACTTCTCAGCCTCTATATCGTCATTTTGTAGATTTATCACTTCCAATCCTAACTAATTCTTTTGGTTTATCAATTTCAAGTCAAAACTAGTTCCCTGAATCTTGCAAATAAAAAAAGTCAATTGTTTCATCTTTCTTCTCCTTATGATTCGATTCACTTTATCTTATATCTTTATTTAATTTTTTTGGTTTTTCACTACGAAGCCTACAACTAATTCCCTATATCTACTAACAATATATAAAAGTTTAGGTATAGAACAATTTCATAATTGTCCTTATTAAAACTCTTGATCACCTTAACTTTATGTGCATAATAGTCATTTTATGAGCATCTGGCAAAAGACTAGAGTTGGGAACCAACTGAGTTGGGAGCCACTCTTTTTTTTTCTTCTGTCATTTGCTCTTGCCTTAAAAAAAGAATTTAACTTATTTGTTTTTAAAAAAATTAAGTACGGATAATGGTCATCACAAGTGTAACCAATTTCCACTGATAACTATGAAACTCATTTATTAGTTTTTTTTAAAAATTATCACGGATAACGATCATATCTACTCGCAATAAATAAAAATCGAAGTGCAACAAAATTTCAAAATCATCCTTATTAATACTCATGATCTCTTTAATTTTATAATCGTCCAACAAATATTGAATGATGTTTTGCATATAAAATAAAAATTTATTTAATAGAAACACTACATTGATGTTTATATATTGAAAATAATCACGAGTTTTCAATATATTATCATATCAACTTTTTCATATATGTATATAAAAATTTATTTATGGAGATATAAGCATATAAAATCTGCAACAGATGCGGTGTAAACATTGAATATTGTTTTGCATTAAAATAAAAAGTTATTTAATAGGAACACTATATTAATTTTGATTTTAAAATAGTCACGAGTCTTTAAAATTGTATCATATCATTTTTCTCATATATTTACATAAAAATTTGTTTTCGCATATATAAGCAAATAAAATCCTTAACGAGTGCAGTTTAAATATCTAACGGTGTTTGAAGTATGAAAAAAAAATTTGACTAAGTAAAAAAAAAATTATTTAGTAGCCACACTACATTAATGTTTATATTTTGAAAATAGTAGTAATAATAATAATAATAATAATAATATCTTTGGATTAAACATAATTTTCGTGTTGCTTTCAAGCAAAACAGACTTCTAATGACGAAGATTGCAACAAAATATGAAACTAATCAATGGAAGTGTTGGTGTTTAAAGAGAGGAGATGGAAGGGTTATAAAATTGCAAATTTATACTTAAATTTCTAAATCAATCGTATGAATATA
>Ga0228711_1009252_pt1 | contig 13462 bp, 12 predicted proteins | sample MedpolnodulmetaG_2_FD_177996 | JGI IMG/M metagenome (GOLD analysis project Ga0228711, IMG submission 177996) | Root nodule microbial communities from Medicago polymorpha collected in Santa Monica, California, United States - brown nodules | ecosystem: Host-associated > Plants > Roots > Nodule...
TGTAACAACTTTTATTATTATATTATCTATAACTCTTATTTGTTACATCTAAAACCACTTCTACTACTCCTTTGTTGATGTCAACGACCTTATTATTATCTTATTTTAATTCAACTTATTATTGCTTGTTGATCTTTTTTTTTAATGTTAATTCACCGGTTCATGTCGTGTTGTGGAAAATATATGAGTCAGTTTAAGATAAAATAAACAGCTTAGATGTGTGCTTGTCATTGGTTGGTCTCTGAAATTGTAAAATCAAGTAGTTTCTTTATTTAATTAAGTTTAAGGGTAAAACAGTAAAATAATTTTAAAATCCCTCCCCCTCCCCTTGTGAACCAAACACGTTTTTAATTAAAATATCTCCCCTCCCCTCCCCTCCGTTAAAATCCCTCCCCTTCCCTCCCCTCCTAATTCTCGAACCAAACGGACCCTAACTGGCATGCTAATGCAGGTAATCAATATGTGAAATCAAAGAAGACCATATGGGGTCTAAGTTCTCTTAGAGTATCTTCAATGATAGGCTCAGTGAGGTCCATTGCAGTCATGAGAAGGGAATGCTGTGAGAAAGGAAGGTCTGCAGTTGTTTCAGAGCCAAGGGGGAGGCCATCGATGTGTGGTATGTTGATTGGAATGAATGAGATGAGATCTGTGTGGAGATTGAAATGCTCCAATTTGGATATAGCATTTCTGGGCATAAGAAATGAAATCCTGTGGCCATGCTCAACAAGTTTGTTGGATATATTAAGGTATGAGGTAAGATGTCCTAATGCAAACCATGGATACATTGCATCATGAAAGATATTGGCAACCATGTTGATAAAAATGAATCAAGGCTATGCAAACAGTCTGAGACCACAAGAATGTGATACACTTGCAAAGTTAAAAGCTCAAATGGTATGAATTGCTTGAACCCAATAAAGCCATGAAATTTATGGGGTCTATATCCCGTGCATTTTTCCCTCCACACTTCAAGAAGTGGTTTCGTCATAATCTTTCTCATATCAAAACTCAACTTTAGAAAATTGGCAGCTAAGATTTCACTGTAATAACAAAAGGATAACAAAAAAAAAAAAGTTATCTGGTATACAAATATCAGCATACGGAATTCAAATAGAGGACAGGCTCTCTTGTAACTTGTATGGTGGATTGGTGGTCTACCTGCCTTGTAACCGTCTTGTGTATATACTCATTTAGTTATGGAACATAATTTTTTATCAAAGAAAAGTAGCATAATAATAAAATCCAAAAGCACAGAATGTATCGCCATTAAATCAGATCAGTAAGTGCATACACATTCTTTTGGTGTTAATTAGTTATACTTGTAGTTTGCGTTCTAATTCTAAAGTATCTAAACGAGAATAAAGTAGTTGGAGATGTGAGGTGATCAAAGGGTTTTTACTATTTTTTTTAGAAGAAAAAATTGCAAAGGTGGAATGTATATTAATTTTTTTTAATTAAGGCGAGACTATCATTTTATTATTGTGAGTTTGAACTATTTATCTTGAGGTTACAAAACACCGAGTTAACAACTCAAGTGTTTCTGACATGGACACAACGCTAATACAAAATTGTCCCCACATAAAAATGACAGAGTCAGAGAAGAGAGAGAAGATTGCACGAACAAATATTCAGCATTTGTAGTTCACAACTAAACACTGAAAATCACCTCAATAATAACCATAGCTAAAACCAATGAAGACGTAAGGGGAGAAATTTTTTGGAGGCTTGTAAAGTTGGTTACTCAGCACAAAAGCAGCAGTTGAAACCCCAGTTGTATTGAAACGATCGGTTTGAGATGGGAAGACATTAAGAGTCAACTGGAAATTATCGGTAGATGAAACGTTGATAGGGTTACTAAGAGAAACTGAATCCACCGGAATGTTTTGTTTCCGAAAAGCATCCATCAGAGTCTGCTCAATTTCCTTGTAGTAACTTGTGTTACTGTAGTTTGAGAAACTAAAAAAAGCTCTGGATGATAGATTTCCACTATAGGGAAATGCACATTTACAGTTTGGGCTTGCAATCTGGTCGTTACTGCATGAAGGAGGTGAGCAACCATTTGGTGGTGTTGAATATGAGGGAATGCTTTGGGGCACTTTGCAGTAACTCCCGTCAGAAACTCCATTTTCAAGACAAATTCTGTTTTGAGCCAGTCTGCAAAATCATTAGATAACTTTCTCATAAGTAAATCTAGTGTCCAGTAGTTTGAGTCCATGCAAATATCTGTAGAAATAAATAAATAAATAAATAAATGATATCATATATAATGAAGCTTACCTCAAGTCAAAATTCAACTTTTGGTTTCCCATCACGAGGTTGGTAATAAGATTATTCTGCAAATCAATTAGTTGCAGACTACTTCTGTAGCCACTGCTGAGATCTAATGTGCCACTGAACTGGTTGTCCTTCAGTATTCTGTTAGCACATTTCAGTAAATTCACATCATATTCATAACCATCATTTATTCATGTCTTATAAAACTTATCCGGTATTTCTTCTTGTTTAAGATTATTTAATGAGGAGGTATATAATGAGAGCTTATCTTTATGCATAAGCTGATGTTTATGAAAATAAGTTCAAAATATGAAACCACTTAACTGCTTAAATGCTAAGATAAATTCAAATAAGCTCTAATTAAGTTTTCCAAATACTCTCTTAATAGGATTTGCATGGACTTTATTTAATAAAATGAAGGTGTCTTAAAAAAGAGTGTTCATAGTACATTACTAGAAACAGGTCTAATGTGAGAAGGATGGAGCAACATACACTGTGTTCAGATTTGGCAGACTAGAATTAAAAACCCATGAAGGAACAAGAGAAGAATCGAATTTATTGTCGCTCAGATCCCTGCAGATAGTTATGTCATAAAAATATGCAAATTAAAATCATTGTATAATGCATGAATTATATGCCTATGTTTTACATATAGTTTTGCATGAAATTAATTAACTATTTCTTGTAGATTATATGACTGTATTTGATCTCTTAAAATTTCAATGTAGTAAATAGAGTATAACATGTTATATGATTGTATGATACTACTTACACGACCGTGAGACTATTCAGTCCGGTAAGATCTGGCAGAGAGCCTTCCAGTTCATTGTGAGATAAATAGCTGAAAAATCATATTCACTGCCTACTTTCAGCAAAATTGACTCTAGGAATACAGTTAGTGATAAATATGAAGCTTAACAAGTTATGTGTTTTGGATTTTCTTACAAGGCAGTTGGTGATAAATATTCAATCAGCCATTGAAATTCAGAGATAACTTAAATTGTGAGTGTAAGAGAAGTGACTTTGCCACTGGCCACAATATACTTACACAATTTCCACGGTGCTCACAAGGCTAAGGGTGCTAGGAATACCACCTGTTAATTGATTGTGGTCGAAAAGCCTGCCAAAAATAATATACGGGAGGATTAAAGGGCAGTTTATTAGATAAGTTAATGGTTGTTAACAGTCCTTATAGGTTTATAGGTGTTTAACAAAAATGTCAAATATAATGTTTTGAAAACACTGAAATACAGAAGCTAATTTCAACTTATACGAATAACCAATGTTTAGAAAGCTTATGGTAATAATAAGATTCTTCTAACATTTCATTTTGATAAATCCTAATGAAAAAGTTTTCCAACATTGCTACAAGTCACTTTATGAGTAAGCTTAGATGTTTTTAGAAAACTTGGTCTTTTTGACTTTGGTGAGATGAGAACATGCCTCCTAACTTTACATGCCTTTATATGATTTTGCAGCTTCAGAAAATAAATAGTACTAGGTTTATGAAACTTACACATGTTTTAGATGCATGCTGGAGTTAAACAGTTTTGTTGGTATTGGACCTGAGAGTTTATTGTTCCCCAAGTCACTGCAAGAAGTAGACATAATATTAGATCATTCAATGAAATGAAATGAAATGTTAGTATAGAAATTGAAAATGAGAGTAGACATACAAGTGCTGGGCCTTCAGGAGCATGTCAAGACCTGGTTGCCCTTGATCATTTGAGACAGGAATAGGCCCTCCCAGCTGGTTATTATCAAGATCTAACCAATCAAGGTTGGCTAGATTTCCAAGAGAGCGTGGAATATTTCCATTGAGCTTATTCGAATTCAGTGCTCTGTGTTAAAAGCAATAAGGTGATGCGTAAAACATGATGAGATTGTCACAAAATGGTTGTACAAATATCATTTCTCATTCATAATTCATCCACGTGTTATCTAAATGAACTTTAGAAACGCTTGCTTAAACACGTGTTATCTTCTTAATATGACAAGTGGCATAATATAATATATCATATATTAGTCCAAAGATAAAGCATTGAGCTTCAAGATTAAGTAAGATAATTTCACACTTTGTCACATTGAAATAACTTGGACTGTTAATAGTTTTTGTGTGTGCAATGTAGTAGCAGAATTATTAAGTTGGAATCCTTACAGAAAGGTCAGATTCTTTAATGAGCCTATTGAATCTGGAATAGGGCCAGAGAAACCACAACCACTCAATGCCCTGGAAAACAGTTACAAGGAAACATATCAAAAAGCATGCTAAATTTTAGATAGCAGTAATTCAATAAAGAAATTCAGTTTGTATTAAAATTTATTTATTAGGAAATAAATTTCCTTACTTACAGGGAATTGAGGTTTTTCAAATTCTCGATTTCTCGTGGAATTTGTCCTGTCATGGCCGCATTGTATGAAAGATCCCATATGAACAAAAACAACATGTTATTAGTTTAGCTACAACTGAATATTGCAATCACAAATAACCTATAGTAGTGAAAATAAAATGTCCTACCTAAGGATGAATTCATTGAAAGGAAATCATTTAGCAACTTTCACATGTCAATAAGAAGGTATGTACTAAATGATTAATTGGATTAAAATTTTAGGCCAACTCAGATTAAAGTACATGCACATGCAGCCAAAGTTTTAAATCACAGTAGCGGCCACGTTGTGATCCTTAACATTGCGAAGAGTCGCAGAAAGCTGACTGAGCCTCAATTGTGGTCTCAGAGACATCAAAAACTTTGATGTCGTAGACATTTTTTTAAAACCTTGTATGAGCCCTTAATCTTTTTTAGAGTGAAGGTCGCTTTAGAAGTTGAGAAACATTTACGCGTAATGTTAGGGTTAGAAGAAGAATTTGAACCTAATAATGGACACATTAACTCAAATGAGAAATTAGAAAATGTACAGTGTTTCAAGCTCAGATAAGGACTGGATTGCTGAAGAGAGTCGACCCTCCAATCTCAAGCCAGGTAGTTTCCTGAAAAAAAATAGCATTATTTTCAGATTCAATTAGGTAATTCTTTGATTGGCGCAACGAACTTGAATGGAACAAAGAAACAAAGATCTAACAATTCGGTAATTCTTGAATTGGAGCAACGAATTCCATCCCAATCACTTCCACAAGGATCAGAACCCACCCAATTTAATGGTTTGTTTTTCCAGGATTGTATGAGAGATGATAGAGCAGTAACTGCAGCAAGTACAGTATCTATTAGGAAACTTAACTCATAACTTCTCAGCATTCAAATAATGATAATCTACTCATAAGTCATAACAATATTACTCCTAACTTCTCAGTATTCAAATTCATATAATGACATAAATAGGTCAACTGTCAAATTTTTATTAGCAAACAAAATTCTATTTTTTGAATTTTAATGGTAGAAAATATATCTTTAATCCACAAACACTTTTCAAACTTATATGCAATGGTTGTATAATTCAAAAAAAAGGTTCGGAGGGTCACCCCAGAGGATGCACCACAGAGGATACGTTGGTTCATTAGTCTAGTGCATAGTTGTTACTTATGATGTATATACTATAGATTTTTTTTGGTGGTGTCCGGGGTTCTAACTCCGAACCTTGCATATATTATGCATTGTTCTTACCAACTGAACTAAGCTCACGGTGACGTATATACTATAGATTAGCACAAGTTTGTTAGAGATTAGTTACTTAAACGTAGTAACTTACAATCTCCATTGTCTGTCTGTGATGCAACAAGAAAAACTTGGAAAAGAAGCAGCAGCAGAAGAGGAAACACTTTATGTTGTTCTTCCATTACTCAAAACACTTTTTCTGATATTGAATTGAATCAAAAATTAAAACTATTTAAAGATGTGTATACCAAGGAGGATGATCAAATAATCAAAGAGAAAGCATAGTGTCATGCATTTATTATAAAATTTTCTTGTACTCTTTGTACCAAACACACAGACAAAGTAAAAATGAAGAATTGGACAATTGAATACCTAGTTTGCCGTCCCAATTAGACAGGCTTTTGCATTGGAGCAACCGAAATGGATATATCAAGTTTGTACAAGACAAGAAACAAAAGACAAGAACTTTTTCAAAGGTCAAATATCTTTCTTTTGTGTCTGTGAGCATAGTTCAGTTGTCAGTGTTAGCGGCCAACACTCGGTGGGATTTAGTCCCACATCGGATAGATAGAATTCTTGAGGAGAGTTAATAAAGAGGAGGCACACCTCACCTTATAAACTGGTTTTATAAGGATGGATTAGGCCTCGGTATTCATTATTACTTGGTAACCAAACCTATCAGGTCCATCGTCTATCGTTGGGTTTTCTACATCTTCCACGCTAGAACAACTAACTTCTAACTAATGGTAAGTTTACTAATCTTTTTTCTGTTAATCATAAATTTGGGGTTTTTAATTTTGATTTCAATTTCAATATGGATTTCAATTTTTTTAGCTTTGCATACCAAGTGTTTGATAAAATGTGTATCTAGTAATGGGGTTTAAAATTGGTCGGAAATGAAGAAAGGAGTGCACCCACAGAAGCAATGGATATCATATGTTACTCAATCGGGTCGGTTGTTGCATGTCATGATGACAAAGATTCACCCTGTTGGTAAAGTCTATCACTTTCGAGCTAAGCGTCAAATGGCTGAGAGTTTGGGACAGATTGCCAAGTTCAAACGTCGTTTCGGGTTAGAAAATCGAGAGACCAGTTCCAGTTCCAATGCCGGTACAAGAGCAAATGCCATTGAGAAAAAATGATTTTTCCTACCTCAAATGGAGGTTTGGTTTTTAATTTCATGCAAGTTTTTGGAAATATTCAACGAAAATGGTCATGCTCTGAAGTGGTTTCTGTTCATTTCTTGTATTTGGTATGTCTAGTTAAACTGCATATATGTATTCTGTTTCGATTCATAGTAACTGATATGTCTAGCAGTTTAATTTTTGTGATTATTCTTAGTACTATTTGAAGTTGGGATTCTAGTTAACACTTTTTGACATTACGGTAAAATAAAGTCTGATGTTATGAACCTGGATATACTGATATTTACATTAAAGGAGCAAATAACTGCTTTTGAATTTTGATTGAATAACCGCGTCTAGTTATTATTTGGTTCTATGTTGCATTCATTTTTTGGTCTCTTAATGTGCTTCAAGATTGTGAATTGTGATTATGCTACAACTCTTCTTTCGACCTTTGTTTTTGTTTATTTTACGTGGAAACACTATTTGTCCTACAATAGAGATATTAAATGAAATTTTACATGTCAATTATAGTTCAGGATAGAATATCCAACAACATGCGCAGAAACATTCAGCTTATACACCAAACCAAAGAAGTAAAATGTCACATTCATTTATGTGATTACATTAATATGTGTTCTCTCTTTATACTTGGTACTTTCTGAATCAAGACTTGAGCAAACTGTCCAGCTTCTGAACCAAATCATCCACATAGGAATTTTCCAGACCCTGACTGAGCAAGAACTCCCTCCATTTAGCATGATTAGTTCTCACCATATGACCCAGTTCACCCTCACTGTCCATTACAGTTTTTACTGCCTTGCACACAGCTTCCTTGGTAAATAGTCCATCATCTTCACTTTTCTCGACCTCTACTCCTACTTTCAAATCTCCACTTATTATTCTTGCGTTAATAAATTGATCTCCTGTGTGGGGCAGGAGTACCAGTTGACAATCAGTTACCATGGCCTCTGTTAATGACCCAGATCCACAATGAGTCACAAAACAACCCACAGATGGGTGGCTTAGGATCAATTGCTGCTGAACCCAATCCCCTACAACTATCGCTCTTCCCTTTGTTCTCTCAATAAATCCTTCAGGAAGAGCTAATTTCATTGTTTCAGCTCCTATAGGTGGTTTGAGGGCAGCTAGAAAAGGCATTCCTGTAAGTTCAAAACCCAATAATAGTTCCTTAAATTGATTACTCTTCAAAATGCATTCACTTCCAAAGGCACAGAAAATCAATGTTTTGGATTTGAAACCTCCTAGCCAAGTCACCCATTTTTCTTCTAAAGTAGTTGTTGGTGGGTCTGGCAAAACTGGTCCTGCCAAAATGACCTGCTTTCTCATTTGCTTTTCAAGATAATCACAATAAGGGCCTTCCATTTCTCGGCATGTTTTGAAAACAATAGCATCACAACTGGTGAAAGAGATCAACTGACGCTCTGTAAATGAAATGTCTGTGCCGTGACCCTTTACAGTGGCAGTGGCTAACCCTCTTGCTTCATGAGGTTGCAGCTTGATAGCTGATGGTGGAAAGCTTGGTGGAGGGTCAATCAGATCATCTTCTGTTAATGACTTTTCATGGAGTTTTCTTTCGGGGCTTATCAGATACCCCACAGTGGCAGGGCTAATTGTGCAGTAATGTAAAGCCTTAATGCCTAAACGGCATGCTAGTGCGGGTAACCAATATGTGAAATCAAAGAAGACCATATGGGGTCTAAGCTCTCTAAGAGTATCTTCTATGATAGGCTCGGTGAGGTCCATTGCAGTCATGAGAAGGGAATGCAATGAGAAAGGAATGTCTGCAGTTGTTTCAGATCCAAGAGGGAGGCCATCAACATGTGGTATGGTGATTGGAACGAAGGAGATGAGATCCGGGTGGAGATTGAAATGTTCCAATTTGGATATAGTATTCCTGGGCATAAGAAATGAAATCTTGTGGCCCCTCTCAGCAAGTTTATTGGATATATGAAGGTATGAGGTAAGATGGCCTAATGCAAACCATGGATACATTGCAACATGAAAGATATTGGCAACCATGGTTGATGAAAATGAATCAAGGCTATGCAAACAGTCTGAGACCACAAGAATGTGATACACTTGCTAAGTTAAAAGCTCAAATGGTATGGATTGCTTGAATAACTCTTCGAAAAATGAAGCAGATAAAATGTGAGATGGAAATATGAATGACTTCATGACTTTATCATTTTAAACAAAGCCAGTTTTTTTAAGATCATGAAATTTTGGAGTTCTATGTCTTTGGCCCTTCTCCATCCACTTTTCTAGAAGTGGTTCGGTCATAATCTTTCTCATATCAATGCTTAACTATAGAAAATTGGCAATCAAGATTTCACACTAAACAAAAGGATAATAAGAAAATTGAGAAAATAAGTAATCTGGTACAAAAATATTAGCATAACGAATTCAGAAGGAGTAAAGGCTCTCTTGCAACGTCTATGGAAGCGTTGGTAGCACTTATCTTGCTTTTTTGTGGCTTCATATCTTTCATTTTGTCAAGGAACATAATTTTTTATCAAAGAGAATTAACATAATAATAAAAATAAAAAAGCACAGAATATATTGCCATTAAATCAGATCAGCGTGTATACACACATTCTTTTGGTGTTAATATTATCTAACCAATGCAATGATGGTTGTAGTTTGCGTTCTAAAGTAGCTAAACGAAAAAATATATATATTGGAGCTGGTATACACCATTGAAGGGTATCTGAGAATTTGAACCTAATTGTTTTACTCTTAAACAAAGTAATCAGTTTTTTCGAACAACAAAGTAAAAAAAAAAAAATTAAGTCACTGGTGCTTAAATTCACAAGCTTTGTGTGGAGACAATTTATACAATCGGCTCCTTTTAAAAGATAAGGAAAAAACTTTAGTCTTTTTTGTTCTTTCTCATAGATACTTTTTTGTGTTATTCCTCCCAAAAATTGTTTCACTCAGAAACTAAACTCGAATTCTTTCGAACGATTCATCTTTTGATATCTTTTGATAGAGCTTATTAACATTTGAAGACAATCAATTGGTTATGTTCATATCTCATATAGAAGTCATATATGACAAGAAATTAACAAGAGATATTATGCACAGTATCTTCTAAAATAAAAGGCAATTTTTAACCTTATGCAAACTAAATAAAGAGAAGTGTTTCTTGTTAGTCGTAGACACAGTGACAAACACCACTATTGCGCTTATGGACAAATGAGAAGTGTTTTTAATTGCAAAAGAATAATAAACTTTTAATGAAATAGTTCAAAACAAAAGGAATCGTTTCCCACGATAAGTGATTACGTTAACCTTTATTTAGGATATTTTTCTTTTTTTTTTTTAGGGAAGGAAATTTTTCTTGAAGACCTCACAAATATTTTTGTTTTGAACTTTAATCGATACAAATATATGCCGCTCTTGAAAGCTATTTTGAACTTGAGGCCCGTTTGGATTAGCTTATTTTAGAGCTTATATAAAACAGTTTATGCAAATAAATAAGTTTTTAAGGTAGTTTATGAAAAACTCGTTTATGAAGATACAATTTTCGTTAGTGAGAGTTTATAAATTAAAATAAAAGCTTATTTATTCACATAAGCTATTTTTCATAAGTTCAAAATAAGCTCAAACCAAACGGGGCCTTGATCTACAATCCATTATACAAACATGGTATTGAGAGTTGGAAAAAAAAATGAATTCTATTTAAAAGTGGTATTGAGAAAGTTATTTTTGATTAATCTTTAATCTAAACAAATATTTGTATTCTATTTTTAGAGTCACTCATTTGGTAAATAGCCTACTGCTAGTAAAAAGAAAATATTAGGTTTTACTGCCGATTCAAATATTAATCATGCAGCAGTTCTAAAGAGTCTAGACTGTAGAGATATCTTGGGACACCTATTAGGAGGTCATAGATCCATCCTTTATTCAGGACACCTATTACGACTGAATAATTTACAATTTATATTGAAAGCCAATATGGAGGAAGGGATTTTCAATTTTACAGAAACTATCCAAAGCCCAAAAGATTACCTTGCATCAAAAACTAAAAGATTTAGGACACCTATTTAAAAAACCGAAACTCAAGGCACAACTTCTAGTGCCTGAAAAAATTTATCCTTAAATCTACAATTTCACGATTAATTGTTAAAAGGATCACTGATATGGCCTAGCCAATGCAAAATAGGCATCTGGTTTAACTGACGTGAGCAATTCTACAACAGTAACTTTTTTTGGAAGGTGAATCCTGAGACCTGGCTCAACAATACCTGCTTGATAAATAAATCCAAGAGAAGAAGAGTTAACAGCTTCAATAGCAATATATGCTCAAACATTAAGAACGAAAATCAAAAACAATTAGAAGCTACCTGGGGAAAGCTTTTTCCTTCCATACAGCTCCTTTGCCAGAGGATTATCAGCCCACTGATTAACCGCCACTCGACTCAAGGGTTGAAAACCAACTATCTTCCCCTCACTAGAGAAAACTACCTGAATTCAAACATGTTAAGAACCCGAATTATGAGAACAAAAAATTAGTATTTATTGATTTTTAAAGAAGGAATATTACAAGATACACCCCTGTAATCCCAAAGCAAATGCTCCTCGGAGAAGACATGAAACTCTCTCCCCCCAACCAAAGCAGTTACCAACTACAAGAGTACTCAATATACCCTTCCCACTCTCTTTCTCCCTCTTATAACTAATAAATTGGTCACACCATTTGCTCACTCTCACTCCCTACCACATCATATTATTCCCTCTCCTTTCTTATATTTTGATAACACCAATAGCTAATAGACTTGCGTAACTAATTAATCAATTGACTTTTTGGGCCTATATTAATTCTCATCTGAGGTCCTAACACAACATAACATAAGTTGAATAACAAAAAGCAAACAAGACACACACAAGACAATTTTTCCACCATGTACAGGAGACTCCAATAGCTAATGAAATTAAAATCCTAATGATTAGTCATGATTTAACTTTGCAATAAAAAAACACTGAGACCAAAGATGCAGCAGTGTGTTGGTTACAAAATTTTGACAATATGGAGTACCTGGTAACTAGCAATATCTTGCATGGACACTTTTGCATCTGCATCTATATCCTCTGAAGTAGAAAGTGTATCAACACCTTCACGTCTCAAGTAAGCAGGTAATTCTCCAATCCAGGCACCGATACCATCTTCTCCCTTAATTTCATCTGACCAGCCATAAGCATTCTTCAGCTTAGCAACAGCTGACACACAAAACTCTTCCACCTATCCATGAAAAAGATTCAATTCAAGTAAGCACTTCAAAGACAAAAATAGAAGGCACGGTGAAGTATGAACAGTTAAACAAACAGTACAACGTATGCCACAAGGAATCTGGGAACAAATCCCTACTCATCATGACGTATAACCATTGAACAGACCATATGGAGTTCCAAAAGAAAGAAACAATGTGTAAAAGAAAAAACAGCATGTAAGGAACTAGTTTAATAAAGAACGTTGTATTTACCCATACTGAAACAGCATGTGAATTTTGCACAAATAAATTAATATAATTAATAAAATGAAAAATATGGAAATATGCTCTATATTTCATTGAACTGTAAAACGGTACATAGGAGGTATTTATAGAATACAAGTGACTGTAGGCAGAGTGCTAGTCTAGCCAGAAAATAAAACAAATTATTCTGTCTATAAATGCTACTTATTCTCCCTTTAAATTTTAATTCTAATACAGCTAATCACAATTAATTAGTATTTACAGCCAGTTATAATAAGTCAAACAGCACAAAATCTGATTGATTTTGTGCTAATATTCAACACTCCCCCTCAAGCTAGCATGAATATGTCATTCATAGCAAGCTTGCACACCATGTCATCTAACTGTCTCTTAGGTAGGCTCTTTGTGAGGACATCTGCTACTTGACTTTTGGTAGGTATATAGGACATACAAATTTCACCACTGTCAATTTTTTCTTTAATAAAGTGCTTGTCCACTTCAACATGTTTCGTTCTATCATGTAGAACAGGGTTATGAGCAATAGAAATAGCTGTCTTATTGTCGCAATAAACTTTCATTGGAGTTGGGCCTGCAATCTTCAATTCTTGCATGAATTTTTTGATCCATAATACTTCACAAAAACCATGAGCCACCGATCGGAATTCAGCCTCTGCACTGCTCCTGGCTACAACATTTTGTTTTTTGCTCCTCCATGTAACTAAGTTTCCACCTACAAAGGTACAATATCCGGATGTAGACCTCCGATCATTTATATTACCTGCCCAATCAGCATCTGTATAGGCTTCAACCTGTATATGCCCTCTGTTTTGAACATTAACCCTTTTCCTGGAGTTCCCTTTAAATATCTCAATATTCTGAAAACAGCTTCAAAGTGGGTTGGCCCTGGTGCATGCATAAATTGGCTTATTACGCTCACAGCAAATGCTATATCAGG
>Ga0228711_1009254_pt1 | contig 13457 bp, 15 predicted proteins | sample MedpolnodulmetaG_2_FD_177996 | JGI IMG/M metagenome (GOLD analysis project Ga0228711, IMG submission 177996) | Root nodule microbial communities from Medicago polymorpha collected in Santa Monica, California, United States - brown nodules | ecosystem: Host-associated > Plants > Roots > Nodule...
ACTTTGATTATGGATCCTGCACACTTGAACAAATTGTTTAGCATATCCAATTGATTATTTTTAATACCTTGTTATTGTCAAAACTCAATAGGTGACTTGTGAAACACCCTTGTTCCAACAAAGTTTTGAAACACACAATTCAACCCCCCCCCCCTTCTTGTGGTTTTTCTCACCTTCAAGTGGATGGTATTCCGATTTAACAAGAGTTGCTTACAACATTGAACTCTATCTCAAACATAGAATCCACACACAAACCTTTTCTAAGGTGTATTCTAAAAGCCCGTGCGTTTATGGACCTGCACATCTATCTCGGTTTCAACGAACGCTCTAGGAATTCTGCCTCGAAATTCCATAGGACCGGCTCAGTTCCACATTCGTATAGGTGAGTCTATCAAGAGTACTCGTATAGCTATGTACCCCACTAAACATAGAGTATAGATCTCATTAAGAGTTGCTATTATCTCATCCTTCTTTCGATGCAGGATCATGCTTTCTATATCCTTTTTCTCATAGCATGTTCTACCACTTCATGACTTGTTATTACCCATTGAACCTAAGTCTTGGGATCTCCAATCATGTAGGTCGGGTTAGCATCACTCAGTGAGCTATAGGCATTAGTCCCATCCTACTGGATGTTTCTCGAAGGGCTGAGCATCGGGCGGGTTCGGCCTGAAAACTGCCCAACCAAAGAAAACCGATGAGGCTGAAATTGCACCCAATTCCGACCGTGTATGTCAACGGTTTAAGCGGGCAGCGGGTTTGGTGGGCGGCGGTTTAAGCGGGTGGTTATCTTTGGTCTACAACAGTGTTGCCTTGAGATTTTTTCAGTCTCAATCAGACTTTCACTCACTTCTAATACAACAAACCAACGATGGATTTCATAGTTTATGCACTCATCAAATCTATGAATGTCAATTTTTTATCCCAAGACTCACAAAAGTTCAAAGCTGAAGAAGAAGAAGTAAAATAAGTAAAAGAAGTTGGAGTAAATATTGGAGCAAATAAATAGAAAAGAAAAAAATTGATAATTATGAGTCAGAATCACCAAAAAATAGCTGGTCTTGTTTTCCGATTCTTCAAATTGGCTGCTAAATTTCAATTTTAACTGGTAAAAGTAGAGAAACGAGTGAAGTGGTAAAAGAGGAAGACATGTTTTTAATCTTTTCTTTAATAATAAGAATAAGAATAATGAAGGAGTGAGAACATGAGGTGGACATAACTGGTTCAAGGTGTGTTGCTTTTTGTATAGTTAGGCTCAATGATGGCTTTTAATTAAATGGTATATTATTGAGTGATGTATACAACTATGGGTACAAGTGATAGCTCACTAGGTGCAGGTTGTGAACAGAGCAATTAAATCTAGCATATGTGTATCCTTCGATCGGTTATGGGTACCGACAGATAATAAGTTATGAAACCGAAACCGACCAATGGAAACCGTGGTTACCCTACTTCCTTCATTCATTGACCCGACAATCGACCTGAACCGACCGTTTCATCAAATTCTATGTCGGTTTAAGCGGGTTTCGGGTGGGTGTTAAATGTTTGCTCACCCCTAGTTTCTCGGACTTTCTCTCTATTTAGTCCTTTCGTCAAAGGATTAACTAAGTTTTCATTAGTTAGTACAAAATCAACTCTAATCGCTCCATTAGAGATACATTCTCTAATTGTGTTGTGTTTCCTCCTTATCTGTCGTCTCTTTCCATTATAATAACGATTCTTAATCTTTGCAATAGCCACGATACTATCACAATGAACTAACACAGCTGGTAACGATTTCTCCCATAAAGGGATATCAGTTAGCAAGTATCTTAGCCAACTTGCTTATTCACTAGCAGTAGCTAGTGCTATCATCTCAGATTCCATTGTTGACTGAGCCAGAATGGTCTGCTTCTTAGAATTCCAAGAAACAGGTCCTCTAGTTATGCTAAATATATAGCCGCTAGTTGCTTTGGAATCATCCGACAAGGTGTTCAAATCTGCATCACTGTACCCTTCAAGTACAACATGATATCTTTGATAATGCAGTCCTAAAGTCATAGTCCTTTTCAGGTATCTCATGACTCTCTCAATTACATGCCAACGCTCCTTGATTGGCCTAAATGTAAATCTACATAAGATTCCAACAACATAGGCGATATCGGGTCTAGTACAATCAGTGGCATATCTGAGACTGTCAATGATGCTCGCATATTCAGTTTGTCTAACACCATCTCCAGTGTTCTTAAAAAGTTTTACACTTGGGTCATAAGGTGTGCTCGCATGTTTACGATCGAAATAGTTGTATTTCCTTAAGATCTTCTCAATGTAGTGAGACTAATCCAAGGAAATTCCTTTATCTGATCTAGTAATCTTGATGCCAAGAATTACATCAGCTTCTCCTAGGTCTTTCATATCAAAGTTGTTACTTAAAAGTGATTTCATATAATTTATGGCAGGAATGTTTGAACCAAATATGAACAAGTCATCTACATAGAGACATATGATTGTGCTGATGTTTTTATCATACTTGTAATAAATACATATGTCATTTTCATTCACTTTGAACTCATTCGAAATCATTAAGTTGTTAAACTTTTCATGCCATTTCATAGGGGCTTGTTTTAGACCATACAAAGATTTGTTTAACTTACATACTTTGTTTTCCTGTCCATGGATTACAAAACCTTCAGGTTGTTCCATATATATTTCTTCTTCCAATTCACCATTTAGGAAAGCAGATTTCACATCCATTTGGTGTACAATTAAGTTATAAACAACAACTAAGGAAATTAGTACCCTTATGGATGTGATTCGAGTACATGGTGAGTAGGTATTGAAATAATCTATATTTTCTCTTTGTCTGAAACCTTTGGCTACAAGGCGAGTCTTGTATTTATCAACAGTTCCATCAGGTTTCAGTTTCCTTTTAAAATCCATTTACAACCTATTGGTTTGCAGCCTGGAGGCAGTTCAACCAAGTGCCAGATTTCATTAGACTGTAGAGAATCCATTTCATCATTTATGGCTTCTTGCCATAAGTCAGCATCAAAGGAAGACAATGCTTCCTTGAGGTTTCATAGATCCTCTTATAATGTATTGACCACATATTCAGGTCCATAATCTTTAGCAATTCTTGCTCTCTTACTTCTTCGAAGTTCTATAACATTTGGTTGGATGTTTTCATCACTATCTCTGATCACTAGAGTGTGATCAGGTGTAGTGTTCATATTTGCGCCCCATGTTCTCTTGATATAAAGGGAAATTTCGTTTCATAGAAATTAGTGTCGTTTGATTCTATGATCACTTTAGCTTTTAGGTCATAAAACCTATATGCATTACTGTTTAAGGCATATCCAATGAATACACATTCATAGGCTCTACTGACGAGTTTGATTCTCTTGGGGTTAGGAATCCTAACATAGGATAAACAGCCCCATGTTCGAATGTAAGAAAAAATGGGTTGTCTTTTCTTCAAAATTTCATATGGAAAAACTTTGTTCTTAGTTTTAGGCACTCTGTTTAGCACATAGCTAAAATTTAATAAGATTTCCCCCCACCAATGAGGCGCTGCACCAGAATTAAGCATGATGGCAACTACTAATTCGATAAAGGTTCTATTTTTTCTGTCTACTTTACCGTTCATTTCAGGAGAATAAGGTGCAGTTGTTTCATGAATTATTTCGAGCTCTTTATAATACTCATTGGTCATGTGTGATAAATATTTAGTGCCTCTATAACGCTTGATTCTTTTATTGAATTGATTTTCAATTTCCTTAACAAATATTTTAAACATATCAAGCTCATCATTTTTATTTTTCATTAGATACACCTAACTGTAGTTAGAGAAGTCATCAATAAAGGTGATAAAATTTCTTTCTCTGTTTCTAGTCAAATTACCATCTAGTTTTCACATATCAGAATGTATTAAATCAAAAGGTTCAGATTCTCTAGTCACTGATTTATGCGAGTCTTTTGTTATTTTTGCTTGACTACAAAATTGACATTTTTTAAAATCATCAGAAGATAACTTTGGAATTAAACCTAGACCGCTCATATAAGAGATGATTCGTTTGTTAACGTGACAGAGTCGTGCATGCCAAATATTAAAATCGCACAACATATAAGCAGAAGAAGAAATTTTATTCATAATGTTTAATTTAAACATGCCATCAGTGGCGTACCCTTTCCCATCAAAAACCCCATTCTTAGTAATAGAGTACATATCAGTCCCTATAACCTGTTCAAACCTAGCCTTATTTAAAAGAAACCTAGAAACTAGATCTCCTAATTTTTGGAGTGTGCATCACATCCTTCAAAATCAGAGTCTTCCTGGAGGTGAACTTCAGCTCCATGGCTCCGATTCCAGCAACTTCAGTGGTGTTCGAATCTTCCAGCAGCACCTTCTGATCTTCAGCAGCAGTGTATGTCTTGAACATAGCACGGTCAAAGCAGACATGGCGAGAAGCGCACGTGTCCATCCACCATCCATCAGATCCACCAACCATATTGATTTCAGTTATCATAACGGTGTATGACTGCTCCTCAAATGTTGAACTTGTTGTCAAGTGAGCTTGAGCCGGTCTATTAGAGTTGTTCCATCACTTGCGTGCCATATGACCTGGTTGCCCGTAATTGTAGCAATTGAACGGCTGAGCAGAGTCATTCTTTGGTGGTTGCTGATTTGGGACCTTTTAGGGGTTCCCATTCTTATTCCGATTGGAATTCTTATTCGCAGGGGGATTCTGATTCTTAAATTGTTTGCCATTAGGCTTCAAAACAACACTTACAAATTTATTTTTAGTGTTGTTGTTCGAGACAGCAAACACCTCTTCATTCAGTTCTTGTTTCCTCGCCTCTTCTTCAATTCGAAGTCGAGTAATCGTACTTTCAAGAGAAAACTCCTTAGTTTTATGCTTAAGGGTATTCTTGAAGTCCTTCCAGGCAGGGGGCAATTTATTAATCACAACAGCAATTTGAAATTGTCCGGGTAACTGCATCCCTTCAACAAAGATCTCATGAGCTATACTCTGAAGCTTATGGTATTGTTCTTCGACAGATTTATCATTGGTCATCTTACAGTTCTGGTACCGGCTCACAACAAATTTTTTCGAGCCAGCCTCTTCAATATTATATTTGTTCTGAAGAGCATCCCAAACATTTTTAGCAGTATCATGGATGATGTACAGATCGTACAAATTATCTGCGAGTCCATTCTAAATGAAATTTTTGCATAAATAATCATTTTCTTTCTAGAGGTTAATATCTATATTGACCTGTTTCACAACATGTTCAGCAGTAAGGTTTTCCAACTCAACCTTTCTAGTAGGAACAGAAGTATATATATATCCATGGTTGTTCTACCGTCACTATTCGATGCCGAAGGAATCGAAATCACATGTATCACAGGTATGTCCTCCTTCAAGACGTAGGCAACCTTTTTTGTAGTTAGAAAAAAATAGCATCTTTTGTTGCCAACACTTGAAGTGACTACCGTGAAACTTATACGGTTTGTTGAAATCAACAGCTGTTTCAGACACGGTAATTTCTTCGGTAGTCATGGTGTTTTTCAGAAACGTTTTAAAGAGATTACCGGGTTGAGTCACGACCAGGTCGCTCTGTTTAAGATGTTTTGCGGCACTACCCAAGTTTGTGCAAGGTAGACTAACAACTTAGCTGCCTCCAAGATAAAACAACCTAGTTTAATGTTCAATTACGTATTGCACAATATGTTATTGTTCGAGAATATACACCTAAAAAATATGGTTTAATCGTTCGATTAAAACCACTATATATGGTATCGCAGACCACTTGAATTGAAACTGAAGGGACAGAAAGGAGTAGAAGAAGAATGACTCGTCAACACAAGTCGAAGGAGGGAGAAGAAAGGAAAATCACAGGAATCATCAATTGTGAATTTTGGTGTGTAAAAAATGAGTGGGGCGAGCTCACCTTTTATAGGGAGAGTTCATAACAAAAAACGAGTGACTTAAGTTAATCCTTAAGCAACTGCGTTTCTGTTTCTTAGTTGGATATATCTCGAAATACAATTATCAAATATATCACCTTTAACCAAACTCAAATACAATTAACAAAGTTAATGATTAAGATGAGTAATAATTGTTAAAAATTTAAATGCAAAGTAAAAGAACATATCTGAGAGAAAAATAAAATAAAAGACTCCGTAAATGATCAAAAGGAAGAAGTGGAAGACAACTGATGTGAGGTGAAGAGGGAGAAATAATTGAAGACTTGTTTGACTAGATAGAAGAACAATATTTAGACAATTGACAATTTTTTTTTGTGATGTCTGGGGTTCGAACCCCGGACCTTTCATATATTATGTATTGTCCTTACCAATTGAGCTAAGCTCAAGGAGACTGACAATTGTTTGGTATTAGAGTGTGTGCAAAAAAAAAAGAATTTGTTGAAGAAAAAGATTGGTAACTAACAAATGTTTGTTACGAGAATAAAATAACCTATTAAATTTACTTGAAAGAGAAATTTTGTGCCAAAAAACAGGAATATATTGGTGAATTAAATGAGGGTAAAGTACAAAAACACACTTCTCTATTTTAGTGTTAATATTTTAAAACGACACTTAGCAAGAAACTGATAGAGTAAAATAGATTATAGATAAATGTCTCAATTTTAAAGTCAACAAATCATTAATTAATATTTTAAAAAATAAAATAATTACTGTATTAAGGCCAACAAATTTAGATGTACTCATAGTTGAATCTTGACTAATACTACTACAAATCTTAGGCAAGAGTCAAAATCATTAGTTAGAAACAAATCAATCATAATCCATAAATGACCACCAAATTCTTCATAGACCCCACTTTCCTTTCCTTCCTCAACCAAAACTCCAGCTAAGACGGCACCTCCTTCATTTATTTATACAGCTCAAAAAAAGTTCAACAACAAAAACAAAATCACTTATCTTGAATAATCGATTATTTATTCTCCTAACTTCTAACTTTCTTTACATCATCCAAACAACAATGTCATCACCAAACAAACCCAAACCCTTCCTCCCTTGGAAATCTCGCATTTCAATTTCATTCATAACTGCTTTAACAGACGCTTCACGTCGCTCTAACGGCACCGTTAACCGCCGTTTTCTTAATTTCTTAGATCGTAAATCTTCCCCTAACGCCATCCCTGTTAACGGCGTTTCCACCAAAGACGTTATCGTTAACGCCCAAAATAACGTTTGGTTCCGTCTCTTCACACCCACCGCCACCTCCGCCGCCGGAGATAGCACCGACACCAAACCCGCCACCCTTCCGGTGATCATTTTCTTCCATGGAGGTGGATTTACCTATCTCACCCCTGATTCATTTGCTTACGATGCTGTTTGCCGGAGATTCTGCCGGAAAATCAACGCCGTTGTTGTCTCCGTCAACTACCGACACACACCGGAGCATCGGTATCCATCGCAATACGACGATGGAGAAGCTGTTTTGAAATATTTGGATGAGAATAAAATGGTTTTACCGGAAAATGCTGACGTGTCAAGATGTTTCCTCGCCGGAGACAGTGCCGGTGCAAATTTGGCACACCATGTAGCGGTTAGGGTTTGCAAAGCGGGGCTCCGGGAAATTCGGGTTATCGGGTTGATTTCGATCCAGCCGTTTTTTGGCGGGGAGGAGAGGACGGAGGCGGAGATTAGGCTCGAGGGATCGCCGTTGGTGTCGATGGCGAGGACTGATTGGATGTGGAAAGCATTTTTACCGGAGGGATCGGATCGAGATCATGGGGCGGTTAATGTATGTGGGCCGAACGCGGAGGATTTGTCGGGTTTGGATTATCCGGATACGCTTGTTTTTATTGGTGGATTTGATCCTTTAAATGATTGGCAAAAGAGGTATTATGATTGGTTGAAAAAATGTGGGAAAAATGCTGAGTTGATTGAATATCCAACCATGATTCATGCTTTTTATATTTTTCCTGATTTGCCTGAATCTGGTCAATTGATTATGCAAGTCAAGGATTTCATCAGCAAAGTGTCCAATTCTAGATTATGATTTTTGTAGTAATATTATTATCTTTATTAATAATAATGAATTCATAGTTATGTGGTAATTTGAGGTTTGATGTACTATTAGTAGTAATTATGGACCACAACATATGAGATGTTTAGGATATTTTAGTTTAAGGAGAATGCTAAATTAATAAGTATAATTTGAGTGATCTTAATTGTTATGTTTAGTGTTCACATTTTGGAAGTTTTATGTAGTTTGTATTGAATTTATAATCTGGGTTGGCATGATTTGATGATTAGTTTGGTTATGCATGGTTTGGAATTGACATACTCGAGCCTAATCTCCGCCTCCGTCCCATGACTTGATGATTAGTGTTGTTATGCATGGTTTGGAAACCTTGTTTAGAATAAGTGTTGTTACTACCCCACTTGTGCACTAATAGTCAATTTCTTGATTTTGTGTCAGAGGTAGGTGATGACAATTTTGGTTAAAAGATTTTTTGGACAATGTTGGGTGGGAAGATAAAACAGTTGGAGATTTCCAATAACTTCACTCTTGTAATAACCACCAATCTGTTTTTGATCTCCACCTCACATCATTCCAATAACTTCACTCTTGTAGTAACCAACCACCAATCTGTTTTTTACCTCCACTCACATCATCATGTTTGACTGTTTTACAAATTAATATGCTGATACAATTTGGTAGTGATCCAAGAGTTAAAATCCTCTCTATTTCCTACGATAAATGACAATGTCCATTACTATAGTTCATGATATAAATGCACATATTTCTAAAATATATGACATTAATTAGTAGGGGTGGGCATGGTTCAGTTCGAGATGAAAACTGAACCGAACTGAACTAAATTGTTCGCTAAATTTAAAATAACTGAACTGAACTGTTTGCATTTCGAACTGAATTGAACTGTTTCAAACCGAATTGAACTGTTCCGAACTGAACTGAACTGTTATTATTAATACCTTTGAAAAAAATATGAAAAAAAACAAATGAAATTGAATTCTAGTTACTGAACTGTTTCGAATCGAACTGAACTGTTTTGAACTGAACTGAACTGTTTCAGTTCAGTTTCAGAACTGTTAGTAATGGTTCAGTTTTTTTTTGGTTCAGTTTTTGGTTTTTTTGCCACCCGTATTAATTAGACATTTATACACAAAAACTATAGTAATGGAGATTGCCATTTATCTTAGGAAATAGAGAGGATTTTAACTCGTGATCCAAAGTGGGGAAAGACTTAGATGTAATCAAGTACGAACACTTTTCAAATTAGACGTATTTCGGTGTCGGACACATGTTATGTTAGATACCGACATTACACCGATACATATAATAACACCGAATTATGTAATATTTTTTTAAATTATTAGTGGTGTCGACGTGTCAGTGTCTGTGTCGTGTCTGGTGTTCATGTCCGTATTCGTGCTTCATAGTTTGGGTGTCATTGGGTGCCATTGGAGCTAGGTTAGATGTTGAAGTAAAGTGATGCGGCAGAAGACGACGAGGCCTCTTGGAGGGTTTACTTACAAACACTTTGATGATAAAGTTAATTTGTGAATGTGGGTTAGAGGTTTTGTGATTGGAAATGTGTGTTTGGCTTTAGTCAGGAACATGGCGTAAAGTACTTTAGGATATTTGAAAATATTAAGAAAAAATAGAATACCATAGAAATCGATTAAATACAATAGAAGCTTGGGGTGCAATCAGTTGTTTCATACCGAGTATTTTTTATTTGGGTAATATACAAAACAAGATTATCACAATGAACCCTAATACATAAAAAGTAAAATAATGAAACATTTCGTAATATTTAAGGGATGCGTGCAATCAGTGAGCAGCATCCTAAGTTTGTCAGAAGTTGCTGTTGCACCCAGTTGAAGTGGTGAATCCCTTAATATTATCAACCTTCCAACAGTCTTGGATATGTGCTTGATGGCACTATGGCAGTCTTCACACACGCGCAAGTTTTTCATGACACAGATTGGTCAGAATTCCGAAAGCTACAATTAATTTTTCACTGTGATACTTAAACATACGTTCCTTCTCTTCCTCTTCCATGTCATGCAGAACTAATTTTGTTCTCTTTCTCTGGATGGGAACAATCCCCAACTGAGAACGTATGAATCTTGTTTTGTACCTCAACCCAACTATATAGCCAGGTACTTTCTGTACACCAACATCCTTCATCTTTGATCTCATCTTATCAGCATCAACCCATCTGCCCGAGGCTGCATATAGGTTTGAGGATGATAAAGATGTTTATGTTTATTGAAGATGATTGTGATTTATTTGAATTCATTTTGATGATGATTTTTTAAAATTTGTGTTTATTTATGAAGTTGATGATGAACAACAATGAAGACGATGATTTAGATTAATTAGATGTTTATTATATTTTAAAAGATTAAAGAAATTATTGTTTACTGAATTAAAGGAATTAGAAATGATATGTATAATAAAATGGGAACTTCTACCGTACACCTTATAAATTAAGGTGTACGGGTACTCTGCTTCAAAAATTTATAATTTAACAATCATTTTATGAAATAATTAAGCTATGCCATATCATTAGTCGCAAAGCCGCATAAGCAAAATTGACTTCAAAATAGGATGTGGGGTCAAAAATGAAGAAAACTTAAGAGATACATTCTAAAGAGAAGTTCTAACATGGTCACAAGACCAAACAAATAGTGTTTGGTCACACACATAAACAAATATTTTTTTAATGATAAAAAGAAAATTGATAAAAAGATAATTAAATATTTTAAAGATAATCTTCTCATGTGAGTGTATGTAAAGACTATTTATTTAGTACTGTGACCATGGAAGAATAGCTCTGAGACACAAGAGATCCGAGTGTATCAAGGGTACTCAAAGAAGCAGAAACCCAACATAAACAGAGAGAGAGATGGAGTGGCTTTGAAAAAACAGATAACTAACCAAACACAAGGAAACAAAATCATCACACTTCCTGAAGAAGCCACGTAGGCACCTCCAAGAAACAACAAAAACAGCCAACCTGGTCCAAAATCAACCAAGTGAAAGAAGCATGGAACTCCACCACAGAAGCCATAACCTTGTCATGCCACACATAAGGACCACCTAAACCTGCAGTCCACATAGAACTCTATTGAGACCAGCTGAGGATTGATTCCACCACACACTCATAGTGGGAACAAGAATGCCCAGGATGCCTCCCAAAGAACCACTGCCATGAGGAGAATTGAATCTTGTCCGCCAAGCGATCAACATCTATATTCTTACATGAAAAGATAAGATCATTACGATCCTTCTCAACCGAGCTCTAGATCAAAGTCAAACCACGCCTAATCCTCTCACTCCATATAACCCTCCTAAATGCCTCCAAGGGACCAGACAGGTCCTTCACAAGCATTTCTTAGATTTTTTCTTCATATTATTTGACTTCTTTTATAACAAAAGATCTAAAATAGATTAATTTATTTTCAAAAATAATTTGTAACGAATAAGCATTTAATTTGTTTCCTTTGGAAATGCACACCATGATACACACTTCATTCACAATAGAGGCATTGGCATTGGCATTTGATGAGACTTGGATTGGTCCAAAATCACTTACAAATTTACATCTAAATATATTTCACCATCTCCACACTATCTGGAGCCTTATAGAGGAAGATGCAGTCATTTTAGAGTTTTCAAATTGCCCACAACACAAGATATAAAATGAACGATATCCTTGATTCAACGTCATCCACCTGTTCCAATAAGCATCGAGAAAATTAAAGAAAGATTATTCAATGTAACAAACACCATCCCTAGCCATGCATAAATTGCATACCAAACTGCGGAGATAAGCCCACAAAGAACAAAACATGTGAAGTATTTTTTTAATAGAAAATTATATATATAAAAAAAACAAAGAAGAGATACAATATAAGAGTCGCCAAAGAAATCTATGGATACAAAACAACAAAGGAGAGTACAAGTTGTACTCAAATAAAAAGGAAAACATCACAAAAATAATAATCCCAACAAGAAGGTGAAGTCCTAGCTCCAGACGGCAAAACGGCCTTCGGCCTCTCGAAAGCACCACCTCCGATAAGCAACCTAACTGAAAAGAACATTTGAAAACTTTCAAAATAAGAAAAATGAACACTCCCAGGTGGGGTTGGCAAAAACGTCGTCCTTGTTTCCAGGGATAGTCATACCTGGACTTACCCCCCATCGCCCTACTCTATTAGCTCCAATATAAAATCAAGGCCAATTTCCACTCATAATAGGTACATGATGTATGATTTTTTTCTTCGAAGGAACCATTTTCAGAAAGAAAAACAAGTGGAAAGTTGATTCCACATGTGTCCCATAGAGAGCCCATGATGCGACTGAAGATATAACAATTACCTTCATAAGAAAAAGATTAATTCTAGTGGAAAGTCTATCCAATAACATTTGCTAAGAGATGACACATAAATTATATCAAATTGTAAAAAACTACCATTTATTTTTGTTAGAGTTCCGAGAGAGCGGAGACTAGAAGCGACAGAAACACCACATCGTCGTTTAAGACCTTAAGATATTCAATATATAAGTTATGTCTTTTATATATCTATCATTTATCTCATTCAAAATAGATGTAAGACTAACCATTCACACTTGAACAAAACGGTTTTATTATATTACCATCAACTTGAACATTCATTAAAAGGATGAAAAGAACTACATAATTGATTATTCACACACATTTATTATCACAACCAATCAATATATTTAAATTAAAAGTAATCATTATAGCTTAATATATGATAATATAGGCAATTATTGACTTGTCTCAAGTTTTCAAGTAGAAAGATAAGTGGTCTATAAAGTACTAGTGTAGCAAGCCCAATAAATGCAATACGACATATCATTGTCCTGATGTTGACGACTCCACAATATCATTGTTTTCTCCTCCACCTGCCACTAAAGGTTCCTGGTTCTTTCTAACTCTCTCCTGCAAGTGTTTTACCCACTTCCAAGTTGTTGGGTCCTCCTGAAAATAATATCAAATACGAAATTATGTAAACAGACTAAACAATGAGAATCAACTCTTTTTAAAGGCAAAAATAACTATTTCAAGAGACTAAACTCCTCTAGTTACTATCTTAAAGTTATAGGATGCATTATAACCTTAGGATTAATTTAGTATTAACATTTGATGTGAAAGTGACTAAAATTGGAAAAATTGAAGTTTGCTGAATCTATCAAAATTAGGGCCCGAATGGTGCTGTCTAGGGCCTGAATTTGAGTGATGTTTTTTTTGTCTGTTGGTTCGGCAAAAATCGGTGGCCGAATGGAGGAATTCGGGGCCCGAATTTTCCAGGAGAAAATATAACAGAAACGTATTTTTGGGCTGAGATTTTGTTCCAATTTATGAGGGATACTTTTACTATAAATATAGACTTTGTATCAGAGTAAACCTTGAGATAGAGGGGGCTGAAACAAGGGTTT
>Ga0228711_1009255_pt1 | contig 13457 bp, 10 predicted proteins | sample MedpolnodulmetaG_2_FD_177996 | JGI IMG/M metagenome (GOLD analysis project Ga0228711, IMG submission 177996) | Root nodule microbial communities from Medicago polymorpha collected in Santa Monica, California, United States - brown nodules | ecosystem: Host-associated > Plants > Roots > Nodule...
TTATTTTGATTTTTTTTTTTTTTTTAAGGAAACATATGTTAGAATTTTTGTTAATTTGAACACCATAGTGCATAGATTTTTTTTTTTGTAAGATTCATTGTCTTCGCTGTGCACACTTTCTATATGATCTGAAGTTTTTAATTTTGTTCACATAAATTGCAGATTTGACAATTTAGTGAGGAAACCAAGGCTTACATAGCAGAATTTGAATTGGTTTTGGAAGTTGAGGGTGGATTTTGGGGAATAGAAATTGTTATCGGATGGGTGAAGTGAATTCAATAAGTGATAGTTATTAATTAGTGGAAATTGAAGAAGATTGAGTTGGACTTGAAAAACAAAGAAAACTTAATGAAGAAACCGAAGAATTTTAGGATTTGGCCGGCAGTGTTGTATTATATAACAACTTCACTGACTAAGGTTTACTCAATCCAACAATTTGTGAAGTTAAAAAGATATCAATCACAATACAAGCACCATGAGATTTCAATCCATTGTCCTTATCCTCTTTATTTTATTTGCCTCATTGGCCACAAATCAAGCATTACGTAATTCTAGCCGCGTCGACATCAATGATCCACATGTGATCGATATTGGTAATTTTGCTGTTACTGAGTACAACAAGCATAATAATGAGGCAAAACTGATTTTTGAGAAAGTAACCAATGGTGTAGTTGATACCGTGGATGATGTGATGAAATACCGTCTCACCCTTTCCACTAACAATGGTTCAGTTTCTTACAATTTTGGAGCCATTGTGTTGGAGAAACCATTGGAGCACTTGAGGAACCTCATCGCCTTTGCACTTATTTCTCGTGCTTAAATTATCAAATGTTGCTTTTTATATGATCATATAGAAATAAAACTTATATTTTGTATTTCATAAAGGTTTATAGATCTAAAATATATGATATGATTGTTTAACAATGTTTAAACTTTCCTGTGGTTATGACTTTTGGAATAGTTTATAGTTATTTTGGCTCCACCTTCATGAACTTCGAAACCTAATATCTTAAATTGCATGATTAAGAATTAGTGGCACACACATTGTCTTGTTGCACCGTAGCTTAGTGTTTGGTTTTCATTTTCTCTGCTTTTGCAATTCCCTCCTCATTTTGTGTTTCTATTTATACTCAAAATTAGGTTAAGACATGAGGAAGATGCCAATTTAATTTGTAGGGTTGGAATTTGTTACAAAAACGCAGAGGTGCAAAGTTGAGAGCTCAAAATGGTAAAAGAAAAAAGAAAACAACAAGATAGTAAAAATGGGAGGATGTTCAAAATGTAAAAACACCCTTGGAGTGTTCTTCAAAATCTCAATCTCATATGTATCTGATGCTATTGGTTAACAACTAAGTGAATTGACTTTTGTCAAACTAAAGCTGGTGTGCGCATGGCCGACCCAATCAAATTAAAGGCCCTGTTTCATTATTAAAAATGGATCATTAATAAAAAAAATGCATTTTTTTATAAAAAGAGTCATCCTTTTTATTAAAATAAACGCGACATTTTCAACATTTTATGGATCTTTAAATTTTCAAATATATAAAAAAAGTCACTATTTTAAATGTGATTTTAAATGAAGTTAACTTTCTCACACTCTTGAAAGAAATAGTTGTGATGAAATTCTTATCTAATCTAGAACTTGATACTTCTTCTTCCTGAGGGCCCGTGGTTCACACCTCTCCTCCATCAAGACTATCGGACCTCTTATTTGCGGATTTTGTGGGAACTTTATTTCGTAGATTATAGTCCTTTCTTTTTTGTTTTGCCGTTTCGCTTTTTGTTTTCTCTTAGCTTTATAATAAAAATAAAAGTAAACTTTAACAAATCAAATTCATTGCGTAAAAGAAAACCCAACTCAAAGTCATTTTAACTTATTTAACAAATCAAATTCATTGCGTAAAAAAAAAACCAACTCAAAGTCATTTTAACTTATTTAGAAATAATTTCATTTTCAATTAAATCCACAAACACCCACTTTAGCTTTCAAAAATGAGAAAAACTCACACGCAATCAATTTGGGTCTTCCTATCATGGTCGGGACGGATTTGGACAGGTGTCCACGGGTACAAGTTTTATTGTCATGCCTAATTATAAGTGATAAAATGTTTAGTTAATTATATAAAAATATTAGACTGATCTTGGGCCAAGCCGTGAGTTTAAAACATAAACTGACAATCTTTAGACTGATCATTGGCCAAGCCGCGAATTTAAACCGTAAACCGACAATCTTAATAGCTAAAACCACAAACACCAAAAAACAGAAAATTGATCTTTATGCCCTTGGATTGCTCACATGCCCCTTAAAAACCCTAGTCACTGGGATTGCTAACAAACCCCTTAAAAACCCTAATATTTCCCACTCGATTCCTTACTCAGAAACCTATCGAACATATCTTTTGCTTTTGTTTGTTATTCGGGGTTAGGACCCGATTGTTCAATTTTTTTATTTTTTAACGCTTGGAACTTATGAACCTATCTCATGTTAGGATTTGATCCACACTTACATAAACCCAAAAAAAAAATGTTATAAACACAATACACACGGGTATCCAAAACCCGATGTACTAGGTTTCACAAACATTTTAGAACATAACGCTAAATCCCCAAAATCTTTCATAGAAAACGTTAATATAGATCAAATTTTTCACACAACACATATAAATCAAACCTAAATATTAAGGATAAATGTTTCATGAACTACATTATAAATGAAGCAATCGATCAATTTTGTTTTAAACTAAGATCGGAATAGTTTACCTATATGAACCTTAATTTTAAGAGTAATGAAGTTGGACCCACCAAGTAAACATTAAATGTCCACATAAACAATTTTTAATTAAGTTTGCCAAAAAGAAAGGTAAAATCGAGTTTGCTGAAATGAAAGGTAATGATGAAACTATTTCATGACTTATATCAATTTATTGAAGAAAAAAAGCTTAAAAAGAATAATTTGTTACAAACACCTAACTTAAATGACCGCGAATCTGGCCTATTTTACTTACCATGATGAAATTCATTTTGTTTTAATAAATAAGTCATAAAAAATAATAATTTCTCCGAGACTCAAAACAAAACCTCTCATATGAGGCAGTTTTAATAATTTTTTTATAAGCCATAATAAATAAATGCAAACTTCAAGTGGTTATTTTATTGGGAAAAAGTGCTTTTTTTTGTTGAAAAACTTCAACAAACGGGCAATAATAATATCTATCTTGCTATCAGTTTTCAAATAGGAAAATTGTTGTTCACACAGTTGAGAAGGCTGAGAAACATATGTAAAAGACGAAATTGCTCATCGGCAGTTAACTGTCGAGGATTTTCTAAACTGGCTGCAGTTAACTGCCGAGAAAAACCTCGGTAGTTAACTGCAGAAAAAAACAATTATGTAGACAGTGGGTTCTGCATAATTGTAAACATTTCGAAGCCATTTTTTCAGGCATTTTTTACCTGTAATTAAACCAAAACATTTCCAAATGCAATATAACTCATACAACATTTAAACTCAGTGATAAACAAGAAAAATACAATATCTTTTACAATTGTCCATAATTAAATCAAACCGACATTTGGTTCAAATTACACAAATGTTTGAAATTCATCAAAACGTTACATAGTGTCCATAATTAAACAACTCATTACATATCATTAAATTAAACAACACATTCAACACAATTGCATATGGAACGAACATACATATATAATATATTATTTTCCACCATATTCCGAAACATAAATCCGATGTCGCTAATGTCTTCAATAAGCCAAGGCATATAGCTTGCCGTTTTCCATGCGTATTCTTCTCTATCTTCTCCTAGGTCTATGCATGACATTTGTTCAAACAAGTGACGTGTATATTGATTTTCACCAAGATGCTCAAAATAAGTGTTAAGTTGTGCCTTCAAATCATCAAGAGAGTCGGTCGGCGATATCATAACCTTAATTGTCTTTTTAAAAGCGGAGTACCTAACCCAGCCTTCAATTTTTGCAACCTCAGACATGTTTCACTTCACAAAAGCTTTATGAAAAAATCATACATTAGGATGAAATTAAATGAAATGTAATAACGAATAAATCAAATGCGTAAACATTAATAACGAATAAATAAGTATTGCACCTAGTTTCACCACATAAAAGTCATATTATCATATATTTCAAAATAAATTACATAATGTTACTTATATATTGGCCACAAAAAATTGGCGTTACAATTTCGACCCCAAAATATACGTTGGTGTAATTTCTACCAAAAAAAAGACTAACACCGACAAAAAAATCACCCATTAAAGACCAAGTGATTGGGGAAGATCGAGTGAAATAGAATCTTCCTCATCTTCCGCAATAACTTCAAATTGTTGCTTTGGTTTTTCGGGAGTGTCCAACAAAATAAGTATAGTCGTGCTCCTCCAACTTCGAGATTAGATATTGCAACGGCCTCTTGTCACCTCTATTTACCTTCCATATTTGTTGACGTTCATTGTACACTTGCTTGATATTTGTCATGCAATGTGGTCTTTTGTTCTTCAAATTTATCAAAATATTTCTTGGAAGCATCTTGCTCTTGGTCAAGTCACGTACAATCTTCTTGTCGTCCTCCTTTAATCTACCAGCAAGAATGTGTCCTTCTAAAGCCGGCTCCATCACATGGTTGTGAACTCCATTAAGAATGTTCAATCCCCATTCATTTGTTTTCCTACTAAGATATCCACTAACCATGAACAAGCACCCACATTTTCTTGAGCCCGTTGTCGCATGCTTCGGTTTTTTTTCCAGCACTTTGTGAGCTCCACTCCTTTCACACACTAGGCACAACACTGGATTGACCAAGCTTGATCTTTGTGTAACAATTGTAAATCCTGCCCTATTTGCTTGACGACGTGCCCACTCAAGCAATTCTTCTCTATCTTTTCACTTAATGTCGTCTGAAAAAAACCTAGGCGTGTCAACTTCGTGGGCATGAAGTGGGAGGACACCGGAGTCAACATTTTTAGAAGCTTCAACATGGACGGAAGCTCCATCAATGTTTGGTTTGACTACAACCTTAGGCGGTTTGACATCTCCGGAAATTTCGACAAAATTTGATTTTGTCTCTCCCGAAACATCTTCTGCGTTCTCTACCATTACTATAATAAAACAACACAAAAATATAAATTAACAACTAACTAATGCATAAACATCAATGCCATAATGAATTAAAACAAAAAAAGGAAAAAATTTTTGAAAAATTGGCAATAGCTGCCTTTTTTTCGTTGCGAAATTTTTTTCACAAGTAATCCTCGGCAGTTAACTACCGAGGTTTTCCTCAGCAGTATACTACTGAAATATATCTCGGTAGTTAACTGCCGAGGTTTCCCATGACAGAGTTCTACGTAACTGACGTAAAAACCCATAATAAATGCAAAAAATCAACCGATTAAAATGCTCAATACTTGTTTTTTTACGTCAAAAGTGTGTTGATACCTCCTATGCTTGATGCTTCAATGATTTTGGAGCAAGATTTGATGAAAAAAAATTGGATTTGGGGATTGGAGGAAAGAGGAAAGAAAGTTGATGATGAAATAATGTGTAGGGGGAGCAGGTGGCTGTTTCATCTCATGAAGCATTTTTTTCGGCAGTTAACTACCGAGGTTTTTCTCGGCAGTTAACTGCAGCCGGTTTTTGAAAACCTCGGCAGTTAACTGCCAAGGGGCAATTTCATATTTTACATGTGTTTCTCAGCCTTCTCAAATGTGTGAAGGGGCAATTTCCTTCAAATATTTGTAATTTTATAGTAAAAAAATTAGAGAAAATTCCTGTTTTTTTTAAACAAAGATTTTTTTTTCCTATGTTAGTCTTTAAGAGAAATTGCTAAGAACACTTTCTTTGATGTTCATTCTCCTATTTGGTCAAACTCATGTGAATCTTTACACTTTATGTCATACTTGTTTATAAAGTGTGATAATCAAATGGATTTCATCCAATAAGAAATAAGTGCTAGAGAGAGTTTTTGTCTTACTTAATAAGAATAATGCATAATATATGCAGGGGCCGGGTTCAAACCCCAGACACCACAGTCATTAGTCATCGATTTTTTTTCTTTTTAACAAATAAAATGGATATAGTTAAGCATGCAGGTCTATTTAAACCCATATATTTAACCTCATCACACGAGTTTGTTATTCAAAATTGGAAAACGGAGAGACGCTTGTGAAGGTACGACTACTACTGCTTGCTTATTGCTTTCTCTATCGTCATTTGTATATGTGATATTTAGGGTAAGGAAACAACTGCATGCATTGTTTTTTTGTTCGAAATACGATATTTAGGGTAAGAAGATGATACCCTAATCCAAAACCCTTCAAAATCTATGAAACACTGACACTCCTTAGATTAGACACTTCTCTGATTAGACGTGCTTCGATGTTAGATATGTGTCGTGTCCGACACCGACACAACACCAACACACATAATTAACAACCCAATACCTCCAAGGACCTGTCTTTGATCACTAGACCTAACTCTTGGAGTTATGAATTGATATAATAGTGATACTTTTCCTCTGATCACTGTTATAAATAATTTTTTCCATATTAATTTTTGTTTATAACAATGACCAAAGAGAGTAGCTAATAGCTGTTACCACCAGATCTTCTCTTTTTTCTTTTGCAAGTGGAAAAAAAATACACAAGGCTTCATTAGGTTTTCAAACATTTCCCTGTTTCTAATTTCTTATTTAAGGTTATTTGTTATGGATTAAAAAATGCATAGACTGTTTTCCCTGCATAGACTTTGTTTATCATAAAGAAAATCATTTTTTAAGTTATCAACAATAATTTTCTGGAGAAACTTCTCGAAACAACTTCTTATTTGAAGCATTAGATTTTTTCTTCAAATTCTATTTTTTTTTTTTAAATATGTAACAAACACATAAAAACTTATAAGAATGATTATTTTATTGGAAAAAGTGGTTTTTTGGAAGAAAAAAAAAGAATCTATTGAAATTGACGGAGGGGATAAATTGACTAACTATGACAATTTCGGGAGATTTTTAAAGTTTCGTAAAATTCAGTGGGATTTTTGACGAAAGTTGACCCCATATTTTTTTCTCCTAATGCTTGCAAGGGTGATTAGATTTTTTTTTAAAATTCTTTGTGCTTGCTGCACACGACAACTTTCTATATGATCTGAAGTCTTTCTCCTAATTCCAGTACAGGATTCCCCTTTTTTCCTTTAGTCACTTTGTTTTCAAAGATTTGTAGTAGAGAAAATTCCCATGTTAATATTTGAAAGTAAACAGACAGGCCTTTTATGTAACATGCAACGTGGTTGAGAAAGACATGTGCATGTTACTGATCTAAACTATGTTTTTTTTAAGTAACAGGCCAATAATTTTTTTATTTGTTTCTCATGACAAGTTCTTTATGAGTATTTCATGCCAAAATCAAATCAAGCTTCATTTTCCCCTAAGTTTTACTGTACTATTTTTGTTGTTTTATTCCGGAAAATCTGTACTGGAATTTGTACAACGACTGATTTATGCAGGACAGGTTGAAGAAAGAACTCAAACACAAAAATAAAGAAATGGCAGAGACTCACCTCTACATTATTATAAAGGTGTTGTAAGCTGGCTTTCTGAGAAATTTATTTTGTTTGTCTTTAGAGACAAGCTGTTAACTTCTCGATCAGATTGTATTTATGTTTATACTGATAACACATAATCCTTCTTAGGTAGTACGAGATGAAGACCTTGCAGAACAGATTGGAAAGGATATATGTTTTGATCTCGTAGACCTTGGAAAAGTGGGGAGTTTCTATGTTGAAAAACAGACTCCATTTAACGTTTTCAAGGTATCAATTACACTATTGCCGCGGAAAATAAGAGAAAAACTTAGTCTTGTTAATTTTGGATTGAAGTACAAGCACTAATGTCATTATATATTGACTAAGCCTAATAAATCATAATCAAGAAAAACAGGAGTCATATTTTTTTTTCGTAGAAGAAAACAGGAGTCATATTAGTCCTAATAATTACAAATACGACCAAATATGTACCGAGAATACTCCTTTGATGAAGTGTCGGTCGATCTATTTGTGTTTGATTCTATCATGTTATACTGGGTCTGGTGCAATGTAATGGACGAGTTATCATCACAGAGTAGCCTCTATTTTGAGATCATCAAGTATGATCTTCTTCTGCTGTAAATATATTTTATATTGTATAATTATTTGTATGGATTGTATTCGGCCCGTTAATTAGGCTTATTTAAACAGTTTAGTGATTATAGTCTAATTACTTTTGAAATAGTATTCTGAAAATTATTCGCTAATTCTACATTTCACATAACACCTCACAGACACTATGAGTCGTAGCTCAAAATCATGCCTTTGCACTTGATCTTGCTACCACATTTAACTTTTCCTCCATGTCACTGAGTTTGATCCCACAAACTGATGGTATTGGGCCTTCTCTACCAACATATAAAAGTCATAATGTTTTAGTTGGAAGAAGAAAAAAAATATCTCATATGAATCTCTGGTTTTGATGCTTTTGATTTTGTATTTTATAATTTATGAAGTTGGTGATGATTATTCAACAGATGTGTTATTTTTGTAAATTTGATTTTTCTGTTTAATTGCAACTATGTAGGAAAGGGTTGCAAAAGAGTTTGGCATAACAGCTCCAGTCCAGCGCTTTTGGGTATGGGCAAAGCGTCAAAACCATACATATCGCCCATATAGGCCATTGACAGACATTGAGGAAGCTGGACCTGTAAATTCATAAGATCTCTTGAAGCTTTTCAATATTTTTCTGCTTTGTGAACCTTGATTTCAAACTCTCATTTTATGACTTTTTCATCTCTGATTGTTGGCTTTTAGGCAAATGTTATGTTTATGTTTAGTCTGTTCCTGACGTTTTATATCAACCTACTATTATAATGATCGGTAATGTTGGTTGCTTTAGATTTCAGTTTTTGGGCCAGGCCAACAGTTAATTTTACCTGTTTTAGCTTTGTTTATTTTTGCCATTTTAATTTCTCTTTAAATGTAACACTTGCAAGTGGTTTTGTTTTGGATCCCACAGTTTTTTTGTTCTAACGCAGCACACCGATTTCTTTATGATTTGAAGTTGTTCCTTTTTATACTCATTCTGATTCAAATTGCAGGTTGGACAATTGATAAAGGAGATAAACCAGTTTGACAAAGCAGAATTTAAATTGTTTCTGGAAGTGGAGCCTTGGCTGGTAACTTTTATATTATGAATCTATGAAGTTGTATACTATTTTGAAGGCATGAAATTAAAGCACATGACTGTGCTGATGAACTACATTATTATATAGGACTTCTGTTCGATTGCACCACTCAATAAGAGAGAGATATTACTTTTCTTCAAGTTATATGATCCTAAAAAAGAGAAGCTAAGGTACTGATTAATTTCTATTATGATTTTAACATATGTTGGGGTAAAAGGTTGACCTTAGTTGATGTCAGATGTATTTCCCTTTGATGGCAGTTATGTTGGAAGGCTCTTTGTGAACTGTAATGGTAAGCCATCAGAAATCTTAACGAAGTTAAATAAATTGGCTGGTTATGGCCCTGATGAAGAGATTGAACTTTATGAGGTTGGTTTGGGTTTTCTGATTTATTCTAGTTATACAACTGCATAATTTTTTTTAAATTGTAGTGAATCCTTGCATGTTTAGAAGCCATATGCTTTGTTATTAAGTTTAGGTCAATTGGTCATGGTTTCGGTTATTTAATAACTAAGCCTGCGTAATGGCGAATAAAGTGCATCATGTTCTTTAAAAATTAATCAGTCTTGCATATGACTTACCAGAAGGGAAAGGGCCTATTCTAATGACATATTCCAGTTCTGAATCTTCTGATCCCTATGAGTGACATTAATCATGTAGTGTTACTGAGTTAATTGTGCCTATTGCTGTGCAGGAAATTAAGTTTGAACCAAATGTCATGTGTGCGCCTGTTGAAAAGAACTCAACATATAAAGAAAACCAGGTATTGTACATACCCAGTTGATCCTCATTGCGTTATGTTAGTTTTCTTTTTTTAAGGGATCATTGATTTTCTAATTTATTTGTTTTTCCATGAATGCAGTTAGAAAACGGTGATATTATATGCTTTCAAAAAGCTTATGCTATGGATAATGAGAAACGTATCCGTTATCCTGATGTGCCTTCATACATGGAATATGTGCACAATAGTCAGGTATTTTCTTTTTTGAGGTTTAATATCAAAGGCAAATTATTTTGCTGATTTGATGCAAAAAGGAAAGCTACCCATTTATTCTTATCCTTTTCTAGGCTTTAACTTGAATTAAACTTTTTTTGTTATCTTGTTTAGGTTCCTTTTTCTTCCTTAGCCAAAAAATCCAACGATGAAGAATCATTGGAGGAGCCAAACGAAAACATTATAGCCAAAGAAATGGATGTGGACATAAACATTGAAGCTCAACAGTCCAAAGGGGACACAGAGACCACTCATGATGAAGGTACCAACAAATTCAACACTTCAAAATTAGTCAGCATAGATTTGGAAGAATTTGATGCTATGGTAGATGAGGATGTCATTGCTGCAATCGACCAAGTTTTATCAGAAGGGATTGCTATTTCCTTAAAATCCCAGCATTCTGCCCAAGGACAAGAAGTCTCGAAACTGGATCCCAACCTCCCCGAGCAACTTCTTCAGGAATTAAGGGATATTGCCTTTAAAGGAGACTTGGTTGAAAAATTTAAAGAAGGTCTCACTCCTAATGTTAACTTCAATGCAGTCAAGGAAAAAATTGACGCTAATGCTGACGTGTTCTCCTCTCTCCAATTAGAACAAGTCAGTGTTGTTGTTAACCTTCTCAACAACATTGTGAGGATGCTTGAAAAGCTTAAAAATTTAAAAAAAGAACGAGACTTAGCCAAGAACGGCACTGACCAAGATAATGAAGCACTGAAGGAGACGAGACAGAAAATATTGACCTCAAAGGCTTCCTTCACAAACCACCAAAGACAACTCAACTCTCTTGATGCTCAGATTGCAAAACTACAAGAAGAAAGGGCCAAAATTGCTGAGATTCAAGATCAAGAGATAGATAAGATTACATCTTTTAACATAGAAGTTAAATCAATTTTCCAGCGCCTCGTTGATGATCAAATCAAGTTGAAAAGTGTTGAAGATCAAATTCCAGAAGCTCAATCTGAATTGGAAAGTTATGAGAAGCTCTTTCAAATCTTCAAGGGAATCCGTCCATTTTGATTTATGAATTTGCTTTTCCTTTTTGGCCATAACATTTTACTTCAATGCCAATTTAACCTACTAGCTTTATGAATATATGAATGTTCCTTTCTAATTTGAAGACTGTTTTTACCAAATGTTGAGATATATGACTAATACTTTTTTAATGGCATATTCAAATTAAGCCACACAAGCACATTGGTTGTTCATGTTACAAGCAAAACACTAATGATATTGTCTTTTGCGTATTCTCAATGTATCACATTTTATTTGAAACACTCAGGAGTTGACCGTTTTTTATGAGAAATGTTTATAAATGTGAAAACTATGGTGGAAAACTATGAAGTACCATTCAATGTATGTTGAGAAGAGACATGCTTGAATTAGAAGCAAAAAAATAGGTGTCTAATTTTTGTAAATTTATTTGCTCTATGTAGAGACACAGCACCAGTTCAATGCACGAGAAAGTGATTGGGGTTTCGGAAAGATCATACCTCTTGGTGTATTATTTGATCCTTCAAGAGGGTATCTTGTGAATGATACTCTTGTAGTTGAAATTGAAGTAACATACAATAAGGATGAGAAAGACAGTGCTGAGCATTTAAGGGTAAGTAGATATTCTTATGTATTTTAAGGCCCAAAATTAATAAAGCCAGGTAGCAACCTAATGTAAATTTTAAGTTTAACTTCTAAACAAATCCGGTGGGCTAATTTGTTATATGATAGATATTTGGTTATTGCAATCAACTTGATGATTATTCTTGACCAAAACTATGTTATTTTCCCTCCCAAATTTGAACTCTGCCCAAACCACTAATTTTTAGATGATTTCTCAATCTGGAAGACTAATTCCAGTAGTGTATTTTGACATAAAATACACTACCGAAGTATGTTTTCGGTAGTGTATTTTAACAAATTTGAACATTTAGGGGGCAGATTGAGAAACTGTCAATTTTTTATTTTGTTCTTGTGAGAAGTTCTTTATGGCTATTTCTCGCCAAAATCAAACCAAGCTCCGTTTGCGACTAACTTGTAATTTCTATTGTGCTGTCTTTGTGGGTTTATTCTGGAAAATCCTAACTGAATTTGGCCAACGGGGGTTATGCAGAAGAGGTTGAAGAAGGACCTGGAAGAAAAAATTCACAAAAATAAAGAATCATTGGAGGAGCAAAACAAAAACATTGTAGCCAAAGAAACAAATGTTGACAAAAACACAGATGCTAAAGAGACAAAAGTGGATATAGAGACCACTCATGATGAAGGTACCAACAAAGCCAACACTTCAAAGTTTGTCAGCAAAGACTTTGAAGAAATCGATGCTATGATAGATGTAGATGCTGTTGCTGCAATTGACAGAGTTTTATCAGACGGGATTACTCTTTCCTTAAAATCTCAGCATTTTGTACAAGGACAAGAAGCCTTGAAACTGGATCCCAACCTCTCTGAGCAACTTCTTCAGGAGTTGAGGGATATCGCCTTTAAAGAGGACTTGGTTGAAAAATTTAAACAAGGTCTTTCTCCAAAAGATAACTTCAACGCAGTCAAAGAAAAAATCGACGCTAATGCTGACGTGTTTTCCCCTCACCAATTAGAACAAGTCGGTGCTGTTGTCAACCTTCTCAATAACATTGTGAGGATGTTTGAGAAACTCGAAAATTTGAAAAAAGAGCAAGACTCGGCTAAGAAGAGCACTGACCAAAATAATGAAGCATTGAAGGAAACAAGACAGAAAATATTGACCACAAAGACTTCTTTCACAGACAAACAAACACAACTTAACTCTCTTGACGTTCAGATTGCTGATCTTAAAGCCAGGCTTGAAAAACTACAAGGTGACAGGGACAAATTTGTTGAGATTCAAGATCAAGAGAAAGATAAGATCACATCTTTGAACAAAGAAGTTAAGTCAATTTTCCATCGCCTCGTTGATGATCAAGTCAAATTGAAAACTGTTGAAGATCAAATTCCGGAGGCTCAAACTGAATTAGAAAGTCATGAGAAGCTCTATCGAATCTTCAAGGCAACCCCTCCATTTTGATTTATGTTTTCGCTTTGCCTTTTTGTCCACCACATTTTATTTCAACGCCAATTTAGCCTTCAAACTTTCTATTTTAATATTATGAATACTTGGCACAAGTTTATTTTAAGTATTGACCTTTTATTCAGATTTAGTAGGCGTTGTTTGTTATTAGAAAACACATTTTCTACTTCAAAAGTTCTTTCCTAATTGGGGGGGG
>Ga0228711_1009257_pt1 | contig 13456 bp, 8 predicted proteins | sample MedpolnodulmetaG_2_FD_177996 | JGI IMG/M metagenome (GOLD analysis project Ga0228711, IMG submission 177996) | Root nodule microbial communities from Medicago polymorpha collected in Santa Monica, California, United States - brown nodules | ecosystem: Host-associated > Plants > Roots > Nodule...
TTGAATTGTGTTAGCTTTTTCTTCTCCTAAAACCGAGTTCATTGATCAGAGTCTGATAGAGTTCAGAGTCTGATGCAATGTTCAGAATCTAAATCCAGCAGATAAGTAAAGTGAGAGAGAAAGAAGAAAGACACAAAGCAATTATATAGGTTTCTTCCACAATCCGGAAGTAGTTCTGTCCTCCTTGCACTTCGAAGGAGAGTTCACTAAAATCAATATCTGATTACAATTTCTCAAGTACAAAAGCAAGAGACTTCAAATTAACTCAAGCACAAAAGCAAGAGGTTTCCTATGCTCAAGCACAACTGCAAGAGACTTCCTATGCTCAAGCACAAAAGCAAGAGACTTCTAATCAAACATAATTACAAAAAAAATGTTTGAGGTTGAACACTTGATATACAATCAGTGGTGTTCACAATACAAATCAGATAAGACTCTTAAGACTCTAGAATTTCTAAGAAATGAACAGAATTACAAAGAAAATGTTTGAGGTTGAACACTTGATATACAATCAGTGGTGTTCATAATACAAATCAGATAAGACTCTTGAAATTCTAAGAAATGAAAGTTGTTAAGAAATTCTAAGTGAACTTTTGATGTGAAAACAAATTTCAGCACTTGTAAAAATTGTTCTAAGAGTCTCTCAAATCTTCAGGTTTTCACTCCTTTATATAGAGGTTTCTTCCACAATCCGGAAGTAGTTCTGTCCCCCTTGCACTTCCAAGGAGAGTTCACTAAAATAAATATCTGATTACAATTGCTCAAGCACAAAAGCAAGAGACTTCAAACTAACTCAATCACAAAAGCAAGAGGTTTCCTATGTTCAAGCACAACTGCAAGAGACTTCCTATGCTCAAGCACAAAAGCAAGAGACTTCTAATCAAACAGAATTACAAAGAAAATGTTTGCGGTTGAACACTTGATATACAATCAGTGATGTTCACAATACAAATCAGATAAGACTCTTAAGACTCTAGAATTTATAAGAAATGAAAGTTGTTAAAAAATTCTAAGTGAACTTTTGATGTGATAACAAATTTCAGCAGAGTTTCAGCACTTGTAATTTTTTTTGTAAGAGTCTCTCCAATCTTTAGGTCTCGAGTCCTTTATATAGAGGTGTGAAAGATACGTTGAGGATTGCCAGCACATCAAAAGAGTCGTTTTGAAGCTTGATCAAATCACCAATGATCTGTTGCTTGATTTGGTTATTGTCCTATGAGGGAACAATTTCAAATCCATTCCATGAATAGAGAATAACCAGCGTAGGTGCAGCTGTATTCTTGTACTATTGCAGACATGAAGAGTGGAGTAGTGGTTGTACAATTGTACTATTGTCCTTTTCCTGCGCTCTTTAGTGGATAAGCATCCAATGCCTTCAAATTCCTCTGAATTAGCCGTTGCTCCAGGCTTCCATTCCTTCTGCAATCATAAGCATTCAGAATAACAACTTCTAACAAACTGAAGCTTCCAATCTTCAGACTCTGATGAACTCCAGCTTTTGATGATCTTAAGATTCTGACGACGTCAGCTTCTGGTAGACAGCTTCTGATGATCTTTAGACGCTATCTTCTTTAGACGCTCTTTTCTTTAGATGCTATCTTGCAAAACAAGCTTCTTTTTGTAAATTCCATTGCTCTCATTTGTTCTTTCAGAGCCTATACTTGATTTAAAGACATTTAAATTTTTGTCTATGGTCCTGCACACTTGAACAAATATTAGCATATCTAATTGACATTTTTAATACTTTGTTATCATCGAAACTCAAAGTGGTATTGTTAAACACATTTTGTTCCAACATACGACACCTTGTATTTATCTTTTAAAAAGTTTAAATAGAACATTATTCTTTTAAAAAAAAAAACATTTTTATTTTAGACTTAATTAATGATTTGGTCCCTTAAGTTATTTGTTGGTTACATTTTAGTCCCATAAGTTATTAACGTTACAATTTGGTTCCTTTAAGTCATCTTCGGTCAACCAAATAAATCTCCACGGTCAAAACCGTTAAGCCAATGTCTAAGGTGGATACACATTGCAAGTTGTCACGTCGCCATTCACATGTACCTATTTAACATTTTGGCAAAAGACTGACGGTGAGGATTTATTTGGCTAACAGATACTAACTTAAGGGACCAAATTGTAACGTTAATAACTTATGGGACCAAAATGTAACCAACAAATAACTTAAGGGACCAAATCATTAATTAAGCCTTTATTTTATTACGGGCCTCTTTTCACTTACAGGGCTGAGCCTCCGGATTCGTAGGAACGACCCTGGCTATGATAGGTGGCTTGACAGCAGGCAAGTGCCTATGAGAATTGCTCCTTAAGTCAACCAAATCCATAAGATGCAGTACCTTAGCCAACCATAGCTTCAAATCATCATACAATGAGTATTAGGTAAATATAATGAAATATAGTAGGCATTTGGCAAGAATTCAAGCCAAAAAAGGTTGGATAAAATTTTGGTCAACAAAGGTTCCTCCTTTGGAGACGAACTTAGTTTATACATTATTTCAGGGAAGTAACTTGTTAATTAGGTCCATAATCATCATATAATGAGTACTTCATAAATAGAATGAAATATAGTAGGCATTTGGCAAGAATCCAAGCCAAAAAAGGTTGGTCAAATTTTGGTCAACAAAGGTTCCTCCTTTGGAGACGAACTTAGTTTAAACTTTATTTTAAGGAAGTAACTTGTTAATTAAGTCCATAGTCATCATACAATAAGTATTACATAAATAGAATGAAATATAGTAGGCATTTGGCAAGAATCCAGCCAAAAAAGGTTGGATAAAATTTTGATCAATAAAGGTTCCTCCTTTGGAGACGAACTTAATTTAAACATTATTTTAGGGAAGTAACTTGTTAATTAGGTCATCATATAATGAGTACTTCATAAATAGAATGAAATATAGTAGGCATTTGGCAAGAATCCAAGGTTGCCCCACTTAGCAGAATGTTATTCAAAGCTTATTTTTGTGTACATTTCCTCAATTAGATTTTGAACCCTATTGTAAACCAGTATACTAAACTCCTCAATTTATTGGATGTGTGTAGGTGGTTTTGTAGACAGGTTCAGGTTAAAGACTAAGACATTGATTGGTTAAGGTTGAAGGGTAGATGCTGAAGCTTTTGAAGCTGGTATTATAGTCTCATTTTCAGAAGCAATTTCAATATTAGCTTCTGATACCAGATTTGAGTCTAGTTCATGAACTACTTCAGAATCAACATCCAGATGTTGAGTTTTCTCTAAAAAAAGTATCCTTTCATAAGCTATGGGGCAAGGGTATTAAGGGGGATATGAAAGTGAGATAGTTCACTAACATCTACCATAGCTAGAGGATCAATTTCATATGATTCGAAGGTAGAGTCAAGTAAGGAAGAGGTGGAGGGTCGAGTTATCCTTGTACTCTTGTTGTAGGTCCTCAATCTGTTCTAGGTGAGCACCAACCTTTTCTAAATCAATGGTTCCTTCTGAATCACTATCAGATTCGGAGGAGGAATGATCAGAAATATCAATGGGTTTTGTTTTCTTTGGGTTAATAGTTTTTAAAGGATTTAAGGTGAGAGGGGATGAAGGCCTTTGTGGTGAAAGGGTTGGTTCAAATCTTTGTGGGAAAGTGGTATGTTCTGATGATTCTTAGGGGGGAGTTTCATGAACAAATTGTGTGGGAGTATTGTGTGAAGACGAAATGGTTTCTGGTGGTGTGGGTGAATAGTGTTTGGGTGATGAGGAATGTGCATCAGTTATAACAAAAAATTTCAGAAACTATACCTTGAGTAAATTCAGCAACAACTTTTGATACTCATTATGAATTCTTAATTTGGTGATGTAATCGTCAAACTTGTCTATAACGTCGGAAAAACCTTTAAAAAAGAAGAAATGGTCTTTGAAATCGAATTTTAGGTCCGGGAGTCGATTATGCCTAGGGAAGGTATTAACATCCTACATCATCCGTAAAAACAACGGTTACCTCTAGTTAATTGTGCAAATTGTTGTTAACTTTTAAAATATTTATTTTTCTTTTATTATTAAATGTGAATTAAAATTCAAATTTCAAATGAAAATGTAATGTTTCTAAGTAGAGAGAAAAAATGTTGTTATTATTGTGTTTGACAAGAATTAGCTCTTGCTCCTTAGTATCTCTAGAAAATGTTTGTGTGTCAGTTGCTTTTAAGAAAAGTGTTGTTTGTTGCGAGGAACGTGATTTAAGAAAATATGTTGTGTTGATTTAGTAAAAAATATTGGATGCCAAAAATTGATCGTTGTGAGTTTGTTTGATGGTATGGTTTAAAAAGATTTTTGGTAATCAATCTAAAAAATGATTTAGCGTAGTTATCAATTTTGAAATATTTGCATAGAAATTGAATTAAAGTTGATCTAACACATAGGCAATTGCTCTAAAAAATATGTTTATTTATGTTGAAAGAAAAAGATAAATAATTCTATTTTAGTACCCATCTTGTCTGATTGAAGGAAGGAAGAATGACAATTCAAAAATGTTAGTAGGAATCCTTAGGCTGATGATCTAACTCCAAAATCTTTTGCTAGCCTACTTCCCCAAATATATTCACCATTAACCTAAGCCACGTTATAACCCTGAAAGATCTCAAAGTGTGTATATAATTTGATTTTAACTGTCTGTCTAGAATTGTCGCAAATTTACATCAAGGTACATTCATGTGAAGACTAGAGTGGGAAAATGCTGTGACCAGCCCTACTGTCTCTAGGAGATACATACTTGTATTATGGAAAAGAGTGTGGTTGAGTGTATAAGTTAGCTTCTCCAAGTCTGTCCCACTTGAGTGTAACGAGGTAAGTTAGTCAATGCTGTAAATGTAATGAATGATGAGGTAAGTACAACTCCGGAAAGATATGTTTTTCTTGAAAAATAATGCAAAGAATAAAATATGTTTTTTCTTTCGTTACTTGAGGACAAACTACAATTTAAGTTTGGGGTTGTGATGACATGTCATCTTATGTTATTCTTAACATGTTTTTCAGTCATTTTCAGTAAGTTTTACCAGCATAACAAATAAGTATTGGAGCAAATTGCCTATAATTTTGGAACATTTGTAATGTTTTGTAATATTTGCAAACTAAAAAAAGACACAAATCCTTAAAATGTTAAATCATTTTTTTTTACTATTATTAGAAAAAATTATTTTTGTATGCGCCTAAACACTATTCAATTAATATTTTGTGACCATATGTATGAATAGTTTGGGAGTACAACTTATGCTCACAAGTCACAAGTATTATTATAGTCAAGTTTAAAGGCATTAGCAACCAGTGAGAAACCAAAGTAAAAAAGTATATTATATAACTCATTCATGGAGACCATCAAATCCATACATGATACGTGTGGTACATATGTGGACGATTCGTATTATTTAGTTAATACATAAGAGGAGAAGTATGTAAGCTAAGCTTCCCCCAGTCTTATTCTTATTCAACATAACATTTATTTGTAATTTGCATGAGGCCTGCATCCGCAACTTCCTCTTCCAACTCTAACGCACGCTGTAATTATAAGAAAAAGAAACACATAAAGTAGTCAGAAAATTTTATATTTTAACTCCAATGCGACGCATTCATAATGAAATTTATAATATTGTGTTTTTTTTTGTCAATTTGTTCATTAAACGTTGTAGAAAATAAACAATACACTTACATGGCGCAATCAGCGTTGGAGGAAATCGGAAATGGGAGCAGGGCACCACATGTAAGTCCGAGTCCAGACCCACGAAGGTTATTAAAATTCGAAGCATGCATAGCTATATCTTTGGCGCGATTGCATGCTTTTTTGGCGAATAGCAGTGGTATTGGCTCTAGTACTTAATTCTTTCACTCCATCACAACACAATGAGGATGGATCTTTTACGCCATCTGTTAGGTAATCCAAGCAATCACCTAGGGTTAATTTCACCTGAACACATATAGGTCGTACTGGAGCTTGAGTCGTCCTCACCACCATCATGCACATAACTACTGCCATGCATGCAACCTTCATGTTGGCCATTGATTCTTAATGGAAATGAATTGTAACAACAATTGCTGTGTTGTGTATATGTTTGTTTCGGTTTGAAAGAAAAGTTGCAAAGGTGATAGCTTATATAGAAAAAAATGAGTTGGTAGGTACCGGTTGTGCGTGTGATAGAAGGCAAAGTTTTTGAGTGTGGTGACCACAACTTCCTTGCTAGATTTTGCTCTATTAATTTCTTGAATATTTTTAGATAGATGAAATGACAATAGTCATTGAAAGATCACACATACAAGTGAAAGAGTTAAAATTCGAACCCTGATCATGCCGTACAGTCTAGTTATTTCTTGTTTAATATATAAGCGCGTGATGCCACCAAAATGGATTATTAACATTAAGGTTAATAGTGTTTTACCCCCTGTAATATAATTTATTTCCGGGTTTGCCCCCTGTAATACCCCCCTCTAGGCAATCTGACTGTGCATATTCCCTGATGTGGCACGCTGAATCACCATTTTTTGGATGACGTGGCGCGCTGACTGTATAATTAATTTTTTTTTCCTTTTTTTTATTGATACACGTGACATTTATGTTTTTTTTTTAAAATAAATACAAATTCATTTATATTAATTTAGAAATAAAAAAAATAAAAAATTAATTTTCAAAATTAAGAAGATTTTCTTGTAAAAATAATTCTTGAACTTAATATATTTCAAATTTTTTTTAAAATATCCGAATTAAATTAAAATTATAAACATATTTGAAGAATTTTATTTTATTTAACAAATATTCATAATTTCGTAAAAACAATATGATTTTTTTCTAATTTTTAATTTCAAAAAAATTGTGGAATAAAATTTTCGAAAAAAATTTGAATTTTTCCTATTAAAATTGTCAAAAAAGAATATTTATTTTTTAAGTTTTAAAAAATTATTATCTAAATTCTGGAAAAATATTTTCAATTTTTGATTTTAAAAAATTCAGGAAAAATATTTTCAAATTTTCAATTTTGGAAAAATATTATCCATATTTTCCAATTTTTTTTTGTATACAAAATATAAATTGAACTTTTTAATTTTGAATGAAAATCTGAATTTTTTTTTAATTTTAATTTTCTAAATATTTTCAAAAATTTCAAAATATATTAAGTTCAAGAATTTTTAATTTTTTTTATAAAATAAAAATTCTTACTTTAAAAAAATGATTTTTCTCCTAAATTTTTTATTTTTTTAATTTTCAAAAATTAATATTCGATTTTTTTATATCTAAATTTATATAAGTGAATTTATTTATTTAAAAAAAACATAAATGCCACGTGTACCCATAAAAAAATGAAAAACAAAATTAATTATACAGTCAACGTGTCACATCATCGAATATGCATAGTGAGATGGCCTAGGGGGGTGTTCTGAAACAATTTTTTTTACAAGGACCGAATCAAAAATATTTTTTTTACAAGGGGCAAAACCGGAAATGACTTATTTTACAAGGGACAAACTCTTCTACATAGCTAAAGATTTTGTAACCTCTGAATCTAGTGATGAAAAGACTCGCCATAACACCAATACACCCACTTACCCCCAATCATCGGACTTGTTGCATCAATATTAAGCTTATAGAACCAACTAAAAGGAGGTGTCCAATGAACATCATATATTGACAAAATTGGACCTCCTCGAAGTGTCTCCATCATCACCGTACTAACACTCTTAAAATTCACAATAGATCTTTGTGCCTTCTGAACTGTGGCTACATCAGTCCCTTAAAACAATTTCTCATTTCTAGCACACCATATCTCATAACGCAAGTCCAAAACATGGACTATAATATCCTCATTGGCATCAATAATATTTTTCTCCAACCACTCCTGAAAAGGTACGTACGTGAAATCATGCGAATTAAATATCACACCTAAAGAGGAAGCAAATTATATCTGCTTTGACCAATGGTACTCATGAAGAAGTGTGAAATTGTCTCATTATGATGCCCACAACGAACACACAATGGATTGCTACTTATTTCTTTTTAAAAAATATCATTTTTTACTGGTAGTTTTCCATGTAGAATCCTTAAAGGAAAATGGATGTGTGCGTGTCAAGGTTCCAAAAAAAATGGTAGATATTTGTAAGATAACATTTGAAACTCTCACACAGGTTTTTTGTTTTTTTTAGCAAAACGACTTTTTAGTTTTTAACCAAAACAAATGTTTTAACCACCAAAAATACTTTTTTGTGCAAAACAACTTTCTTTTTATTAAGACAAACTTGAATTGTGATGAATACACTTAAAAAACGCGTAAATTCCGGCGGCTAATTTTTGTTTATTATGGTGGTTTTAGCCGCCACTATGAACTACACTGGGGGTTTTCAAAACAACCGTTATTTTTTATGCCGCTAGGTGTAAACTGGTAGTTTGCAGTTGACCGCCTTTACAACCGCCGTAATACAGAATATTTAAAATGGCGGCTAATTTTTTTTTAATTAGTGGCTGTTTTAACCGCCGGAATTCTCGCTTTTCAATTAAAATAAGAAACTGGGAATTATGGCAGTTTTAACAGCCACAATTGCCACTTTTTTACAAAAAAAATTAATATAAATAATGATTGTTAGATAGATATTGTTATAGGGAATGATTATTAGATATTTTTTTTTTACAAGAAGAAACTTACTGCATTTCATTCATAATAATAATAGTAGAGATACAAGATGAAATCCTAATATGAATTTGGAAACTAGCGTGACGCGAAGCCACTCTAGCAAAGCTATGACCGACTTCGTTGACTTGTCTCCGAATAAACCTAAGTTGAAAGGTGTAACACTCTAAACCCTTAAAACGATAAATCACGCAAATAATACAAATCATACAAAGGATTTCAATGCTATTTCTTCTATAATTTTTTAAAACTTCGCAGCGGAATAATATCATAATATCTAATCAATAGCTAGATATAAATCTCCAAGTTGTCATGTCACATATATCATAATACATCAGCAAAATCAATCACCAATCTCAACATACTGAGTAATAGTCTCATAACGACATAAAAGTAAACGATTTAAGACCGACACCTAATCAGAGCCCTAAACTAAGACTCCCAAAGTAGTTTGCAACTGTTCACCTTTACAACTGACGTTACACAATGTTTAAAATGACGACTAAATTGTTGTAATTAGTGGCAGTTTTATCCTCCGAAATTCTCATTTTTCGATTAGAAAAAGAAACGGGGAATTATGACAGTTTAACTGCCACAACTACGACTTTTTTTTACTAAAAAATTAATATGAATAATGATTATTAGATAGTCTTTTTTGTAAATGAACGGTCATTAGATAGATAGTAGGCATTTTTATGGCAAAAAATAATACAATACATTGATAAAAATTGATAAGAAATATACAAATGTTGATAAAAATTGATAAGAAACATATCAGAAGAAAAAATGAACAACCATTTCATCCATAAATGTGTTTGGGCTTAGTTACTATAAGTATTTGAACAACTTATTTTCTCATTTCAAGCTCACAATCCATTTAGAGAAAATCTAAAACCTAATACCATTAATAAGACCTGCCTTCGGGGTAATATATATGTTGTTTGTCTTAATGTACTAATGGTAATGCAGAATTACCATTTTAACAAATATTGAGTTTTTCTTATTAATAACTAACAAATATTGAGTTGTTAACTCAGTTTTGGAGTCGACCCAAAAAAGAACGGATTTTCCTCATTTCACTTTGAAAACTGCTCTTTAACACCTAAAAAATACGCAAATAACCTCGACGATAGTTAACTGCCATTAGCCTACAACGACAGTTAACTGCCACTCGCTAAATGATTGTAACGACAATGAATCGCCGTTGCTGGTAGCTTTCTATTGTTATGCTACACTCTTCCACCTCACAACTTATTCACCATTTTCATTCCCTCTTCAAAACAAAACCCTCAATTAAAAGTTTTCGGTGCAAAATCTTGGTCTCAAATCATTGGAGAAGGATTGCTAGAATGTTCTTACACTCATTTGACGTCAATAAAATATGTAATGCATATTTTAAACCGTTTACATTGTTCAAATTTTCTGCCATATTTTTTCGTTTTAAGCCTACGCAAAATGACATTTAAATGCCTATGGGAGCCAATGGTTGTTGACTACGATTGGTGCCCAATTTTGATATTTTTGCGCGTTTTTCCTTCTTTTTTTTTTACATTAAGTCATTGGATAAGTTATTGATAATTTTTTTTTGTTCCAATTTGTTAGATAGATGAAATGACAATAGTCATTGGAAGGTCACTCATACAAGTAAAGGAATCAAACTTTGAACCCCGATCACAACGCCAGTTCTATTTATTTCTTGATTAATATGTAAGCGTGTGATACCCCCAAAATAGATCATTAACATTATTTTGATCCGCTAAAACGAATTACTTTGCTAAACCTTCTATTTAGTTGTTGCCAATTTTTTATTTTTTTACGTTAAAGACAATTTCATTTATGAAAGTATGACAATAAATCAAATGTCAAGACTGTATAAATACAAGGTTAAGTTTCTTCGATCCATAATTAATCTAAATTATGCAGAGTATATAATTTAGCTAAATAATGTATTGCTTGGTTGGTTTCACGTCTAACAGGCAAAAAATTTAAACTACAAACTACCATAAAACTAATACAATCTCCAACAATAGAGCCAACATAGGTGCGAGATTGTTGACGAGTATTCAACGCCAAAACCACATTAAAAGCTGATGATTCTGCTATAAGATTCATAAAAGACATCTTTTTTGCAAATACTAAACCCTTTCGCATAGCTAAAGATTCTGCAACCTCTAAATCTGGTAATAAAAAGAGTTGCTAGAAACTAGCAACATTGACAAAACCTTCATTATCTCTCGCCACAACACCAATACGCCACTTACCCCCGTCCATTCGAACTTATGCATCAATATTAAGCTTATAGGCACCACTACAAAGAGTTGTCCAATGAACATCAAGTATTGACAAAATTGAACCTCGATTTAGTGTCTCCATCATCACCGTACTAGCACTCTTAAAATTCACAATAGATCATTGTGCCTTTTGAACAGTGGCAATATCAACATCAATTCGTTCAAAACATTTCGTATTTTTATAACAACATATCTCATAATCTAAGGCCAAAACAGGGACTAGAATATCCTTTCGGCATCAATAATATTTTTCTCCTACCGCTAATGAAAAAGGTACGTATCTGAAATCATGCAAATTAAATACCACACCTAAAGAGGAAGTAAACCATATTTGCTTTGACCAATGACACTAATGAAGAAGTGAGAAATTGTCACATTATGATGCCCACAAAGAACACACAATGGATTGCTACTTATTTCTTTTTCAGAATAGTCATTTTTTACTCGTAGTTTTTCATGTAGAATACTCGAAGAAAAATGGATGTGTGCGTGTCAAGGTGCCAAAAAACAAATGGTAGACATTTGTAAGATAACATTTAAAACTCTCTCACATGTTTTTTTTTTTTACAAAACGACTTTTTAATTTTTAACAAAAACAAATGTTGTAACCGCCCAAAACGACTTTTTTCGGCAAAATAGTCTTTTTATTAAGACAAACTTTAAAAGTGATAAATACACAACAAAAAAAAAGTGTAAATTCCGGATGCAAATTTTCGCTTACTGCGGCAGTTTAAGTCGCCACAACGAACTACACCAGCGGTTTCAAAACTGCCGTTATTTTTGCTGCAGCTTGGTGTAAACTGGCAGTTTGCAGTTATGCGCCTTTGTAACTGCCGTTACACGGTGTTTAAAATGACAGCTAAATTGTTGTAATTAGTGGCAGTTTTACCCGCTGGAATTCTCGCTTTTCGATTAGAAAAAGAAACGGGGAATAATGGAAGTTTTAACTACCACAATTGCCACTTTTTTTTACGAAAAAAATTAATATAAAAAATGATTATTAGATAGATATTTTTGTAAGGGAACGATCATTAGATAGATAGTAGGCATATTTATGGCCCAAAAATAATACAATACATTGATAAAAATTAATAAGAAACATACAAACGTTGATAAAAATTGATACGAAACATAAAAATTGATAAGAAACATATCAGAAGAAAAATTGAATAACCCTTTCATCCATAAATGTGTTTGGGCTTAGTTACTATAAGTATTTGACCAACTTATTTTCTCATTTCAGGCTCACAATCCATTTAGAGAAAATCTAAAACCTAATACCATTAATGCGACCTGCCTTGGGGGTAATATATATGTTGCTTGTCTTAATGTACTAATGGTAATGCAGAATTACCATTTTAACAAATATTGAGTTTTTCTTATTAATAACTAACAAATATTGAGTTGTTAACTCAGTTTTGGGGCCGACCCAAAAAAGCACGGATTTTCCTCATTTCACTTTAAAAACTGCTCCTTAACACCAAAAAAATACGCAAATAACCCCGGCGATAGTTAACTGCCATTAGCCTACAACGACAATTAACCACCACTCGCTAAATGATTGTAACGACAATGAACTGCCGTTGCTGGTAGCTTTCTATTATTAGGCTACACTCTTCCACCTTACAATTTATTCACCATTTTCATTCCCTCTTCCATACAAACCCCTCAATTAAAAGTTTTCGGTGCAAAATCTTGGTCTCAAATAATTGGAGAAGGATTGCTAGAATGTTCTTACACTCATTTGACGTCAATAAAATATGTAATTCATATTTTAAACCGTTTTCATTGTTCAAATTTTCTGCCATATTTTTTCGTTTTAAGCCTACACGAAATGACATTTAAATGCCTATGGGAGCCAATGGTTGTTGACTACTATTGGTGGCCAATTTTGATATTTTGTCGCGTTTTTCCTTCTTTTTTTTTATTTTTTACATTGAGTCATTGGATAAGTTATTGATAATTGTTTTTTTTTTCTTCCAATTTTTTAGACAGATGAAATGACGATAGTCATTGGAAGGCCACTCATACAAGTAAAGGAATCAAACTTTGAACCCCGATCACAACGCCAATTCTATTTATTTCTTGATTAATATGTAAGCGTGTGATACCCCCAAAATAGATCATTAACATTATTTTGATCCGCTAAAACGTATTACTTTGCTAAACCTTCTATTTAGTTGTTGCCAATTTTTTATTTTTTTTACGTCAAAGACAATTTCATTAACGAAAGTATGACAATAAGACTAAAAAATACAAGGTTAAGTTTCTTCAATCCAAAATTAATCTAAATTATGAAGAGCATATAATTTAGCTAAATAATGTATTGCTTGGTTGGTTTCACGTCTAACAGGCAAAAAATTTAAACTACAAAACTACCATAAAAACTAATACAATCTCACACAATAGAGCCAACATAGGTGCGAGATTGTTGACGAGTATTCAACGCCAAAACCACATTAAAAGCTTATGATTCTGCTATAAGATTCATAAAAGACATCTTTTCTGCAAATACTAAACCCTTT